>Ga0207641_10000149_pt1 | contig 99331 bp, 79 predicted proteins | sample KBSSwiS62_FD_184306 | JGI IMG/M metagenome (GOLD analysis project Ga0207641, IMG submission 184306) | Switchgrass rhizosphere microbial communities from Kellogg Biological Station, Michigan, USA - KBS Switchgrass S6-2 (SPAdes) (version 2) | ecosystem: Host-associated > Plants > Roots >...
GAAAAAGGTTTGGTTCGTTCAGCGAGATGCTCGCCTCGCTATATAGGGCGACGGACGAATCGGCGTGGATAAAGGCGAGGTCGGCAAGGTTTCGTCGGTCTCATTTCCTTGCGAATGCGGGCGGGCAAGTGAAACTCGGCCAGAGGGCACAAGCCCCGACTCCCGACATTTGCCGCATTCAGGGGTAGTTGGTGTAATCGCGATGTTACACCAATGAATGACAGGTGCAGTCCCTGGATTGTCGATCCCAAGGCTAGCAACAACACGGCATTTTAAAAATCGTTAGGATTGCCTCCGGCACCCATTTCACGGGTGGTGTGCTTTAGACCAAGCGCCCCACATGGATCACGGCGTAACGGTGTGGGTGGACTCCCACTTGCGGACTCTGCGGCGAGCTTCGTCGAAAAGGCGTTCGAAATTGCTGAGGCGGACTCTCCGTGAGGTTTCTGGGTCTAGGCCCTTCCACAATGGGTCGTATTGATAGAAGACCTTGAGATATTTTGACTGGTCAGTGGGCGCAGCGGAATCCGTGCCGAATAAAAAGCGATCCGGATAACGCTGGATCAGATTGGCCCATTGCTTGGCGACCTCTGGGGTTGCGACGATATATTTGGCGACTTCGTCCCAGGAGAGGTCGGTATAGACGTTGCGGCAGTCGGGATCGCGCAGGATCTCTTCGATGAGTGCAACGTGGTTCCTCGCAGGTGCGACTACCCGGCCGAGGCCTGTATGCGCCCAGATAATCGTGGTGTTGGGATGGCGCTTGAAGAGGGCTTTTATGTCGTTGAAGTAGGCCGGTTCGGTGTCTCGTTTTGTGACCACGCTGGCGAAAGGAATGTCGATATCGTTGTGGAGGATGACAATGAGGCCCGCTTCAGCCGCGAAATCGAGGACACGATCAAGCGCCGGGTTCCGAAGACTGGCGACTTCGCCCGGAATCTTCGCAGCCACGAATTCCTTGTGAACAACAAATTCACCAATGCCCGTGAACACGCCGGGGAATGTCTCGAGTACTCTGCGGATGTGATCCGCCGCATACATGTCCGTTGGGTTGAAGCCGGTGATCATCGGATCAAAACGCGCCTGCTGTTCGTTGGTCAGCGACTTGTATGCCATAGCGATCGAAGCATCGGTAAACGAGTAGTAGTACAGCGGAGCGTCAGAGTGCAGGTAATACGTCGGGGCACGGTCCCCGTCAGTGCGGTACGACCACTGTTGCTGCAGCGGAACGCCGAAGATGGCCACACGTCCAGCTTTGGTCCCCATCATGTTCAAAAATTCGTGGATGTTGGGGCCCTCTTGAATATTGTTGGTTAAATGAAAATGGGAATCGTTGAATTCATATTTGTTGGTTTGCGAGCCGGCCGGGCCGCTGACAAGTGCAAGACCAATGATCGACGCAACAATGAGCATTCGCTGCGAGCTTTGTACCGAGATGATAGGTCGATTTCCGACAGTCAGGCAAGGCCAACTGACGTTAACAGGCGTTAGCACAAGCTTGCACCATTTGTTCGCCAAAATCCTGTCCAATGAGTGTAATGGCGATATTTCACCAACTGAGTGGGGTTACCCGCCAACCCTCAGTGATCCCGCGCTCTGCTAGCCTATCCCTACTTAGGGTATTGGTTGTCAAACGGACAAAATTCTATATTCAGAGTGTGGAAGATCGTCTTTCCGACGTTCTTCAGTCGATGGCTGAATGGATTCTTCGATGCGTTGTCAACGCTTGCTTCTCCTGCCCTGAAGGTCGTCTCTGGCCCCCAGTTCTCGCCCCACTTTTGCAGCCTAGCCACCGCATCTGCCAACGTCAGGTACAAGTCATCATGTGAATGCGTGTGGAAGAATGAGCTTTCGCCCGGTTTGAGACTGACCTCCAAAACTCGAACGTATTGGTTTTCGTACCTAAACCGATGGTGAGGCTCAAGGCGTGCGGGTACGGGTTCGTTGGTGTCCTCTGAACGGGAGTTCGGGGTCGGACCCGGACCTTCAGAAGCCTTGCACGAGACCTTTGGTTCTACCAATAGCGCATGTACCTCGTTACTGCCTCTGTTTTCGGCGAAGTGGGTCACCGGGTTCGCGCCAAACCACATCTCCAGCTTTATTGACGGCTGTATTCGTGCCGTCAGGTAAAGTAACTCGCATTTTCGCGTCGGTGTAGTAGTAAACGAGCACGCCAGACGGATGCGAATGCAGCGGTTCTTTCTCTCTGGGTTTCAGGTGGTAATCAATAACACGGACCTGCTCATCGTCCAACCAGTTTGTAAAACTGGGGAGCAAGTTTCGCTGGTTCTTGTGCACGAGGTTCCATCGGGAGGACAGAACTTGCCAGCAAGCCCACTGCCACCAGGCCAATTGCGACTTCCCTCATATAGTGCCCTCGTTTTTCCCTGCAGCGTTGGGACACACCGCGTGTACCGTACAGCTAGTTGGATTGTAAGCGCCCTGCTTGTTGAGAAGAGGCGATTTCACCAACTACTGCGAAACGGGCCGGGCAAAGTAGTTGGTGAAATCGCGATATTTCGCCAACTCCGATTGCTAGCGTTCCACCGCTAACAGGTACGTGGGGTGGTTCTCAAAAGCACTGTGAAAGACTTGGCGATCGACTTGGCGCATATCCCAAGCGATAACGGAGGTCGGAGTTATCTGGATCGTGACGTCATCCCAAGCTGCGAACACCGGGCCTACCCCCGCGTCCTTGAGTGCATCTTCGCTCAAATATTTCCGATGCACCCGCGCATTCCAGTCCCGCGATGGATCGCCCGTCAAGATCTGCGCAACTCCAACGATGCTGACGCCAAAAGATGCCGCCGGGTCGCGAGCGTCGATCATTAAGGAAACGCTTGGGCTTGATTGCAAGTTTCGAACCTTGCGGCTGCGCGAGGATGTAGCTATGTATATGCGTGAACCATCAAACCAGTACCAGACCGCGACCATGTGGATGGATCGGTCTGCGTTCTGAGTTGCAATCGACGCGACGTATCGGCCATTCAACAGCGACGTGACCAAGGTATCCGAGATCAAAGCCATAGGAGGCGCACCCCTGCCCCTATTATGCCAATGTCGCGGCCTGCGAACCTCGTGGCCCGAGCGGTGATTGTCGAAAACAGGCGTTCTCACAAGCTTGCGCCATTTGTTCGCCAAAATCCGGGTCAATGAGTGAAATGGCGATGTTTCACCAAAGACGCATCACGCGTGAACCACAGGTGCCGGGTACAGCAGCGATGATAGGTATGCGCCAACAGAATAAGAGACGGCACGAACCAGCGGAACGGTGAACAAGAAAAAGCGCCTGACGTCCGGCGCACTCAGAATGCTCCCAGCGCCAAAACCGGAAAGGCGACCCCACGCGTCGCTGTGCCCAGCGATTGTCAGGTAGCAAATGCAAACCATATTGCTGGCAGAATCCACGTCCACTTCGCCGCAGAATTTCGCCAAGTTCGCCACACGCCGAAGCCGATAAAAGCTGCACAGACGATGCTGAAAATGAATTCCTTCCAGATTATTGCCGTGAACGAATGAGACGGAATCACTCTCTGCAACTCCGTAGTCAGAATCGCCGTTCCGATTACGGCGACAGCAAGGTTAACCAGCAGCAAGCCACCGAACTTTAGTCCACGCATGGCACGGGCATTCTAAACCAGTTGTTGCGAATCCCCGGTCAACTGTCGAAATCAGGCGATTACACCAACAACCGTCAGGCGGGCAAATGAGTGCAATAGCGATGTGTTTGTCAGTGACGTGAGCGTTAAGGCTACGCAGCCTTGAATCGGGCGGCTAGTTGGATAAGCCCAAGCGCCAACTCACAGATGCCCGAAACCATCCAAAATGCTCGTTCCGAGACCCGGAGTCCATTATCGCTGTCGTTGCCGATGATGGTGATGAACTTGCCGGGAATACGCTCCCCTCTCAGACCGTATGCGACGGATCCTGCGCCGAGACCCAATAACCAGAACATCCGGGATACCCTTCCCATTAAGCGGGGGAGTATGGCAGCGATCAATTGTTGTTAACAGGCGTTCTCACAAGCTTGCGCCGTTTGTTCGCCAAAATTCGGGTCAACGAGTGAAATGGCGGTGTCTCACTATTTAGGATTGTTGCCTGGAATTTGACGCCACGCGATCTGTTCGCACAATGGGATGGGATGGTTTGGAGAATGCAGCACTCTGGCTTCGGTACGGCGAAGGCCGCAAGTCAGTGGCGGGAGTCAGGCCGCGTTTTATGCATGGCGGCGGGCTGAAAATCGCGGACGAAAACGCGGGGATTGAAAGAACTTTGGGAAAGCCTGTCAATTCGGCATCGCGATGCAGGCTTTTTTAGGCAGACCTTCCAGCGGCGGCTTTACGTGCACGTACCGGGCGTGAATCTTTGCGATTAACCATCCGAAAACGGAAGTCTTTTCCTACGGCGTTTGCTGCGCGTGCGACGGTTTCTATGCTGACGCCAACATATTCGGGATCGAGAAGACGGTCGACCTGACTGCGACTGGTCCCGATCTGTGCAGCCATTTGAGTTTTCGTGACGTTCCTGTCTTTCATGGCACTCTTTAGTTCCCATGCGATCACGCGCTTCATGGCAACCGCCCCTACTTCGTTCAGAAGATTTTCTTGTTCGAGGAAACTATCGAAGGATGAACCAGTAAGATCGAAATGTTTAGGTGTGCTCACCTTAGTACCCCCTCGTGTTTCGCTTTATTTTTTTTGGCCAAGGCTAGATCGGCTGTTGGCAGCCCTCTCGTCTTCTTGAAAAAACCGTGCAAAAGTACCATGCGCTGGTTCTGGTCGATGTAGAAGATGACTCTTGATATTCGGCCATCCGGCAAATTGGTCCGAACTTCATGGAGACCATCGCCCAAAGGCCTCGAAGTCGGCATTCCAACTGGCCACCCCAATTCGCAAGTCTTTATATCTTCCCCAATCAACCTTGTGATCCATCTCGGCAAATTCTTCAACCATTCCCGAAGAGGCTCGCCGCCAGCCTCTGTCCTGTAGAAGAAAGCCTGCACTTTCTTTTCCGGCCGCTCTCGCCGTTCTTGCAGGGCCTTCTGCATTACGTACCAAATATGGTACACAGCGGGCATGCGCTAGTCAACGAAAATCCCATCCACAAATCCATCCACAAAACTGCCCCATGAAAGGGGTTATAGCAGGGAAGAGCAGGAAGGGGCAGAAACAGCGAAAGGTGTGTGAAAGGGGCATGCCTATTGCTGATTTCGCCATTTCTGCATGCCCCAGCATACGCGGGTCGGAAGACTTACAAGCAGGAGGTCGCAGGTTCGAGTCCTGCACTGCCCACCATGGCCTTCGGTCAAGCGGTAGGTGCGACGGGATTAGCATTGCATTCAAACGCGAGACCGCCACAACGCGAGCCATGTGAGTGTGGGACCCAGCCCTGACTTTGACCAAAATAATAAAGCCCGCTCGGAGCGGGCTTTTATCGTGTTATGCGTGTTACAACGAGCTTAGGCGGCCCGTTTCTGTTGCTGTTTCCATTTTGCCCAGCGCGCGCGCTGTGCGTCTGCAATTCTCTTCCGTGCAGCAGGAGAGAGCCGACGACGACCGCGGCGTGCTGAACTGATACTGGATACGTTTCCGCCTCGACCATTCAACTTCCTCAGTGTCGCAATTGCAACATCCAGACGATCTAAGTCGTCCTTTGCCTGCTTACGTTGTGCCTCTAAGTCAATTACAAGTTGGGACAGATTTGCCATGTGGAACCCCCTCGGCAAGCGATACTACCAGAGAGTGATGCGAATACGCACCATTTGTTGCGCCCAAATGTGGTTTTCTCTTCGATCGCAGCCGCAGAGACGCAGAGCACGGGCATGACTGCAACTGAAATTCTTTGCACTTCATCTGTGTGCATCAACTATTTCAGAGCGAATACGGCATTCACGTGCGCGGTCACGGTCACCTGCTGTGGCGTGAAGTCTTGTTGAGGGGGAGCGGCTGCGGCCGCGGACATGATCGCGGTGCGAGCCATCGGCATCACTCGTATGTTCTCAAACGTATCCACAGAGGCGTAAGAAAGTTCGCCGAGAGCGCGAGAGCCCGCCTTGGCGATGGTTTCTGCGGACCCACGGGCGCGCCGGTAAGCATCTTCAACGGCTTTGTTCTTGGCCTCATCCACATTCTCGAGGGTATAACTGACATTCTGACCCTGGCTCACGTCAGCGTCAGCCAATTGTTGGGTGATGGGGCCGATCTTTGCGAAATCTTTCAACTTCAGAGATACGGTGGAAGTAACCTGATACCCCAGAATTTTACGCTTGGGATTTTTCCAATCATAGGTGGGTTGCACCGAAAAATATCCTATCTCTGCGTTTCCTGGGTCTATGCCGTTCGCTTTCAATACCTGGCGGGTTTGCTCAGCCTGCGTGGAAGCGGCGTCATACGCCGCCTTCGCGGTGTCTGCCTGAGTACTGATGTTGAATTGCACTAGGGCGGTGTCTGGCGCAGTCTCAAACTTCCCGTCAGCTCCCACATAGACGCTGTTTGGTTGAGCGGTCACAGTGGGTCGGTCTTGCGCATTCGCTGCAGTGAAAAAAGTGAGAGTGAGAGTCAAAAGTAAGATCGCAAATTTCATGGCCGTCTCCTTCTAGAGCGGCACGATTGTACATGGATCAAAGAGGCGAACGCGGCCGGTTGCCTCTATATGTTGCCTCTAAAGGAGACGACACACCGGCGCAATTGGAATTTACGAAGCGCAGATTCGTAGAGCACGGTTAGTGTGTGGGCACTTGAAGTTGTCGGTCGAGCCGCACTTCGAGGGTGGTACCTTTTTCCAAACGGAGATTGCGATCGGTAAGGACACCAGCGAGTGCGCCAAGGCCAGCGCCTGCACCTGCGCCAATTCCTGCACCCTTGCCGCCGCCTGCGGCTGCGCCGCCGATCGCGCCAATACCCGCTCCCACCGCCGCGGTCTCAATCATTCTTTTCTTATTCATTCCCTTGCGCTGAATATCGCCTTCTTCGTCCGTCTTGGCTGCATGCTCTCCTGGGACACCGGTGATGGTGGCCACCAACGGCACCCACCCGTGATTGGTTTCGATCTCATCGAAGCTCAAGAGCATGCCTGCGTGGAGCCCGTTCTCAACGGCACTAACGTGTCCCTTAATCTTTTTTCCTCGCGAAATTGTGGCTCCATTGGGGGCGATCAAATCTTCACCTAGTTTCACCTTAAAACGCTTGCCCTGCTGAAGCTTGTTTGTGTCCAGGCGGTCCTCGAGGCGAACAAGGAAGGTGGTTCCTTCAGGTAGAGAGTTGGTGACGGCAGGGTTCGGGGGTTGCTCCGCGAATGAAGCTGAGCAAAACACTAGGATTAAACACGTGGACACGAGTGACCAGGTTTTGGTCATGGTTTCTCACCCCTCTTACGTCTTAGTGCACGTTTAGTGCACGAGCTGCCTGTGGGTCATTGGATGTAAGGCATGGCGTATTGGCTGCCTGAAGGCGCAGGCCGGATCAGGAACCGGCGCCGGCGCCGAAGCCCGATCGATGAGAGTTTATTTCGTTGCGCAGGTCTTCCCAGATTTTGTCGTCCATGCCAAGAAACACCTCGACAATCTTGGGATCGAACTGGCGGCCAGCCCAATCCTTGATTTCCTTTCGAGCCTCCGCCATGGACTTTGCCCTTCGATACGGTCGGTCGGATGTCATCGCGTCAAGCGTGTCCGCGATCGCGAATATACGTGCACCGAGAGGGATTTCCTCCCCTTTAAGTTGACGCGGATAACCTGTTCCGTCGTAACGCTCCTGATGGGAATACACGATCTCGGCCGCCTCGCCGAGAAATGGGATACGGATGATCATTTGATATCCGTGGTAGCAGTGCTCCTGCATGACCTGCATTTCTTCGGTCGTCAGTTTTGCCGGCTTTCGAAGGATGTCGTCCGGGATAGCCATCTTTCCAATATCGTGAAGAAAAGCGCCGCGAGCTATGACATTCACTTGGTGTTTTGGAATTCCCATCTGTCGGGCGATCGCGATGGTAAAAGCTGTGACGCGCTTTGAGTGTCCTTCGGTTTCTGCGTCTTTGAGATCAAGCGCATCGCCCAGTGCCTGCAAAGTGATGTCGTACGAGCGTTCTAACTGCTCCGTACGTGCAGCCACCAGCTCTTCGAGTCGAGTTTGATAGGCGCGATTTTCAAGTTTGAGACGACGATTCTCCAGAGCGCGACGAACGGTTGCCAGCAATTGCTCACGTTCGAATGGTTTGCAGAGATAGTCGTAGGCACCATTTCGAATGGCCGCTAGCGCGACTGAGATGTCGTGCACGGCGGTAACCATGACAACGGGCATATCGGGGTAGCGTTCCTTGGTACGCTCGAGCAAGCCAATCCCATCGAGTTCGGCCATCATCAGATCGGAGAGCATCAATTCATACTCTTCGCCGGAATCAAGCAGGGCTAAAGCTTCAAGTCCAGAGCCCGCATGTTTGCATTTGTAGCCAGCAGAGCTCAATAGAGTGCTGACCACTTCACGGATTGGTTCCTCGTCGTCTACGACGAGAACGCGTTCGGGCAGTCGTTCATTCCCCATGATTGACCTGTGCAGTCTATCGCCAATTCTAACGAAGTTCCGACGTTCCGAAAGTAACCAAAGGTGGACGGAAAACCCATGAGCGTATGCGCAAGGCGTGATATCAACAAAACGGCCTTATTGTGCCCGGACAATTTCAACAATGATGATTCCAGCATGGTCTGTATGGAGTATGGCGGGCGGCGTAATCGTCCCCAAGCTGACCGCGCCGGAGTCTGCCGCGTTGGTGATGCTGGCGGCAAGCATATTAGTGTTTCGCACCTTCCGCGAACGCTATCTTCTGACCTGGATGTTGGGCTGGCTGGCATATTTTCTATCGAGTTGGACAGTACGAGAAGGCAATTTCGCTACCTTACCCCGCGAATTGGTGGCGATATCTCAAGTTGAATTCATACTAGCGATTTGCTTGTTCGCTGCAGCAGTTTTTACCTACACGCACAGTCGGAAGCTAATGGTCCCGCTCCTCGGGATTGCGGTTGCAATCATGGGTTTTGCGGCGACTCGGGTCATGTTTTGGCCAGACTCGATAGTCCTTCGAGTTGCCCTTGAGGTCTCTTACCGAATCGTCACAATTGCGGCGGCGGTTCAGATTGTGAGGTACCGATGGGGGCGTTGGGAGATTGGTCCGTGGCTCGTGAGCGCCTGTTTGCTACTTCTGCATCTTGAATGGCCTCCAGTAACCGCACACTGGCCAAACTGGGCCAGTTTAATGACCGATTTGCTGTTCGGCCTCGGGATGATCTTCACGGTTTTTGACGACTCCAAAGTGCGGACCAGGCGACTGGGAGTCTTGAATAACCTGACCACGAGCATTGCGCGGGCGCAGCAACATGGACCGATGATGCAGACCGCGCTAGAAGAGCTTCAGTCATTGATGCGCGCCAAGGCCGCATGGTTCCGTGTATTGGAGGGCGACCGCATGGTGGTGGCCCAACACATCGGTGTATCGCCAGAATTCATTAGGACGGTTGGACAAATTGGGCTCGACGACACCTTGCAGCAGGTTCTCCAGCAAGGGACGCCTATGGTTGTAAAAGCGGCATCGACAGAAGCGCCGCTGAATCAGCAGCTGAAACAAGAGAAACTCCGGCACATCGTACTGGTTCCGATCCTGGGAAAGAAATCCGTAATCGGAACAATGGCTATGGGATGGTCTCACGGCCGGTCGTTCTCGCCGGAAGACATCGATTTTCTCTCGACTACGGCGAACCAACTGGGTATGGCGGTCGAGAATCTGCGCTTGCTCGAGCAGGTATTGCGCTCGCAGCGGCAGTGGATGAATACGTTCGATTCCATTCAAGATTTGATTCTCGCGCACGACGCCGATTTTCGAGTGATAAAGGTCAATCAAGCTCTCTTGCAACGACTGGGACAGGCCCCAGCCGATGTTGTTGGAAAGCTCTGCGAAGACATCCTTCCCCACGAGCAGAGCAAATGGAGTGAATGCCCATATTGCGCAAGAGGGGACGCAGACTTTGTAGAGGGTGCAGATCCTTGCTTCGGTGGATACGCCATGGTGTCCACGTCTTCGTACACAGAACAGGGTAGTCAGAAGCGGGGTACGATCCACGTTGTGCGCGACACAAGTGACCGTCGCGCGGCAGAAGAGAAGTTCAGGCTGTTGTTCGAACAGGTGCAAGAGGGCGTGTTCGTCGCTACGCCGGACGGGAAACTACTCGATTGCAACGACGCCTTCGTCAAACTGCTTGGTTACGACACGCGTGAAGAACTGATGTCGCTTGACATCGACAACAAGATTTATGCGTCGATGGACGAGCGTGACCTGTTTCGACGAGAGATTGAACAGCACAATTACGTGCGTAATTTTGAAGTGACCATGCGCAAGAAAGACGGCTCTCTGCTCACCGCGGCGGAGAGCAGCTTTGCCACGCGCGATGCGTCCGGACGTATTGAGCGCTACCAGGGTTTCTTGTTGGATATGACCAGCAAGCGCCGCGCAGAAGACGAAATGCGGCGGCGGAATCGCGAGTTGAACGCCTTAAACGCAATGGCGGTGATTGCCACCCAGTCGTTCGATCTGGATGAAATCCTCAACCTCACGCTCAGGCAGGTGGTCTCTCTTTTCGGCGCTGAAACCGGGTCAATTTATCTCTCGGAAACGGATGCCGCCGTTTTCCGACGGCGCGCCGGGTGGGGACAGAGGAGTGAGGATCGTGCGCGCTTTGCTGAAGTTTCTCTTCCCGACGGCTTCGGCGATCTCGTAATGCGTTCACGGACAGAGGTAATCACGCAAGAGTTCCTGCCCCACCTTCCGCCACTCGTTGCTGAGTTCCTCAGAGCTGATGGTCTCTCCTCCTGGATTTGGGTGTTGCTCTGGTCCAAAGACCGGCCGATCGGTGTTATGGGTGTAAGTTCGCGTGAGATGCGCGAGTTCACAAGTAACGACGAGAATTTGATGGTTGCAATCGGGCGGCAACTAGCCACGACGATCGAAAAGGTCCGACTCTACGAAGAAACGTGCCGAGCGTATGAAGATTTGCGCAAGACGCAGGAGCAGTTGCTGCAAAGCGAAAAAATGTCAGCGGTTGGTCAGCTCATTGCAGGCGTGGCTCACGAACTCAACAACCCGCTGACCGCCATTCTTGGGTATGCGCAGCTGCTCGAAAACGAGGGATTGAACGAGCGTGCGTCCGATTTTGTTCGCAAGCTATTCAAGCAGGCACAAAGGACCCATCGAGTAGTACAGAATTTGCTGTCTTTTGCTCGTCAACGAAAGCCTCAGAAGCAGGAGGTGGAAGTCGGCAGAGTTCTCGAGGAAACACTGGCTCTCCGCGACTACGATTTGAAAGTCAATAACATCACCGTCGAACGCAATATCGACGCGGGCCTTCCGGCAGTCACAGCGGATCCGCACCAGCTCGAGCAGGTATTTCTCAACATCATCAATAACGCCGTCGACGCCATTCTTGAGAGTGGTTCCGGCGGAACGATGCGAGTCGGTGTGACGCAACGCGACGGTTATGTTTGCGCGGAGTTTAGCGATTCGGGACCAGGGATCAAAGACCCGAAGAGGATCTTTGATCCTTTCTACACCACCAAGAACGTTGGCAAGGGAACAGGACTCGGGCTCAGCATTTGTTACGGAATTATCAAGGAGCACGGTGGCGATATCCTTGCGAGGAATCGCGTGGAAGGTGGCGCAGAAGTAGAAGTCCGTCTACCCGCGTCAGGGCAACAAGCTTCAAGTGACCAGCCAGTGGTTGCGCCTCGCCGCGAGTTCGCCTTAGAGGGACGGGTTCTCCTGGTCGAGGACGAAGAGGCGGTACTCGAATTCGAGCGCGACGTACTTGTTGGTTCTGGCGCCCAGGTTGTTACTGCTATGAGCGCTGATGATGCGCGCAGCCGTGTGCGGGCGGAGATGTTCGATGCTGTTGTGATCAACGGCCGCATGCCTGGGGGATGGAATGCACCAGACGTTTATCGGTGGTTAAAAGAGTCCTGCCCCGGCTTGGAGAAGCATCTGATGTTTACGTTTTCCAGTGTCCCTGAACCCGAAGTTCGGGCATTCATGGCAGAGAACAACATATCCTCACTAGTGAAGCCCTTCGAAGTTGCGGACCTAATTTCTCACGCGCGCCGCCTAGTTCAAAAAATACAGACGGCCAGAGCCGGTTCATAGTCGCTTGGGCATTCGCCTACAGATTGTCTTTCAAGAACTTAGTCATTTCCGCAATTGCTTTATCGTTGCGCTGATACCAGCGCCATAGGCCTTCCTTTTTTGCGTCTACCAACCCTGCTTTGCTCAGGATCGCCATGTGATGGGACACCGTGGGCTGAGTGACGTGAATCCTTTGCTCGATATCCACGGCACACAGCCCCGTCGCTTTATCAATCGAGCATCCACCGCGCTCGCGAAGGGTGGCTAGGATCTTCCGACGAGTTGGATCCGCTATTGCGTGCAGAAACCGATTTAGTGACTGCTCCGTTTGGGTCATTCGAAGGTCTACTCCGTTTGATACCATTGCCGCCAGATTCATGTTAATCGATATAGCAACATTCATTCTGGGTCAAGCGTTCCAATGTTTCAAGCGTCAGGAAACCGAATGCAGGAGAGTTGCATGCTGTTTGAGGGCAACGAGCGGCGAGATCGTGAACGCGCAATGAGAGACGCCGGTAGGCTTCCCCCGGGACAGTCCCTAACTTTGAAGTGGCCTGTTCTGCATTACGGGTCCGTTCCGAAATTTGATCCGGACGAGTGGGATTTTCGCGTCTACGCGTTGGTCGATAATCCGATGCGTTTGAGCTGGGTCGAATTCGGTCAGTTGCCGCAATCAGAGCGCGTCAGTGATTTTCATTGCGTTACTCGCTGGAGCCGATTTGATAATGCTTGGCGCGGCGTGGCGATTAGAGACCTGCTCGCACTTGTGAAGCCGAGCTCGGACGCTTCACATGTTTTGATTCATGCCGAGGAAGGGTACACAACCAATATTCCGATCGATGATCTGGATCGCGATAACGTGATTTTGGCAACCCACCACGATGGTCTTCCGCTCTCTGCCGATCACGGATTCCCGGTTCGGCTAATCGTTCCGCATCTTTATGGATGGAAATCCGCAAAATGGCTTCGAGGAATGGAATTTCTTGACCGCGATCAAGTTGGATTTTGGGAAAAGAATGGATATCACATGCACGGAGATCCCTGGAAAGAACAAAGATTCTCCGATGGCTAGTGGGCGTTGACCCGCTATTTCTTCAAAATTGGGTTGTATCCGTCACTAACGAGACGTGTGCGAATGGCTTCGGCGTCTTTGATGTCAGGATATGGACCAACTTGTACCCGATAGAGCTTGTCGGATGCCGTGTTATTTACCGCGAACGCAGGGTATTGTTTCTTCTTCAGCGCATTCACAAGCGCCTCAGCGTCCTCAGGTTTTGTAACGGCAGCAACCTGAACTAAGTAGCCGCTCAGGGCGGGCGGAGTCATCGGGTCAGCGGCGGCTTTAGCGGCGGGTGCCGGACTCGCATTGTCCGCGTTTGATGGAGGTTCCGGCGTCGCTAGCTGTGCGTCCGGAGTTTTTTGCTCGACTGACTTGTAAAAGCTCATGTCTGCAACCGGTTTCTGGGATGCGGTTGTGGCAGCCGTTGGGCGACCGCCCTGCGACCCAGCGGAAGACACGACGGACGCTGGTCCAGCGGACGCGTTGCGACCGAGAGAAAATCCCAAACCGAAGAAAAGCGCGCAGACAATCACCAGCGCAAAAAAGAACACGAGCAGCTTGCCCGTGCCCAGGGTAATTTCCGTGTCCTGTGAAGTGGCCATGGTTGCATCCGAGACGAAGTTCAATGGTTAGCCTCTGGTTGTGGTGGGACCGCTGGCGCCCGTTCCTCCCATCAACTTTTGAATACCGGAGAAAAAGTCCACCGGCACTGGGAAGACCACTGTAGTGTTCTTCTCAACGCCGATTTCCGTTAGAGTTTGTAGATAGCGCAACTGCACGCTGACGGGTTCGGTGGCCAGAAGCTTCGCCGCATCCACCAGGCGTTGCGCAGCTGAAAACTCGCCTTCCGCGTGAATGATTTTCGACCTCTTTTCCCTCTCGGCCTCGGCTTGTTTCGCCATGGCACGCAACATGGACTCGGGCATGTCCACCTGCTTGACTTCCACATTTGCAACCTTAACGCCCCAAGGTGCCGTGTGTGTGTCAAGAATACTCTGTAACCGGGCATTTATTTTTTCGCGGTGAGCAAGTAATTCATCAAGCTCTTGTTCGCCGAGGACGGATCGAAGAGTAGTTTGCGCAAACTGCGAGGTCTGGTAAACGTAGTTTGAAACTTCGACGACCGCCTTGTTTGGGTCGATGACTCGCAGAAAAATGACTGCATTTACTTTCAGGGTGACGTTATCGCGGGTGATGATGTCCTGCGGTGGGACTTCCAACGCTTCCTGACGAAGGGAGATGCGAACGAGTCGATCGATTGGTGCGAACACGAAAATTATTCCCGGCCCCTTCTCCTTCCCGAGTAGTCGTCCTAATCGAAAAATTACTCCTCGCTCATACTCCGCAAGAATCTTAATGGAGCTCAATAAGTAAATCGCTACGATCACAAGTGCGATAGTCGATAGGGAGATCCCCATCATGACGCCTCCAAACCCAAATACGAAACCTTATAGGGCGGATTGTATCCCAATTAATCGATTCGATTTGGTGATCAGAAAAGCGGAGAGTTGTCACTCAAGGTGCGGGTTTCGATTGCTGGCTGCGGTCAAATTTGGCTTTTCCGCATTGATTGCAGATTCGTCTAGGATATTTCGATGATGGTTGATTCCGAGGATTACAAATCAAGGCTCAACGCCTACACCCATGGCAGGGACTATGTTCAAATGCTGAGGGAGTCGCCCGGCGTGATCGTCGATCTTCTACGCGGCGTGCCCGACGAAGTGCTTCATCGTTCACCAGTGCCCGGTAAATGGTCCATTGCCGAAATTCTTGCCCACTTGGCCGACGACGAAATTGCGACCGCCTGGCGCTATCGGCAGATGCTCGAAAACCCAGGTTGCACCCTCCCTGGATTTGAGCAAGATGCTTGGGCGCAGATGGCAAATAACGCAGAATCGATTCCAGAGGATTCGCTTGATCTGTATCGCAGCCTGAGGCAGGCAAATCTCCGGCTTCTCGAGCGGTTGACCGCTGACCAGTGGAACTCATGGGGCGTACACGTCGAACGGGGGCGCATTACGGTTGAAGGACTTGCCCGCCACATGGCGGGACACGACGTGAACCATATAGAACAGATTCGCAAAATTCTCGAGACGGCTGGAACCGACTTTGGTTAAGGAGTGACGGAGACTGCGACCGCGTCACGGGCAACCGCTGGTTCGACTTGAAGCTGCAAGTTCTCCACGCCTCGTACAATCACACTTTCTCCTTCACTCACCGAGGCACTCGACAGTGCGTCCCAGAGCTCTCCGTGGACAAAGACCTTGCCATATGGAGTGAGCGGAGACTGCGCTACGCCTACCTGCCCGATTAATCCTTGAACGCCTGTGACAACTTTGTTCTGTCTCGCACGTAATGCGATGCTCATTAAAAACGCTGTGATAAGCCCGAGGGGTACGCTTACGGCCAACGCCGTCCAGAGATGGACGCGCATTTCTGGAATCGGGGCATCAACCAGCATTAAGCCTCCGAGCGTCAGAAGCGCGATCCCTCCGATTGTGAGCACGCCATGCGAGACGAACTTTGCCTCCAGCGCAAACAACACAAAAGCCCCTAAAATCATGCCCAGAGCAGCAAAGCGAACGGGAAGAAGGTTGAGCGCAAAGACAGCAAGCAGTAGAAACACCACGCCTACCGTGCCCGGGAGGACGGCCCCGGGGTGATTGAATTCCATAAAGACTGCCAGCATGCCTATCGCGAGCAGCACGAAAGCCACGTTCGGATCCATGATGTAGGCCAAGATGCGCTGCTTAAGGGTCATGTCAAAGATCGTCACGGTTTTACCGGCTAGATTTAAGGTGCTTGTCTTTCCATCAAACCGCGTGATCGTCTTGCCCTCCATCTGGCGGAACAGGTCTGCCTCGCTAGAAGCAATGTAGTCAATCAGCTTTTGAGAAAGAGCCTCTTTGTCTGTAAAAGATTTGGATTCTCGGACAGCGCTTTCAGCCACTTGAATGTTCCGCCCACGCTTATCGGCAACGGACCGCATAAGGGCCGCCGCGTCATTTTCCATCTTCTGCTTCATCACCTCGTCGATCTTGTCGCCACCCAACGTGACCGGATGTGCAGCGCCGGTATTCGTGCCCGGTGCCATGGCTGCAACGTCGGCTGACTCCAGAATGAAAAATCCGGCAGACGCAGCGCGGCTGCCACTGGGCGTAACGTAGATAACGACTGGGACTGGTGAAGCGAGGATTTTTTCGATGATCTCCCGCGTGGACGAAACCAGACCTCCGGGTGTATTGATCTCGATCAAGAGTGCTTCCGCATGGGTTGCTTCGGCAGCAGCTATCGCGCGTCCCACGTACTCATCGGTGATCGGATGAATCGCGTCATTGATAACAATCTTTAAAACGTCAGCAGAGGCGGGAACCAATCCAAGAACATAAGCGAGAATGATCGTGGAGACCGAACTGCGCAGTGCGACGAAGCGCCTCATGGGTTGGTGCAGCTGTTCTGCCTTCCCGCAAAATCAGCTGCGGCGATGAGGTGATTATATCGGCTCATGAAAGCGCTTATGCCCGTAGCTTTTCGGCCTTGGCCTTATCTGCGCGATCGCCATGATTGTCGGCATCGGACGGGCCGGTGAAAGCGTGAGTACCCGTCCAGCCCGGAAGCATGGTGTCGCCAGTAATCAGGCGTGCGCCTCGCTGGTAAGTGAAGTATGACCACGCCCATTGAATCATCACTAGCAGGCGATTCCGAAATCCGATCAGAAAGAAAATGTGAACAAAGAGCCAAGAAATCCAAGCGAAGAAACCGGAAATGTGTATTTTCCCAAAGTCCGCAACGGCAGCCGCGCGTCCAATGGTGGCCAGACTGCCTTTGTCAAAGTACTTGAATTTCTTACGAGGCTTTCCCGCTATGTCTCCTTTGATTGTGCGAGCGACGAATTGACCCTCCTGAATTGCAACAGGCGCCACTCCCGGCAAGGGCTTGCCGGATTCATCATTCAGGGCGGCCAAATCTCCAATTACGAAGACCTCTGGACGGCCCGCCAAAGTAAGATCGGGTTGCACGTGCACCCTTCCCGCCCGGTCAACTGGAACGCCAAGTTTTTTACCAAGGGGAGAAGCGGCCACACCCGCAGCCCATAGGATTACCGACGCAGCTACCGTGGTTTCGCCGATGTGGATGATCCCCGGTTCCACCTTTGTCACTATTTCGTTGGTCCGAACTTCGACCCCCAGACGCCGCAATTGCTCTTGCGCGCTTCGTGATAGATCCTCGGGGTAAGCCGCAAGAACGCGAGGTCCTCCCTCAATCAGAGTGACATGCGTTCGCTTTGGATCGATCGACCGAAACTCGTGGGTCAATGCGTGGCTGGCAATCTCAGCGATGGTTCCAGCGAGCTCGACACCGGTTGGCCCTCCTCCCACAATCACAAACCGAAGAGGAATGTCACCCATCCCGCTGGCAGACTGGCGTTCCGCGAGTTCAAATGCGAGAAGGACGCGTCGTCGGATTTCCAGGGCGTCCTCAATTGTCTTAAGTCCGGGGGCGAGAATCTCCCAGTCGTCGTGTCCGAAATATGCGTGACTCGCGCCCGCTGCGACGACAAGATAGTCGTATGGGAGTTCTTGCTCCGAAGTCTTTACCAGTCGGCGATCGAGATCAAACCCTACGACTTCCTCCAACAGGACCTCGACGTTGTCTCGTCCTCGAAAAATCCATCGAATTGGGGCCGCGATTTCTCCCGGCGACAGCCCTGCAGTGGCCACCTGATACAGCAATGGCTGAAATGTGTGGTGATTCCTGCGATCGGCGATGGTGATATGAGCATTTTGTTCGGCTAACCCTTTCGCGGCGTTAAGCCCCCCAAATCCGGCCCCTACGATGACGATTCTTGGTGCATCCGAGGTGTACTTTCCTGTGCTCATTTTCGCCTCTAATGATCAGATTCTTCTATTCCTCTGAAGGTCGCGAAGTTTACACCTGCGAGACCTTAGAAAATCTTGACAAGCTGTAAGGGCAAACATAAAGTAAGTAACCACTTACCAGGGCGTTGCGTGTATGGCTACCCAGCAAGTCAGGTACTCCGCCGCCAGCAGGCGCGAACAAATTCTCGATGTGGCAACACCGCTGTTTGCCCGGTGCGGTTATCAAGGAACCACCACCAAGAAGATTGCTCAGCAAGCCGGTATCAACGAGGCACTTGTTTTTCGGCATTTTCGTACCAAAGACAACCTGTATTGGGCAGTCATCCAAAGGAAGATTGAAACGCTGGCACCGCGCGAGCGGCTGAGAGAGAAACTTCAATTCTGCGGAGAAGATTTAGAACTGTTCACCACCTTGTGTTCTGACATGCTGGAGGAGCGAGCGAAGGATCAAACGCTCTCGCGTTTGCTGCTCTTTAGCGCACTTGAGAATCACACATTGTCAGATCGATTTTTTCGAACCTACATCTCGGGCTACTACGACGTTCTTGCTGGGTTTATCAGAGAACGAATCGAACTAGGTATTTTCAGGAAGGTGGATCCACTCCTGGCGGCCCGCGGATTTCTCGGGATGGCCGTTTACTATTCTTGGGTGCAGGAACTGTTCGGCGGCAAGCGTTATCAGAGTTTTGACCCGGCGGTAGTGAGTCGAACCATTGCGGAAATCTGGCTTAGGGGGATGCTCGTAAACGCTTGCGGGGGTCGTGCTAACGGCGCATCATTGCCCATTTTCAGGAACGGCAAGAAGAACGGACAGCGAAACTCTTAAGGTTATGGTTACTTCCTCAAGACGTCGAACCGAGCTGACAGTCACAGCTTTCTGCGTGCTTGTCGGCCTCACCGCGTGTGATCGCACAAAAGCTGCGGCTCCCCAAGCCCCGCCCGTTCCAGTAATCGCAACACTTGTGGAGCAAAAGGACATACCCATTCAGGTACGTGCGATCGGCGCGGTCGAGGCGTATTCCACGGTTGCTGTCAAAACTCAAATTACCGGTGAACTTATCGGCGTTTACTTCAAAGAGGGGGACGACGTTAAGAAGGGACAAATCTTATTCACCCTCGACAAACGGCCGTTCGAGGCGGAGCTGAAAAAGCAGGAAAGCAATCTTGTGCATGACCAGGCACAGGCAGCGAATGCGCGCGCTCAGCAGAAACGATATGAGGCGCTAGTAAAAGCCGGTGTTGTTTCCTCAGAAGCGTATGACCAGTTTGCAACTTCTGCATCCGCGTTGGAGGCTGCAGTGGAGGCCGATAAGGCCGCTGTAGAAAATGCGCGCGTACAGCTTCAATATTGCTCCATTTATTCACCAATCAATGGCAGGACCGGAAACTTGATTGTTCACAGAGGCAATATGATCAAAGCAAATGACAACCCGCCTCTCGTAAATATCAATCAGGTGCAGCCAATCTATGTGACTTTTACCGTGCCAGAACAATACCTAGGTGAAATCAAGCAATTGTCAGCACATGGAAAACTCCGCGTCGAGGCTGCCGTCCCGAACGATCCGCATGTGCCCGCAGCCGGTACCCTCAGTTTCTTCGATAACTCCGTGGATCAGACGACGGGTACGATCAAACTCAAGGGTGAGTTCGTCAATGCAGATCGGAGATTGTGGCCAGGACAGTACGTGGATACGGTGCTGACCTTGAAGACTCAATCGAATGCGATTACGGTTCCTTCTCAAGCCATTCAGAATGGGCAGCAGGGACAATTTGTATTTGTGATTAAGAAGGACATGACGGTCGAATCGCGACCTGTCTCGATTTTGCAAGGAATGGATGGAAATGTGATCGTGCAAAAGGGCCTTGTCGCTGGCGAGCAGGTGGTCACAGATGGCCAACTGAGACTTGTACCGGGAGCCCGAGTTGAAATCAAGCAGGGAGGCAACGCGACTTCTGCGTCGAATGGAACGGCCGGGAACTAAAAAATGTTTTGATGCGGTGAAAAGTACCAAATGAACATCGCCGAAATTTTTATACGACGTCCGGTCATGACCGCCCTGGTCATGATGGCCATTCTCATTTTCGGAATCATGGGCTATCGATTGCTCCCTGTCAGCGATCTGCCCAACGTTGATTTCCCGACGATTTTAGTAAGCGCAAGCCTTCCAGGTGCCACGCCCGAAACGATGGCTTCAGCGGTCGCACAGCCGCTGGAAAGACAGTTTTCGACCATCGCGGGACTCGATTCGATGACGTCTACGAGTCAACAGGGAGGTACGTCGATCACTTTGCAATTCAGTTTGAGTCGCAGCCTGGACGGGGCTGCGCAGGACGTGCAAGCCATGATCGCAAAGGCTGCGCGTGATTTACCGCAAGACATGCCGAGCCCACCTTCTTACCAGAAGGTGAATCCCGCGGATCAGCCCGTTCTCTACATTGCCTTGAACTCGCCAACGATGCGGTTGTCCGATGTCGACGAATACGCAGAAACACTGATCGCGCAGCGCATCTCGATGGTGAACGGTGTCGCTCAGGTGCAGGTGCTGGGCGTACAAAAGTATGCCGTCCGCGTCCAACTCGATCCGAAAGCCATGGCGAGCCGCCAAATTGGAATCGACGAGGTAGGAGCGGCGATTCAGCAGGGTAACGTCAATCTGCCTACGGGCACGCTGTACGGCACCCATCAGGCTTTTACTGTTGAGGCTAACGGACAACTAAACAAGGCGGCCGACTACGCGCCGCTTGTAATTACCTATCGCAACGGAGCACCGGTTCGACTGGGAGATCTTGGCTCAGTTACGGATAGTGTCGAAAACGATAAAACCGCCACCTGGTACTTCGATCGGCAAGGTGGAATCCGCCGTTCGATCTTGCTCGCGATTCAGCGACAACCTGGGACCAATACAGTCGAAGTTGTGGACAACATCAAGGCGCTGCTCCCGTCATTCGAAGCTGTGATGCCCCCCTCCGTGAAATTGAACATCCTGTATGACCGATCGGTTTCGATCAGAGACTCCGTAACGGATGTTAAGTTCACTCTTTTTCTGGCCCTCTGCCTGGTCATCCTGGTCATTTTCCTGTTTTTGCGAAATCTTTCCGCAACTGCCATCCCTAGCATGGCTTTGCCGTTATCACTCGTTGCCACGTTCGGCGTGATGTATCTCTTGAACTACTCCCTCGACAACTTGTCGCTGATGGCACTCACTTTGTCCGTTGGCTTCGTGGTGGACGATGCCATCGTCATGCTTGAGAACATAGTTCGTCACATGGAGATGGGCGAGCGCCCGATGGAAGCGGCGTTAAATGGTTCGCGCGAGATTGGATTCACAATTGTCTCGATGACAATCTCTCTGGCCGCCGTGTTCTTACCAGTATTGTTCATGGGCGGACTGGTTGGGAGGCTGTTGCACGAGTTTGCGGTGACGATCGGAGTGGCTATCCTGGTGTCTGGCTTCGTCTCGCTCAGCTTGACACCCATGCTATGCAGCCGGTTTCTCCGGCCCTCAAAGGAGGGCAGCCACGGCGCGATTTGGAAGGTGACTGAGCGCTTCTTTGACGGAATGTTGCGGCTATACGATCGCACCCTTCAATTCACGATGCGCCACCGAGTGGCCACCATGATTGTGTCACTCGTCGTGTTAGCCGTTACAGTCCAACTTTTCCGCACAATTCCGAAGGGATTTCTTCCAGACGAGGATCAAGGATTTATTTTTGTGTTCACTGAAGGTCCTCAAGGAATTTCGTACGACAGCATGGTTCGTCATCAGCAAGCCTTGGCGGACGTTGTCATGGCTCAGCCGTGGGTGGATTCATTTAATAGCACAGTGGGCGGCGGCAGTTCATCGATTGCTCAAGCGAGCAATCAGGGAAGAATTTTCATTCATCTCGTACCGATCGATAAACGAAAGCCCGCAGCAGAAATTGTTCAGGAGTTGCGACCCAAACTGGCCACGATACCGGGGATCAACGCGTATCCTCAAATTCTGCCAACGATCCGTATCGGAGGCCAACTTACCAAAAGCCAGTATCAATTCACCTTGCAGAGCCCAGATGCAAAGCAAATGTACGAATTTGCACCCAAGCTCGAAACCGCTCTGAAGACAGACTCGGCATCCAAGAATCTCATCCAGGATGTAACGAGCGATCTTCTAATCACCAATCCGCAAGTGAATGTGGATATCGATCGTGACAAGGCTTCAGCGTTGGGCTTGACTGCAAACCAAATTGAGGACGCCTTGTTTACAGCCTACGGCCCGCGTCAGATTTCGACGATCTACGCGCCCAGCAATACATACCGGGTCGTCACGCAACTGCAAGATCAGTACCAGATGGATCCGTCAGCACTCTCGCTCATCTACGTGCGATCCAAGGGTGGACAACTCGTACCACTCAGTACGGTTGCAACCTTGCGCCGCACTCTCGGCCCGTTGACCATCAATCATCTGGGGCAACTCGGAGCTGTGACCCTTTCATTCAATCTGAAGCCCGGAGTTGCGCTCGGCGATGCCGTTAATCGGGTGAATCGACTCGCATCGGAGATCCTTCCAGCCACGGTAAGCACGAGTTTTCAGGGGACGGCACAGGCGTTCCAATCTTCTTTTGCTGGCTTAGGTCTACTGCTGCTAATGGCGATTCTTGTCATTTACTTGGTGCTGGGTATCCTGTACGAAAGCTTTATTCATCCGCTTACTATCCTGTCGGGGTTACCCTCAGCGGGGTTTGGGGCCCTTCTCACGTTAATGCTGTTTCATGTCGATCTGAATCTCTACGCATTCGTCGGTGTAATCATGCTCGTTGGCATCGTGAAGAAAAATGCCATCATGATGATCGATGTGGCTCTTGAGAAACAGCGTGAATCTGGAGAGGCACCCGAAGAGGCAATCTATCAAGGAGCCCTTTTACGCTTTCGTCCCATCATGATGACGACGATGGCGGCACTGATGGGAACACTTCCGATCGCGATGGGATTCGGTGCGGGCTCTGAATCTAGACGGCCGCTCGGCCTCGCGGTTGTAGGTGGCCTGGTCTTTTCCCAGCTTCTCACTCTGTACATCACACCCTGTTATTACGTTTACATGGAACGTTTCCAACAATGGTTGAAGACGCTTCGCAAGCGAAAGAGGGATGATGAAAGCGCCGTGATCGGAAACGAAGCAGAGTATTCCGGAAAAGCGATCAAATAACCTTACTTCTTGAATTCGTATAGTATGGGCCGCTGATGACGGCTGAGTTTCTCCGTAACCAATCGCGACCATTCCCGCAGCGCGCTAAACAGACTTCGAAGAGCGTGACATGGGACATGTAGCGCGCTTCGTTTTCCCTTCCATAGCAGATGTCCTATTCCTTGCGCTTTTCTGGGCGTTGCTTGCAGGCGGCCTTTCATCTCGGCCTCTCGCCGATGCTGATATCGGATGGCACATTCGCACCGGCCAGCAAATTCTCGATACAAAGTCTATCCCTCACGTCGATCCGTTTTCATCAAGCATGGAAGGACAGGAGTGGTATGCGTGGGAATGGCTGTACGACCTGGCGGTTGGAGTGCTTGATCGCGCTTTCGGATTGAATGGCGTTGTTTGGCTGTGCGCGGTCATCATCGCCACCACCTTTGCTTGTGTGTTTCGAACCACAATCTTTCGTGGAACAAATTTGTACATCGCAATGCTTTTAACCTTGCTGGCGATCTCAGCGTCCACCATTCATTTTTTTGCCCGTCCGCACATAGTGAGTTGGCTATTTGTGTGGTTTTTCTTTTTGTCGCTCGATCGCTGGGAAAGGGGTGCGACCAGACAAACACTTTACTGGCTGCCGGCGCTAATGGTCCTGTGGGCCAACCTGCACGGGGGGTTTGTGCTTGGATTGGCCGTGGTGGCCTGTTTCTGGCTTGGAACTATCGTGGAAGCCGTCTCGACTTCGAATATATTTGGTCGGCTGCTGGCGCGAGAGCGGGCAAGGCTGTTGGGGATTGTCTTCGTTTGTTCCGTCGCGGCTACGTTTCTCAATCCGTACGGGTACCAACTGCATGTTCACATTTATCGATATCTTACGAACCGCTTCTTAATGACTCACATCAATGAGTTTGCATCGCCAGATTTTCACGGTGCGGCCCAAAAGTGCTTTGCTTCACTTGTGCTTCTCTCTGTAGTGACACTGGCGCGGAGCTCTGGGAAATTGCGGATCAGCAACATCCTGATCTTGTTAATGGCCGTCTATGCAGGGCTGTATGCGTCTCGCAATTTGCCAGTTGGGTCGATCTTGTTGGTGATGGTGATCGGGCCTCCACTTTCTGCTGCTGTTAATAACGTGTGGCAACAGGTCAGCGCGTCACACTCATCCCGGCGTTTGTTTTTGACACTGTCGCAGGCTAGGGCGTTCGAAGGTCAACTGCGAGGTCACCTGTGGCCGATCGTCATTGTGTTTGCAACATTCATCATCCTGGCCATAGGCGGAAAACTAGGGTCCCGAAAATTCATCAATGCACACTTTGACGCGTCGAAACTTCCCGTCGAGGCAAGCAACGTGATTGCTTCGTCGAAATCGCGTGATCCCGTCTTCTGTCCGGATTCATGGGGCGGACTTCTCATCTATCAACTTTCTCCCGTTATGAAGGTTGTGGTCGATGACCGGCACGACCTGTATGGCGAAAGGGTTTTAAGAAAATATTTAGAAGTCGTACAGGTTAGGCCCGGGTGGAACCAGATACTTGATGAATGGAAAGTCCGTCGCGTTCTGATGCCGGCGGGGTCTGCGCTCGACAACATTTTGCGTGAGTCATCGGAATGGCATATCACCCACGAAGATCGAACGGCGGTGTTGTTCGAGCGTTAAGTGAGCAAATAATGCTCATTGGGGGAACCTGAGTGTTCGGCGGACCGTTTAACGCGTGTCGATATTGAATCCGAGGATAGCGTTCACTTCGACGGGCTGTTCCCCTCGCAAAACAGGGCGGAATTTCCAATTGGAGATCGCCCCCATGATCTTTGCAGTGGTATCGGCGTTCCCAGCCTCAAGGACCTGTGGATTTTTGACTCCACCCGCACGATCCAGGACGCATGCAATCACAACTCTAGTATGCAGAAGACCGAGTGGGAGATCAGCATGCAAAGGATCAGGGGCAGTCAGGTCTTGTGCGTAGGGATGGGAAGTAGACCCGGGATCTGCATACTGCATGACTACTGTGCCTGAGCTTGTTCCGATGTAAATCGTATAAACCCTGTCCCCCTTCAACTGACCATAGAAGTTGAAGGCTCCGCCAGAACGGGAGGTAGCGACGACGGTGATACCCGGCCCATGGTGTCCGCCAGCAACCGATGATCGCCCCGGCGCACTAGATCCGCCGTCTTGGGTTGAGCCGAAGCTCGGCAAAGTGACTGTGTTTCCTCCTTGAACGGACACTCCAGGTACAGCCGGGGAGCCAGCAGTGGCTTTCCCAGCGCCGCCGGGCCCGGGATATGGCGAAATTCCGTTGCGAGCATTGGGATCTGAACCCTTGCCGACACCCTCGTGGCCAGCCCCCGGCCCTTGGCCTTGAAGCCCGCTACCCGGTCCTGCGCCGGTGCCGATTCCAGATCCGCCGCCAGAGCCTCCGGCGCCAGGTTTATCGCCGCCAGAAGGAGACATTGCCAAAGCGCCTGCTGTTCCGCCACCAGGCACCCCCACGGCTGTTCCAGGCTTACTCGAGATCACAACTCCCGAACCACCGCCGCTTCCACCGCCGCCCCCTGGAGGGGCTACGGTGGATCCCAAATCCATTGCGCTCCCGCGGCCTGCTCCTTTATTTCCCTGACCCTCCCCACCCGCCGCGCCGCTCCCCGCAACCGAGGGAGGCGGAGGGACTACGTTCGCAGCCCCAAGCACACCGCTTGATGTCTGTCCTCCGAGCGCTCGATTTCCTGAGTCCACCGGGGGTGCCACCACAGTGCTGTTTCCGACCAAAGATCCTGTAGTACTACGGTTCAGCGATCGACTGCCGGATTGACTTGGCGGCGCAACCACTGTGGATGTTCCCCCACCTAAAGCGGCACTCGGGCCGTTCGCGCCCAGGGAGCGAGATCCCGTTTGCACTGGAGGGGGTACAACTTGCGATCGAGGGTCAACCGGACTAACGCCCGCTATCACACCATTGCCGCGACTAACCTGACTGGGAGGAGGTGCGACCACGTTGGGTGCCGGTAGCGTGAGCTTCGGGATTGCGCTCGACTCACGTTCGGGTGCTGAGACTGGAGGTGCCACTATTTCACTTACACTCGCAACCGGAACCTTTGCAGATCCCAAGTCGCGCTGCACGTCGCGAGACGGCGGCGCCACTGCGCTGGCGGTCAGGGAAGCGGCTTCTCGCATCCGATCCCGACTGATTGAAGGGGTGGGAGCAACTACACTTGTGTTCAGGGCTGGAGCTGCGCGAAGTTTAGGAAGGCCTAGATCTGGCGTAGGCGCCACAGCGTTCATTTGGGGAAGCGTCGGAAAGGGTGTCGACCGATGAAGACCTTCTGCTGGGGCAGGCCCCGGGAGCTGCTTAAAAGCGAGTAGGTTGGCTGCATCAAGAGTGGTCTGGGGCAGTTTCAACTTAGGTGCATCGACCACCTTATCGGTGACTGCACTGCCGCGCGCTACACGAATGGTTTGGGTTCGATGATGCGATTCTTGGCCGCCACCTGCGCCCGTCTTGCCAGCCTGCGCTCCACCTGTATCCTCTGTCTTCGGCAATTCGTCGCCGCTGAAGTAAATGACGTCATATTTCGGTGGTGCAGGAGGAGTGTAGGGTCTCAAACTCTGCAGTTGGCTTGGGATAATAATTACGGCTGCGAGCAATAGCGCTTCGAACACCCATGAGATCAGCATCCCCCGATAGGGGAAGAGGCCCGTTTGAGCTTCGCCCGCGAGTCGCTTGGGCGAACGCCCCAAAGCTGGCTCAATAGAGGTGACGAACTCCTCCCAGGGAGAAGACCATTCGATCAATAATTTAGGGCCGTCGCTCATGCCGCCTCGGAATGCCTCGGTTGTTGTAATGAGATGTCAATCAGGTCGCCAACCACTGTCTGGGTTCTATGGATTGTTTGAATCGGTAGTTCCAGAACAGAGGCGGCCGCAATACGAACCGGAGCAAAGCGCCAAGGCTTTAAATCTTCTTCAAGATGAACGACATTGTTAGCTCGATCCAAATAGAGGACGTCGATAGGGAAACGCATCGCCATGGTATGCACACCGCGGCACGGGACGATCCACAGTCCCTGACCTGCGCGAAAACTTCCTGGTGCCGATGCCATCAAGCCGCGCAACCGGGACCAGTGCGTGTTCGCGATGAAAAGCTCAGTCGCGAGAAATTCCTTCCGTGTTCGGTTAAAGGCATACCCCGTAGGAACAGCCGCGACCATTCCAGCTCCCGATCTCTATTATCCCAGCTATTTTCCGCCCGGGGGCAGGAGGATTCGGACTAAAGCGATGATGGCGGGACCAAGAGAGACAATCATGATGGAGGGCAATACAAACACCACAAGCGGGGGAATCATTTTAATTGTCGTTTTGGCAGCCTGTTCTTCTGCGCGTTGCCGGCGTTCCGTGCGCAACGAGTCGGAGTGAACGCGCAAGGCTTGGGCGACGCTAGTACCAAAGCGATCTGTCTGAATGAGCGTCCCAACCAGTGCTTTGATATCGTCCACACCGGTGCGCTCCGCAAGATTGCGCAAGGCTTCTGCACGGGGCTTCCCGGCCCGCATCTCAAGGTTGACCAAGTGAAACTCATCGCTCAGCTCTTGATGAGCGTGACGCAGATCCTCCCCCACGCGCATCACCGCTTGATCAAGAGCCAATCCGGCCTCAACGCAAATGACGGTAAGGTCTAAGGCATCGGGCAAACCGACGCGGATCCTGGTTTGGCGCTCGCGGATCATGCGTTTTAAGAAGAAACGGGGAATGAAAAAACCCAGCGCTGGAATTCCGACCAGCAGCATCGGGGAGCTTGCAGAGCCGGTCAAAATGACACCGGCAAGCGCGACCAGTGCCAGCAAGACTCGAACTCCAAAGTAGATCGTGACGTGTTTAGGATCGCGATATCCGGCTTGAATAAGCCAGCCGCGGGTCCTTGTAACGTCCGCAGGTGACATTGGCAACGCTTTGCTAAGCGGATCGAGAGCCTGTTCCAGCCGCTCGCGTACTGGAGCGCGTTGCGGCGTGACTGGCGCCCGCTGAGTGCCTAAAGATCTCAAGCGCGCCCCTAGGACGGACGTGGGCGCAGCCGCAGCCGCTCCAAACGAGAAGACCGCGAGTACGATAGTGACAAAAATGATTAAAGTGAGTGCCAACAACATAAAGTCAAACCTGGATCCGAATAATCTTACGAATCACAAAATAGCCGACAGTCTGCAGCGTAATCCCGACAACAATCAATGTATGGCCCAGCGGGTCCGTAAATAGTGGACGAATGAATTCTGGATTCATCGACAACATTACTAATACGATTACAGGCGGCAAGCCCATCAAGAGCATCATCGTCAATCGGCCCTGCGCCGTGTACACGCGCACTTGCCTCATGATTTTGAAACGTTCGCGAATCACGTACGACAGGTTGTCCAGAATCTCTGCGAGATTGCCGCCCGTTTCTCGTTGCAACATCACTGCTGTGACAAAGAACTTAACGTCCACGAGCGGGATGCGGTCGACCAGATTCTTGAGTGCATCACGAACTGGCAGGCCATATTTTTGTTCTTCATAAAGTTTTCGAAATTCTCCAGCCACAGGCTCCGAAACCTCGTTGCCAATCATTTCTAGGGCCGTCGTGAACGCATGTCCGGCCCGGACAGCGCGAGCCAGTGTGTCGATCGCTTCTGGAAAGCGTTCCTCGAACTTCTGAAACCGCTTGTTTCGCAGGTACGACGCATAAGAGTAGGGGAGGAAGAATCCAAGCAACATCCCGATCCATCCGAAGACCGCTGACTTGCTCCAAATGGTCACAATAATCCCCGTGACCGCCGCGACTCCAAAGCAAATCATTAGAAAGTTTCCGGCGCGCGACTTCACGTTTGCCTGTTCCAGCATCGTTTGTAGCGCGGAAACTCTTTCCGAACGGCGCAAGATGTTGTCGAGTGCGGGAATTTCACTCAACATTTCATCGCGCAAAATGGCAAGCTCGGGGCTCGGTTGCCGTTCAGCAGCCTTTTCTACCGTGGAAAGTCGCTCGCGCAGCAGCCTTGCCTTAGCGTTGCGCTCATCCCACAGCGAAAACACCGCAAAGGCCGCAAGCGCGACTACGAGGAACACAAGAATAGCGATCACGGCGAGCATGGATTCGTTAGACCTCCATCTTGGATTCGAAAAGCGAAGCGCGTAGTCGTGATCCACCCGTCGCCAAACGTTCGGCAAAGTGCGGACGCATCCCCGTTGCCTTGAAAACTCCACGAACCTTGCCACTCTCGTCGATGCCCGTACGTTCGAACACGAAAATATCCTGCATTCCAATGCTTTCTGCGTCCATCCCGACAATCTCGGAGATTGTCATAACCTTCCGAGTTCCATCAGACAGACGTGCAATTTGAACAACGGCGTTTATTGCAGACGTGATCTGGTGACGGACGGCCCGCTCGGGAATGTTTAGATTCGCCATTGAGACCATGTTTTCGACGCGAGCCAGCGCATCTCGCTGCGAGTTAGCGTGGACGGTCGTCAATGATCCCTCGTGACCGGTGTTCATAGCCTGCAACATGTCGAATGCTTCTTCGCCACGCACCTCGCCAACCACGATGCGGTCTGGTCGCATACGCAAGCTGTTGATCACAAGCTGTCGCTGCCGCACGGCGCCTTTCCCTTCAATATTCGGGGGACGCGTTTCCAGCCTGACAACGTGCTCTTGTTTCATCTGTAATTCGGCGGCATCCTCAATCGTCACAATGCGCTCAGAGTTTGGAATGTAGCCGGACAGAACATTGAGCAGTGTGGTCTTGCCAGCGCCGGTTCCGCCGGATATCAACAGATTGAGTCGCCCCTTCACCATGGCGGACAACAACTCAAGCATCGGTTCCGTCAAGGTTTTGTTTTCGATCATGTTGCGAGCGGTAACAGGATCGCGCCCAAAACGACGGATGGATAGGCTGGGTCCGTCGATAGCAAGTGGTGGGATGATCGCATTAACACGGGAACCATCCGCGAGGCGGGCATCCACCATAGGGGAAGATTCATCTACCCGACGTCCCACTCTGGAAACAATCCGGTCAATGATTTGCATCAAGTGGCCGTTGTCTTTAAAAGAGAGACCCGTGAGCTCAAGCTTGCCGGCACGTTCGATGTAAACCCGATCGTAGCGATTGACCAGGATGTCGGAGACCGTTGGATCCTTCAATAGTGGTTCGAGCGGCCCCAAGCCGAAAATCTCGTCAAGAATTTCGCGGGCAAGACGCTCGCGCTCTGCAAAGCTGAGGGGAACAGCCTCGCTATTGACCGAAGTGCGAATGATGGCCAGAACTTCATCGCGCGCGCTGTCTCCAGCGGCGCGCCCCAATTTCTCAAGGTCGAGCCGGTCCAGAATTTTGCGATGCAAGTCTGACTTGACCTGCTGATACTCACTCCTCACGAATGTCGGCGGGTTTCCCATAATTCATTCAGACAGTCTTGAACAACGACCACGTCGATCTCTTTACCTCATCGTCATCCTGGGTCAATGTCGCTGCCAACCCAGCGAACGATCGGGCGATTTCTGTGTGACCCTGCTGCATCAGTGGCACACCCCGGTCAATGGCAGTTGAAACGGCGAAATACTGATTAGGGATGCGCCAGAGCAACTTAACTCCAGCAGCTGCCTCGGCGTCGTCCTCGCTAAAGCCGGGTATCTTCCGAAAGCGATTAAGCACCAACCGTACCCGATCGCGAGTCCCCGAATCCCCCAGATATTGCACAACGCGCGCGGCGCTCCACAAAGATGCCACGTCTGCATGGGCCACGAGCAATACCGTTTCTGCCAAATTGCACACTAAACGGGTCACCGCGTCTAGACGCGAAGATGCATCGACTACCGTGTATCGGAAGTGGTTAACCATCATGTCGAACAGCCGGGCAAACTCGCTGGTGGAAGGATCTCCCGAGGGCGTGGCGCTTCCTGCCAGAAGCTGAAGTCCCCCGTTATGACGGGTCATGAAGCTTTCCATCAGAGAGCTGTCCATGCGATGCAAGTTTTCGATTGCATCGTTCACCGTGAACTGAGTCTTAATGTTCAGATGAAGCGCCGCATGGCCGAGAGGGGCAATATCCATCAACGCGGTATTACCAAAGGCGGAGTTCAGCGCGAGGGCGAGGTTCACAGCTACCGTGGTGGCACCGCTGCCTCCCTTTGCATTAATTACTGCAAACACCTTGCCCCGCTTGCCCTCATGGCGAGTTTTTCGCTGTGCGGCAGTGAGTCGGACGAACGCTTCTAGCAAATCCGTAGTAGTCGTGGGACGTTCAATGTATTCGCGAGCTCCAGACCGCATTGCGCTTACGATCATCTGGGGCTGGGCCATACTTCCAATCGCGAATACAGCGGCTTCCGGCATTTCCTGGTGAAGCAATTCGATTGCGTGGAGCGCGCCCGCGGAGTTATCCGATGGAACATCCACCAATACCACCTCAGGCCGATGACTGTGGATTCTCCTCAACACTGGATCTGTGGCGGCAACTGGCAGAGTCGCACTGCTGTGAACTGATTTCGCCACGCTCGTACCGTCGACCAGTACCTGCAAGACGGCGCGCTGCTCGCTATCGGCAGCAACAACGGCAACTGAAAGCTCTGGCATTGACGATTCCTGAAATTGCTCCCCTTACACCCAACCTTACGCATCGTTCAGGCCAACTGGTTTTCGCGTTACTTCTTTTCCTCAGCCGGCTTTTTGTTATCGAACTTGTCGGGCTGGAGGAACGGCTCCGGATTCTTTGGTCCCGTGGGGGGCTGCATGCCTGGCGACACACGGCGAGCCGTGCAAAGCACCATCAGCTCAGCATTACTCTTCTGAAAGCTCTTGCTCCGAAACAGGTTTCCTAACACCGGGATGTCCCCGAGTCCGGGTACCTTGTTCACGATGTTGGTGACTCGATTGTCCAGAAGTCCCGCAATCACGAAGCTCTGCCCGTCCTGCAACTCAAATTCAGTGTCAGCTCGCCGCGTACTTAATGCAGGAATCGTAAAGCCAGAAATAACCAGAGCGTTTGCGAAATCGAGTGTGCTTACTTCGGGAACTACGCGCAGATGAATGTTCCCGTTTGGCATGATGACGGGTGTGAATTTGAGCTTAACGCCGAACTCTTTGAACGAGATTGTGACTGCTGTAAAACCTTGTCCAGGCTGAACGATAGGGAAGGGAAACTCGCCACCTGCAAGAAAGCTCGCTTCTTTCCCATTAACCGCGATGAGGTTTGGTTCTGCCAGAATTTGCAGTAAATTCTTCGTCTGGAGCGCACGAATGACCGTTCCCACCTGAATGTCAGGACGAAACAAGAAAATATTCATGAGATCACCGACGGTTGTCGTCGTGTTCGTTCCTGATCCAGAGTCGGTTATGTTGCCGAACGAAGTGCTGCCAAACTGACCGGTCGTAGTCCGGCCGATTGTATTTCCACCACCCGTGCTAAACACGTTGATGCCGAGCTGCATGAGGGCGGACCTGTCAACTTCGGCGAACTTCACCTCCAGCAGAATCTCCTGCGCTCCGACCGGCCCGAAGGACAGAACATTCACGACATTCCGAGAGTAGGCTTCGGCGATCATTCCAGCTTTTTTCGCGACGTCTTCCGTTGATACATGACCGGAAAGCACAATGGCTGAACGCGAAGGCGTGACGGTGATCTGCTCGTCAGGGAACACTCGCCTTTCCTCTTCCGCTGCAGCGCTGACGTCAACATCTACTCGTAGGTCGAAGCTCCGCGAGCGTTCGAGCTCATCCCAGATGAGCAGTGAAACTTCGCCCGGCGCACGACCATGAACCAGTATTTGAGTTGGAGTAACGACAAGAGCATCAGCAACGGCGGGATCAGTTACGGACACTCGCTTCAAGCGTTCCGTGGTGTTGATCAACAGAGACTTCCCGACCATGACGCGCAATGGTGCTGCCCCTTGAGGTTCGGGTTGCTGGGTCGTCGATGCGGTGGCTGGCGGCGGAGTCGCCGAGGACGGAGCGGGCTGCTGACCAGCCCCGCCTGGTGCTATAGAGCCGGCATCCTGTTGAAGCGGATACATCATGGCTGAAGCCGGCAACATTGCGACGCACAACCCTACCGCTGCCGCCATCTGGCGAATTTTCATCAGTTCGTGCCTCTCTGCGCGAGGAAAGTTCTCATTCGCTAGTCTGATTCCGGATCAAATTTTTTCGTTTCGCGTTTATCGCCCTTGATCATTTCGATCGTGTAAGGAGGTGGGCTCACAGTCACTGGAACCACGGTCCGTCTCGGTGCAGACGCCGTTTTTGGCAACGGTGGTGGAATGGCGCCCCGATAAAGGGTCGCTTCCTTGGTTGAATTCAGATCCTGATCTCGAGTATCCAGAGGATTTCGGAGCGCAAGCTGGATGCGACCTTCCGAACTGGCAAGGGTCAGCCTTTGAGCATCGTCGGGCGAAACCAGTAGCGTGATTACCGGGGCGTTTTGAGCTTCACCGGCCGCGTTGCGCTCAAGTTTTTGGCCCGTCGCAAGTACCTGAACGTTTTCGAGAACGGTGGTTGTTTGCCTGTCAGCGCTACCGGAGGGATTGCCCGTTAGCAGTACGTCGACGCGCGTCCCCGGTGTCGCAAACCCCGCTACTGCCACAACCTCGTTCACTCGTACGGATACCGCCCGCATGCCCGGTGGAATCATCGAAGGAAGCCCAGAACCAGCGTTTTCAGCGGCAAGCTTCGCGGGAAGGATGAACTCCCCTTGGGCGATTGGCTGAACCACGCCTCGTCCCAAGAGCTTGTTTTTGCTCAGGTAAGCCCCGATCGGTACAGATGCCATGCTAAATCTGGCTAGACGAAGGTCCTTATCTTCAAGTTTTGAACCGACTTGGATGTCTCTACCTGCGACCATGACCTCGACGCTCGGTTCATTGCCACTCGAGGTTTTCGATTTCAGTGTTCGATAAACGGCGAAGCTCACAAATGCCCCGAGGGCAAGTGCTAGAGCTCCGATCATTAGAAGACGCGTGCGATTCATTTAGACCTGCCGGCCGTCCAGAGTTTAAACATCGTACTGAAGCTAAGGACTGGAAGCGCCACGACCAGACCATAGTCCCAAGGAAGCCTCGTAATTTCAATGAATTAACGAGGTTCCCCCTCGTACACATTCGCCAGGTTTGTTGGCATGTGCCCGCGAGTCGGGAGCGCCGCACGATCTTAGGGCGCAAACGGGGCTTACAGTGCGTTTTTTCCGGGCGCCGCTAGATTCTAGCGTCTTTTGGGCTTGGGGCGGGAGTGAAATTTCCGCTGCGAATAGTACTTACGGGCGCGCACCGTCGATCAGACTCTGAATAGCGGGCCTGAAACACGGCAGCTTTCTCATCCGCATAGCTGGTAAACCAATTGTTATCGACCCGTAAGCCGGCCGCCAGCGCCGAACTGGTAGGGACCACTACCGTACAGGCCCCCAGAAGCCCCCTTCGCCAGTCGTGCCGCAGTTGATATGTGTCAGAAAATTGCCGAAAGATTGAATCGCCATAAACGTCCGCCCGACCATCGATGTATACGCGTTGTTCCGGATACAGCGACCAAATCAAGTATCCACCCCAATCGTAGTAGCCGAAAACGTTGGGCGGCAGTGTGTGGGATTTTAGGAAGGCCACCGCTCCGGATGGATAGAGTCGGTCTTGGCCGGCCTTCTGTGTGTTACAAACCTTGGTAACCTGCGCTGATGCGAAAAGGACTGCGATCACAACGAACGTCGCGTGAAACGATGATCTCGCGAGGCTGATATTTCGGCGATTGTGTGTATCCGCCCACTTCTCTCCGGGCCAGTTCAGGGCACGCAAACAGCGCGCCAACACCGGTATAGAGATCAAAACAAAAAGTGGGATGTGACGAACGGATGCAAGGGCGACCCACAGAGTGCCTAACAAAAGCACAAGATCACGTGTGCTCGGTTTATGCGGCGAAACAGCAAATGCCACGACCAATGCCAGGATCAAAATCATGAACGGGGCGTACGCGAGTTTGTGGAAGTCGGGAGAAAACCACTCGGCAATGTAATTCTGCATCGATGCAGAGTGGATTACCTCGAATGGATAGGAATACATGCGCAAGCCATTTGGATTGACGGCAATCCCAATAAGGCTGATGAGCAAAACAATGAATAGCCTCCACGAGTCGTGCGAGCGCCATGTTGCAGCGAGAGTGAAGATCATCAGGATCAATACGCCGGCGGCATAAGCTCCGTGGAGGTTGACCCATAGAACAAAAATGAAAGGAATCCACCAGAGACTTTTCCGGTTTGCTTCACTCCTTTCAAGAATCCAAAGTAGGACACTTACGAGTAGGAATGAGAGCATCTGAGGGCGCACTCCCAAGACTGGAGAGCATGCGAAAAGGCCGAACAAGGTCAGCGCCGCTGCTAGATATGGCTTCCCCGGACAGCGTAAGTAAAGAAACAAAAAACCGCCAAGTGTCGCTGTCGCAAATGCCACGATCAGACCGCTCCAGCGCGCCAAACGATAGACCCCGTAAATAAACACTTCGGACAACCATTCATGCGCCACCCATGGTTGTCCGGCGCACGAGTACGAGAAGGGATCAGTGTGTGGCACTCCTCCCGAATGCACTATGAGTTTCCCGGTGCTCAAGTGCCACCACAAATCGGGATCGGTTGCGGCACGGGTGCAAAACGCGAAAATACCGGCAAAAACTACGAGGACGAACGTCCGGCGGAGAGTTAAGAATTGCGACACTGTGGCCCGAATCTTACCGAGGTCATCCATTTTCAGGAATCGGCACTAGTTCTGTCTCTGCGAAACAATACGACGGCAAGCATCGGAAGATAAAATCCCAAGACCGACCATAAACCTACTTGCGCCATGGAGTGAGGATTGTGGAACCAGCGCCAGACTCCCACAATCCAACTGATGCCGAGCGTAAAGATCAACTCGCGTCTTGTTTTGGGAATGAGAAACAAGATCAACGGGTCATAAAACCAACGTTGTGGCACAAGTGACGCAATTAGCAAAAGGCGCGCGTCGCGCTCGCAGTATCGAAGTCCCGCCAGCAAGATGAACACGCCTGGGAAGACGAGAACGGGAAAAAAGTGTTGGTACCCACCCAGTTGGGAAATCCATCGTTGCGGCCACGAGGGCATTACCGCAATGCTTATGGCAATTACGCCAAGTGAAAGCAAGACGCCGCGTCGGCTCAAATTCGTCAGCGCGACCGGCAATCCGATATGGGGTTTGGCCATCGTGAGCGGCACCAGCAGGGGGAAACAGGCAGACGCCGTCAGCAGGGGCGTCCACTGGGCCGTGATCATCGCCGCCCAGTATGGAAAGCAGAAAAACACCAGAAGGCGGCGATAACTTTCCTTTGTTAGCCCGAATGCGAGCAGCGCAGAACTAAAGCCAAAAAAGGTCGCGGCGGCGATTTCGCGCGTCATCCACGCAAAGGGAAGCGCGTATAACACTGCTGGGAGGGGGTACGGGATTGTCCCCGGCGGGGTGACTGCGTACGGATCTTGACCCGCAAACAGAGACCGTGCCGCGTCGTACGCCCAGTTGAAATCACCTCCGCCAATTCCCAAGCGTCGCAAGAACAACCAAGTCAATGCCCCCGCAACAATTCCAATCACTCCCGATACCGCGAGGCGCATCCGCATTGGTGTTCTGAGGACATAGTTGTAGCATGAGTCCTCTCGAATCCACATCATGCTTCGTCATTCATCAATTCGACTGTCAATCGCGATCTTGCTGGCAACGAGCATGTGGATCTACGTTCAGTGCATCCTCATTCCCTATCAACAAATGGAGGCGAGATCGCACGAGAGGCCTCGAGGCAACCTGTCCGATTTGTACCCACGCTGGCTAGGTTCGCGCGAGCTACTGTTACATCACCGCGATCCGTACAGTCCTGAAGTGACCCGGGAAATTCAGGCTGGGTACTATGGGCGGGAACTAGATCCGACTCGGTCGGGGGATCCGCGAGATCAACAAGCTTTCGCCTATCCAGTTTTCGTGTCATTTTTACTGCGGCCAATTGTGTCCCTGCCATTTGACGCGGTGCGGCCCGTGTTTACCTGGGTATTGGTGTTTCTAACCGCATTATCAGTGCCGTTGTGGCTCTATTTTGTTTGCTGGCGGGTATCAGTTCTTAATCAAGCAGCGATCGTTGTCCTAACTCTTGGCAGTTTCCAAGTTGCACAGGGGCTCAAGCTTCAACAACTCAGTTTGCTTGTTGGCTTCCTGATCGCTGCAGCGAGCGCGTCGATCAAGGGCAGGAAATTTCTAACCGCGGGGGCGTTTCTGGCACTCGCGCTTATCAAGCCCCAGTTGACGCTGCCTCTCGTAGCCTGGCTTGCTGTATGGACGAGCGGAGATATCAAGAAGCGCTGGCAGCTCATCGCTGGGTTTTCGATCGCTGCCGGGGTTTTATTCGCCGGGTCTCAGATTATCCTGCCGGGGTGGATTGGAGAATTCTGTGAAGCTGTCATCGCCTACCGACAATACACCGGTGGGGCACAGACTCTGCTGGACATGCTACTCGGTAGAGGAGCCGGCACACTCTTAAACGCGATATTGGTTCTTACTTGCACCGTAGTAGGATGGCGTGCTCGTCGAGAGCCGGAAGAGTCGCCAAAGTTCTTAAGTGTGACTGCCCTCGTCATATGCGTAACAGTCGTAATCGTCCCTATGGTCGCGCTTTACAACCAAACTTTGCTTATTCCCAGCCTATTTGTCTTACTTAAAGAATGCCAAAAGCCTCACGCTGCCCACTCCAGATTCACGCGGCGACTCGGTGAGTTCGGGTTCTTGTGGGGAATCTGGCCATGGGTGGCGGCTGTGTCGTTGCTCATAGCCGCGGTGGTTGTTTCCAGGGAGACAATCCTAAAAATGTGGTTTCTACCTGTCTACAGCACCCCAAGCTTCCCGGTGTTTGTTACGGCATTGCTGCTTCTGAAATTGCGGATGGCCGCTCGCCCGCCCCAGCCAATTTCAGCGTTGTGACGATCAAGGCCAGCACGAACAAGCTCATAAGTGCATAACATTTCCACGCGAGCAGTATTGCGTGGAGCGGCGGAAGAAAGAGGACCAGCACGAGGGACGTAGCAGACCATCGCAATATTCTGGTTCTGCTGCCTGCTGCGTCCAACACGACCGCCATTGGAAGGAGTAAAAGCGCTAGATCATGTGGGCTGAGGTGATACCCGACGAGTAGGGCGATGAGTACGCTGGCCCCATATGCCAGGCGGTCCTGATAGTCAGATGAGTTGGAACGAATCCACGTCCAAGCCCCGATGGCAAGAAGCAGAATGGATGTGAATCCGATAACTGCGAGTACGGTTTTCGTGTCTCCAAGCGCAAAAAAGCCGACAAGGCCGCGAACGTTCCCCATCGCTCGCCAATGCACGCCTGACATTGGAAGTTGTGGTAGACGTTGCAGGAACCGTGCGTAGTCAGTGAAGATATGCCATCCAAAATAGGCACTCGAAATTAGGCTGAGAAACATCCCAGTGCAGCAGAATCCTCCGGCAAACCTCCAACGGCCCCGTATCGCTAACAGAATCGCCAACGGTACGACGAGGTGAAATCGAAAGAGGCCCAACGCCAGCAAAATGCCAGCCCGCAAGTATTTTTTTTTCACCCATGATGAAAATGAGAACACGACAACGGCGAACAGCAAGACAGCGTCCTGGCCTTGTAAAAAATTAAGCAACAGCGGCGGAAAGATAAAACTTATCCCGGCGATCAGCGCCCAATCCCATTGCCACGCGAGCGTTCGCGTTAGCTCGCGGATGGCTAGCCCAAGGATCACGCAGTTCAAAAGGTTCCAAAGCAGATAAGCATTCTTCAACGACAATTCGCTGAAAGGCGCGAAGAGCAAGGCTTCAAACGGAGGGTGGATGTAAAACGTTGCCTGCCTTCTTGCTTCTCGCGTTTGGCATTCTTGTTGAGCGACGGGGTCATAGAGGGCAATATGGTCGCGTGTCATCACTCCCGCGCAATAGAAGTCTGGAAAATCGATGCCCCCGATCAACACCGGGAAGTCACGGGCCAGAAACAAGAGCAAGGTTGACGCTATCGCGGCCAAAAGCGCAACTTTTAAGATTCGTTTGAACACTGGGCAGGTTTTATCCACCCGAAGTTTAGACGAGAGTTCCTCCCCTTGCATCTCAAGCGGTTCAGTGGGAAGCTTGTTGACTCCGCCGCACCTGGCTTGTTGTTAAGATGAGTGCAAGGAGTAAGAGCACGCCAAATGTCGGGACATCTTAGTTCAGTACCTCTGTCTGAACACGGTTCCGGAGTCTTTCCTTCCCTCATTTTTGTTCAGGGTAATGATCAACGGTCGATTGTTCTTAACCACACGCCGTTTACCGTTGGGCGCAAAGTTGATCGAGACCTGGTGATCGCGGACCCACGAGTCTCCCGCGAGCACGCCATCATTGCGTCTGAGAATGGCGAATTTTACGTTGTCGACCAGGGAAGCAAACACGGCACATTCGTCAATGGCGAGCGAGTGCAGCGTCAGAAACTTCTGCGCAACGATCGGCTCGAATTCGGCGTTCGGGATGTCGCGTACGTCGTATTTCATCCGGAGCATGCGACGTCTAATACAGCGCGCGAATTTCTCAGTCAGATTTCAGGCATTCAGATTTCGACTGAAGCGAGTGATCTCGAAAAGTTGACATTGTTTCTTGAGGCAGCTCGCAAGCTCAACACGATCGGGGTCCTCGACGAAATTCTTGTCACTCTGATTGATGCAACGCTCCGTCTCACGAGGGCAGAGCGTGCCTACATCTTTCTGAAAAATGAAGAGGGCAAATTGGCGCTCGCGGCGGGTCGAAACCATAAGGGCGAACCGCTCCTTGATGACACGACATTGTCACATTCGATTCTTGACGAAGCATTGAACGCAAACTCGGAGTTTCTGGTCACAGATACAAGTCAATCCCTCGATCTCGCCGGCCGAAAAAGTATCGTAGCTTTTGACTTGCGCACAGTGATCTGCCTCCCGCTTCGCAAGCCCCAAGTACAAACGACCCGAGCCGGAGCGGCCGGGGGAAGCGCGGGAGAAGCCATGGGCGTCCTTTACGTCGATTCCCGCTTCGCGTCCCGAGATATCTCGAGTGTTAGTCACGACATTCTTCGAGCGATCGCAACCGAAGCTGCGCAGTTGATTGAGAACGCGCGCCTGGTTCAAGCCGAGGAGGCGGCGCGAAGGTATCAGCAAGAGCTATCGATCGCCGCATCCATCCAGCAACGGTTAATGGCGGTCAGTATTCCAGAAGTACCTTTCGCTGAACTTCGCGGCCGGAATCTGTCATGTAAGGAGATCGGCGGAGACTTTTTTGACGCAGTCAACACTTCGGAAGGGCTTGCCATCGTGCTGTGTGATGTCAGCGGAAAAGGTGTTTCTGCGGCAATCCTCGCTTCGATTCTGCAGGGCATGGTGTATTCACATCTCATCGCAGGCATGCCTCTGGCGGAAATCATGGCCGCGGTGAATCGTTTTTTCACGCACAAACACATCGGCGAAAAATATGCGACGGTGATCATTGCACGCGTCAGCCGGGAAGGTATGTTTGAATACGTAAATTGCGGTCATATACCTCCACTACTGGTATCGAATCACGAGGTGCAGCGTCCCGACCACGGCAATCTACCAGTCGGGCTTTTGAGCGACGCAGAATACACCAGTGACAGACGCCAACTGCGCCCGGGCGATCGCATCATTCTTGTGACGGACGGCGTGACGGAAGCAGAAAACGCGCGAGGCGATTTTTTCGATACAGAGCGACTTGAGGCTGTGGCGGCGAAAAGCGAGTCGCTGGAGGACGTGTTTACTGCCGTCGCGAATTTCTGCGGCGGCACCCCCCTAGGGGATGATTGCACTGTTGTGGAGGTTGTCTACAACGGCGCCTCGTGATATTTCTACCCGCGAAATCGATTAACAGTTGTAACTAAGTTTTCCTTTTGATTCGGCGCTCGCTGAATTACTCTTTACGCCATTCTCATGAACTTCACCCTGCTTGATTGGACTGCCATCGTTGGTTACCTGGCCATCACGCTTTTTCTGGGCCTCTACTTTCGCGGGAGGTCTGGCAAGAGCGTTGACGACTACTTTGTTTCCGGACGGAACGTTAGCTGGTGGTTAGCCGGTACGTCCATGGTGGCAACAACCTTCGCGGCCGATACACCGCTGGTTGTCACCGGCCTTGTCTACACACAGGGTGTTGCAGGGAACTGGCTATGGTGGGCGTTCTTGCTTTCGGGCATGATGACCGTTTTCTTGTTTGCCCGGCTCTGGCGTCGTTCGGGTCTGCTTACGGATGTCCAATTTGCAGAGATGCGTTACTCGGGGAAACCTGCAGCCTTCCTACGTGGCTTTCGCGCTTTGTACCTGGGATTGCTGATGAATTGCCTGATTCTCGGGTGGGTAACGAAAGCGATGAACAGCATCGTCGCAACCACGTTGGGGGTGAGTGACCGAAATGCTCTGTTCATCTGCGTGTTCTTCCTGATTCCGTTTACTGGGCTGTATGTGGCGTTGGGCGGGTTGTGGGGTGTTCTCTGGACTGATCTGTTTCAGTTTGCACTCAAGATGGCGATTGTCATTGGGGTTGCTTACTACGCTGTTCACGCTGCGGGCGGAATGGCGGCGCTGCTTTCAAGATTGGCGGAACTTCGATCTCAGGCGGGGCCTACTGCGGGTGACGCTACGGCGTTCTTTCCTGACTTTTCGCGGTCTCTTACGGATGAAGCGATATGGACCATCCCAGCCATCACTTTCCTTGTTACGGTTGGGTTGCAATGGTGGGCATTCTGGTACCCAGGAGCGGAGCCCGGCGGCGGGGGATACATCGCCCAGCGCATCTTTAGTGCGCGTGATGAGCGTGCGGGGCTTCTTTCCGTCCTCTGGTTCAACATCGCTCACTACGCGTTACGTCCGTGGCCCTGGATATTGACGGCTCTTGCGGCCGTGGTTCTGTATCCCACGCTCGAACATCCAGAAACTGGCTACATGCTGATCGTCACGCAGCATGTTCCAGTCGCATTGCGCGGCATTGTGATTGCTGGCTTCATGGCCGCGTTTATGTCCACGGTTGCTACTCAGTTGAACTGGGGTGCCTCTTATCTTGTTTCCGATTTTTATCGGCGCTTTGTCAAACCCAAAGCCAGTGAACATCACTACGTTCAAATCTCAAGGGCAGCAACTGTTCTTCTCGTCATTGCTTCTGCGTATGTGTCGGCCCAGTTGGTGTCGATTCGCTCCGGTTGGGAATTTGTACTCGAGGTGGGTGCCGGTACGGGAGGCGTTTATCTTCTCCGTTGGTACTGGTGGCGTATCAACGCGTGGAGCGAAATTTCTGCCATGGCAATTGCACTTGTATCTTCGATGGCTTTGCGATGGATTAACCCTTTCACCGGAAACGGGCCCGTCGTCTTCGCAAAGACCGCGCTGACCACAACCGCGGTAACGACTTTGGGATGGGTGATAGTCACCCTTTGCACAAAACCTGAACCGGATGGCGTCTTGCTCTCCTTTTATCGAAAGGCTCGTCCTGATGTTCGCGGGTGGAAGCCGATCGCTGCGAAAGCTTCCGATGTGCTGCCAACTCGTGACTTGGGCTCCAACCTGATGGACTGGGTGTTGGGATGTGCGATGGTGTACTCAACCCTTTTTGGCATTGGCAGATTGCTGATCGGTCCTGCATGGAAGGGGTTAGTGTTACTTGCGCTCGCCGGCGCATGTGGCCTTGCGCTCTACCGCGATCTCTCTACGCGTTGGGGAAAGGAAACCTTTGCTGAACCCGCGGATGCTCCAGCACCAATGAGCCATTGAAAGTTCGCAGACAATTCTCTACGCGACTTCAACGGTGAAGTCACGGCCTTCCCATTTCTGCGCTTCCGGCCAATAAAACGTAAATGTGATTTGCCTGCCGACGGCAAGCATCTCCGTCGGCAGGTCGACTACTTGTATGCCAACCCCTGTGTCTCGACTCACGGAGTCTTGCGCGGTTGTCCAATTGTCGAAACTCCAATGCAGTCGTGTCGGAGCGGTCGTCACTACGCGCAGGCCTTTTCCGCAGGGCATGTTTCGTGGTTTGTTGTTGAACCGCCAAGGGAAATACGCGGCCCGTTGCTTGTCAATTTGATACCTCTGTACCGTTTGCGGGGGTTGATCGAAGACCTTCCCATCACGTAGTGATCGACGCAGCTTTACATATTCCGCATGCGCCCACACCAGCGGGCAAGCCGACCCGGTGGGCTTACCTTTCCACAATTCCAGAAGCGCTATATCCGCTTGGTCCCACACCTGCTCCGGAATTAAGCGTGCGCCTCCTGTCGAATTCTCTATGACTGTCAGCAACGCTCTTGCAGAGTCAACGCGACCCGCGGCCAACTCGTAGTGAGCGCGCTCTCCTGTTAGAAGCGGCCATGCACGGCCTATTCCGGTTCCGTCAAATGGTGAACCATCTTCATGTTCGCCATAGCCATCGCCGTTATAGCGGTACCAGCTTGGGCCTTGCGGTAGCTGCACTCGGAGAACATCATCCAGCACTTTCACCGTATTCAGGATGCGCGGATCGTTGGGTGCACGCAGTCCAAATCGCACAAGCGCCAGAGCATCCGGACTTACGATCTGGGTTGCCAACGCCTCATTCTGACCGGGAGGACGGTTCTTGATAGGTACAAAACCCTCAATCGGCGAGGCGGCACCGTCACCGTCAGGTGGTGAGATGCGCACATAGTATCCTTCAACCCCTGCGCGATGGGCCAAGTCCGTCCCAGTAGCATAAATCCAACGTTCTATGTTGTCGTTCCAGGTGTCCGCTGTCTCTCGTAAATATTGTCCGATGGTATGTTCGCCTACGAGGTCGGCTATATCGGCCGCCGCAAGTAGGGCAGCAATCTCAACGGCGAGAGTGAATGGAGAGTAACCGCCATCTTCTTCCCAGCGATCCTGTTGCGTGACGGGCCCGTTACGTACGATAAAGCTGGCCGCCTTATGAATCATCGGCCACCAGAAGGGAAGTGATCTTAGCGCAGTTAGCGATTCGCGTCGAAGTAGGTCGAGCAATAAAACTGGAAGGGCCGTCTCGTCCATCTGCAACCCATTCCAATAGGGACGACCGTCGAGCCAAAGATTTTGTGCCCAGTGTCCGTCTTCTTCCTGAGTGACATGCAAGTAGTGCAACACCCGAATCGCGTCACTGACGGCTCCGCCCGCCAATAGGCCCCCTGCAGTCTCCACAAGGTCGCGGGGCCAGATGAGATGGTAGCCGCCAAGGTCTTCGTCGCCTTTGTTAAAGCCCCACGGAATCGAAAGGCTGGCAATAATGCCACCTAAGAAATCTTTTGATTCGTGAGAGCGCATGACGGCCATGCTTGTCCGAAACAGATCATGCTGGGTTGGGATTGCATCGAGCGCGTCCAGTTCGCTGTGCCAGTGGTGCCAATGACGCACATATTGTTCACGAAGGCCTTCGTAGTTTCCAAGAAGGGTAGAACGTGCTTCCTGTCCTGCCGCCGACCAAATGGCTCCGAGGCCGATTGCGGTGACGAACTCTCCGCCGCACGCTTGTAAATCGATTTCTCCGGTCAGTGCGATGTTGCCATTTTCGGCTTGCGTGTACTCCCACAACATCTCGTAGTGGCTCGATATGTCTTGCCATCCGTCGGATACTCCGACAAAACCTACTGACGTCTTCTTCCATGGGGTCGAACAGCCGAAAGCCAGAGATAGCGCCCCCCTTTGCGCATACAGCATCGGAAATCCCTTGTAGTCACCCACCCACCCATTATTGCCATTGCCGAAATTGCCGAGGTGAGGAGCCAATAAGGCATAGAGATGGTAGTCGGCAAGCGTACCCTTCAGTGGGACAAATCGAACCTTCTGGATTACCACGTTTCTATAAGGGTCTGTGAGGACTTCCTTCTCGATGCGGTAGCGCCCATCAGAGGACACATTTCTCAATTCATAGACCGGAATGCCGGGCTCGAGCGGCACGTTCTCGAAAATGCAATTGCGCTTTTCCTCGGAAAAGAAACTGTTGCCGTCCGTGACGAGGAACCCTTGGTCCCGAGTGCAGGCCTGATCCACTCGAGGATAGTAGATCTCGTTTAAAATGCCGTGGCTCAGCGTGAACCAAACCCGACTATGTAAATTCAGGGCAGTTCCAATTCCGGTCTTAGCGCTCGACGTCCACCGGGGTTGAATCCCGGGCCAGCCCGGAGCATTGCGCACCGTCGGATTGCTCAATCAGATGATCCTTTCGAACTGTTAGAAACAACAGGAGGAATCGCCCCTGTAGCATGGTATCTTGTTGCAATTTCAAGGATGGTTTGTTGACCATCTCACATTTTGTCAAAAGTTTGTCAACACTCGCCCTTCATGGCGACGTGAGCATCTCATAAGCATGTTTTTAAGACTGTGTCTCGCCGGCGTACTCTTCTTAGCTCCGATTCGTTCGGCAGCGAGCGACGTGTCCGCATCACTCTCGCTGGATCGAGGATACCGCCACCTCTACGATCTCGATTTTGCAGGAGCCGAGCAGGAGTTTAACGCATGGCAGCAACAACACCCCGCGAATCCCATGGGTCCGGCCAGTCAGGCCGCAGGATTGTTGTTTGCAGAGTTTCACCGCCTTGGAGTTCTCGAAACTCAGTTTTACGAAAGCGACGAAGCCTTTGATGCGCGCAAGAAACTTGCCCCAGACCCGTCTGTTCGAAAGCGCTTTGATGAAATTCTGACTCAATCCGACGGGCTCGCCCAAACGCGATTGACGCACGACCCCCAAGATCGGGATGCACTTCTCGCGCTGACGATGGCAGCAGGACTTCGGGCCGACTATGCGGCCTTGGTGGAAAAACGTAATTTTGCTTCTCTCAGGTACACGAAGGAGGCGACCGGTTGGGCCGAAAAACTTTTAGTCGTCGACCCAACATGTTACGACGCGCGTCTGGCAATTGGAATAAGTAGGTATCTGATCGGTTCAATGTCCGCGCCTGTTCGGTGGGTGTTAAGGATGGGCGGCGTGTCTGGAGACAAAGAGGCCGGAATCGCGGATCTTCAAATCACCGCACAAAAAGGAAGATACCTCGCACCGTTTGCGCGCATACTGCTTGCCATCGCCTTCGTGCGCGAACATAAGCGACCGGAAGCGCGCGCGTTGCTTGCATCATTGCAGCAAGAGTTTCCAAACAACCCCTTGTTTGCTCGTGAAATCGCACGTATCGATTCCTCGCGGTAACTTGCTTCAGTATTTTTCTTCGCTCAGCTAACTTGCAGCGCCATCTTCGCGCCAGCAATTTCCATTCATCAGAAATTCACTCGTTTGTAACCATCCTGTAACAGTCCGCCGATACAACCGAGGTACAAATTCGTAAATTTAGGAGGACTGATCGAGTGATACGTCGCATACGTTTGATGTTGTGTGTCGCTCTGCTGGTCATACCCGCGTTCGGGCAGACCACGCTGAACGGGGCTGGCGCCACGTTCCCATACCCGATGTACTCGAAATGGTTTAGCGAATACCACAAGCTGCATTCCGATATTCAGATTAATTACCAGTCGATTGGCAGTGGCGGCGGTATTCGCCAGGTTCTCGCCAACACAGTTGATTTCGGTGCTAGCGACGGGCCAATGACCGATGAGCAGCTGTCACAATCGAAAGTGAAGATTCTCCACATCCCAACCGTACTCGGGTCTGTCGTTCCCGCCTACAACGTCCCCGGCGTCAGTGGAGAGATAAAGTTCACACCCCAAGCGCTCGCCGGAATATTTCTCGGCAAGATCACGTCTTGGAACGATCCAGCCCTGACTAAGGACAATGCGAGCCTCAATCTTCCCAACCAGCCGATCGTCGTCGTTCATCGCTCAGACGGTAGCGGCACCACATTCATCTTTACCGACTATCTCTCCAAGGTCAGCTCTGAGTGGCAAAGTTCAGTAGGGAAGGGAACATCGGTTAAATGGCCTCTGGGCCTTGGCAACAAAGGCAACGAAGGCGTGGCCGGGATGATTCGCCAGCTGCCAGGGTCCATCGGATATGTCGAGCTCATCTATGCGGTCCAAAACAAGATTCCTTATGGGGTCGTAAAAAACGCTGCAGGTGCATACGTAAAAGCCTCTCTCGAGAGCACGACGGCAGCCGCTGCTTCCGTCAAAACAATGCCGGCCGATTTTCGGGTTTCGATTACGAACGCTCCTGGCAAGGACGCGTATCCGATCTCAAGCTTTACTTGGCTGCTTATTCCTGCTCAATCCAAGGACAACAAGGGAAAAATTCTTGCCGACTTCCTAACCTGGATGGTCGACGACGGTCAAAAAATGACGCAAGAACTGACCTATGCACCCCTTCCAGAGTCAGTGGCGCAAAAGGTGAAAGCCGCAATCAAAGAAGTGAAGTAGCAGCAGTTCCAATTTGCAGTGTATGTTTAGCGCCTCTGCGCCTGAACGAGGCAAAAAAGGAGAGAAGATGAGGTCGGTTCTATCGTGGTGCTTAGTCTCGCTATTAGCAACATCGCTGGTGGCACAGACCGCGCCGAAGAAAAAGAAGGCTCCGGCAAAGCCAGCGCAGCCCGCGGTCACAGCCGCGGATGTGCAAGCGCTACGTGATGCGCTTGCTGCTCAGCAGCAGCAACTCGAAACGTTAAAACAACAACTGGATCAGACAAATCAGTCGTTAACAAAGTCTCAAGAGCAGCTTCAGCAAACGCAGGCCGCTGCCGCCGAAGCGCAACAGCGCTATGCGGCAGTCGAAACCGAGAACAACGAGCAGAAAACGTCGCTCACAAAAGTCTCGACCGACTTGGATGACGTCCGGACAACTCTGACGGGCAATGCGCTTCAGGCTCAAGACGACCAGAAAAGGGTAAGCGCGCTCGAGAGCCTGGTGGGAAGGTTTCGTCTAACTGGCGACGTGCGGGTGCGTGGTGAAAGCTTCTTTCAAGATAGAACGGCAGATCGCAACCGCGCTCGAATTCGAGTCCGCTTCGGATTTGAAGGCAAACTAAACGAAGACTTTATTGCAGGTATTTCGGTTGCCTCTGGATCCCTTGGTGACCCGACGAGTGCGAATACAACTTTCACAAACAACTTTGACAGGAAGACTGTCGCGATCGACCGCAGCTACATCACCTACAATCCCGTCGCTCACAAGTGGCTCTCGTTGACGGGCGGAAAGTTCGCTTACACCTGGCAGCGAACTCCCACAACTTTTGACTCTGACCTGACCCCTGAGGGATTCAGCGAAAAGTTGAATTTTGAACTCCCTCGAGTAGCTGTAATCAAGAATGTGAACTTTACGGCGATGCAATTGTTCTACAACGAGGCTTCGGGCAACGGTGGTATCTACAAAGGCCACGATTCCTACGCCGTGGGCGGTCAGATAGCTGGCCGACTGCAGATAACGCCTTTCTGGACAGCAACGCCGTCATTCACAATTCTCAACTGGCGATATCCGGACGCGATTCTCAATTCCAATGCTTTTGCCGTAGCCGCCACGAATGCGGGAATTATTGGAAATCCAACGGTTGATCCCGCGGTTCCGAACGTTGGCCCGATTCCCGTACCCGGAGAAGGTCCGGGATGCTCGAACCCCGGCAGCAGCGGCTTGCCAAACTTTCCAACCGCCAATGGATGCGCGTTTGCCCCGAACGGAGTCACTAACTCGGTCTGGGTCGATTTCTCGAAGCCAACGAGTCCTGTGGCACATTACCTGTCCGGCTTCCTCTACGCGGATTTCATCTTAAACAACCAGTTCAAAACCAAATGGGCGCGCCTGCCAATCAACGTTACGTTGGAATATCTGAACAACTTGAACGCGTCAGAGCATCCGTTTGATTTCACTGTGAAAAGTACTCCTGGAAACGGAACTCCTGAGAACCCGCCGACCACTTCCCAACCCGCTACCATCGCCAGCTTAGGAAAGCAGTCGCACGCTTATTTCGCGGAAGCCAGCATTGGACAGCAAAAGAATAAGGGGGATATTCAGGCTGGGTATGCATTCTTGCGCCAAGAACAAGATTCGGTGATCTCATCTTTCGATGAGAGCGATATGCGCGCAGCGACGAACGTTCTTCAACACCGCTTCTTTGTGCTCTACAAGGTGCGGGCGAACACAGTTGCGAGCTTCACGTGGTGGCACGGTCGCACGCTGAATCCGAACCTGCAAAACGCGGCTCTTGGCGGCGGAATCAAGCCCGGGACGGGAGCTGTGGATCCTTGGCTTAACCGCCTCCAGTTCGATTTGATCTACACCTTCTAGACCTGATCGATTTGACCATGGGCGCTGGAGACTCTTCCGGCGCCTTTTTTTTGGATTGTAAGGGTGGTAACGCTCTCTGAAGGCCGATTTTTCTCGTCCCCCGTTTTTGGATATGAAGAACTATACTTGTAACGATGAGGGGCCGCGCTATTGTCGCGCTTGCTATGCTTACGGTCGTGGCCGCTGCACCTTTTGTGACTGCAGTGGAGCAGAGTTACGCAGTGGCTACTCTCATGGAAGTAGAGAAAAAGCAGCGCGATCACGTGCTTTTTTATCTGTATAACACTCCAATAATGCGTGAGGACCCTTACTTCCAGGTGACCGTGCGCCTCGGTGACACCGTGGTCGTGGGGGAGTACACCCCTCGTTATGAAGGAGAACCACTCCCTGAGTCGTGGAAGGGTGATAAAGCGATCCAAGTTCGGCTCGAGCCCCACTACATCTTTTTGAAGAAACCGGGCGGCGGCGAGATGAAGTTCCTGATTGCTGACCGCTATAAACTGAAATCCAGTTCGAAAACCCCTTGAAATTATGCCTCGAGCCTCCCTTGACAGTCCGGCCCATTTCATCAATCGCGACGTCTCATGGCTCGCCTTCAATTGGCGTGTTCTCGAAGAGGCGGAAGATGCCACGAATCCTCTGTTAGAACGACTGAAGTTCCTTTCGATTTCCGCCAGCAATCTTGATGAGTTCTTTGAGGTTCGCGTCGCAGGTTTACTGCAACAACTGGAAGACGGTTATAACGAGGCCGGTATCGATGGTCTGAGCATGCTTGAGGAACGAGATCTGCTTCGACGTGAGGCAAATTTGTTCGTCAAGGAGCAGTATCAATGTTGGAACGACAAAATTCATCCCGCTCTTAGCGAGCATGGTGTCCGAGTTCTGAGCCTTCATGAACTTGATGGCCCAGCGAAAGAGTTCGTAGACGATTATTGCGAGAAGGAACTCGATCCACTTCTAACGCCGGTTACGGTGGATCCAGCGCACCCCTTCCCGCGCGTGATAAATAAGGCACTATGCGTGGCGCTGCTGCTCCGTCGGCGGCGTCGCTCGTCGCTCACGTATACGGGTGTGGTTACAGTACCGCGGTCGCTCCCGAGACTTGTCAAACTTCCTTCAGAACACGGTTCTGACGACTTCATTTTCCTTGCGGACCTGGTTATTCACCATGCATCGCGCATGTACCACGGGTATGACATTGTCTCAGCCTCCGCCTTCCGCGTGACACGAAACAGCAATCTGTATTTGGCGGAAGAAGAGTCGCGCAGTTTGTTGGAGTCTGTGCGGGCAGAATTGCACAATCGTCGTAAAGGGGACGCAGTACGGCTCGAAATCGATTCTGAAGCCGACCCTGAGATCATTGAGCGCTTGCGCACCGTGTTCGAACTAGAGCCGTGGCAGGTATTTCCTGTTGAGGGCCCGGTAAATCTCTCGCGGCTTTTCAATATTTACGAGCAAACTGCTCGTCCGGAACTGAAGTTCCGCACGTTCGTTCCGCGCGAACTCCGGCTCACTTCAAAGTCCGCCGACCTTTTCGAGGAACTGCGTCGACACGACGTAGTGCTGCACCATCCATTTGATTCTTATGACGCGGTTGTTTCGTTTATTGAGTCTGCCGCCGAAGACGATCGTGTTCTCTCGATCAAGCAAACCTTGTATCGAACCAATGAACATTCTCTTATCGTTCCTGCTCTCATTGAGGCGGCGGCCAAAAAAGAAGTGACTGCCGTTGTGGAACTCAAGGCCCGGTTTGATGAAGCATCCAACATCCGGTGGTCGAGGGATTTGGAAGACGCGGGTGTTCAGGTATTTCACGGCCTCGTCGGCCTGAAAACCCATTGCAAACTATCATTGCTGGTGCGTCGCGACCCAGATGGCGTCACGCGTCGTTATGCCCATCTAGGGACTGGAAACTACAACGCCACCACAGCTCGTATCTACACCGACCTTAGTTTGCTTACAGCTGATCCTGAAATTACCGGAGCCGTGCATGATGTCTTTAGTTTTCTAACGGCATATGCTGAGCATCCGAGCTACGATCCACTCTTGGTCGCCCCTCTCGATCTCGCTGAGCAATTGCTGAGACTCATCGAACGTGAAATAGAGCACGCCCATCACAATCGCCCGGCCCGGATCATTGCGAAGATGAACGCGCTGCTCGACAAGAAATTGATTACGGCCCTATATCGTGCATCGCAGGCTGGGGTTGAAATCGATCTGATCGTTCGTGGCATCTGCGCCTTGCGGGCGGGCGTTCGCGGGGTAAGTGACCGTATTAGAGTGCGCAGTATCGTTGGCCGGTTTCTTGAACACAGCCGAATTTACTGTTTTGCTAACGGTGGCGATGAAGAGATTTTTCTCGGTAGTGCGGATTGGATGCCTCGAAATCTTTACGAACGTGTCGAGGTCGTATTTCCGCTGCGCGATTCGCGGACCCGTGATCGAGTGCGTCATGAAATTCTCGAAGCCTATCTCGCCGACAACGTAAAGGCGCGTTTCCTGCAGCGGGATGGAAGTTATCTGCGTGCTTGGCAAACGCCCCGTAACAAGCATCGGCGGGCGCCGCGGGGGGCGGACGCGTTTAATGCCCAGGAATTTCTGGTTGGATTGGCAGAAGGGAAGCGCAGCTACGATGAAATTCCGGTCGTCCCTTCGCGGCGCGGCTCACGAAACTTGATTGGAAAGGAACGATAAGCACTAAATGATCCTTTACTTCTTGCGTCACGCCAATGCCGGAGAGAGGTTGGCCACACCGAAGAAGGACGAAAAGCGAGCTCTCGACAAGGATGGCATCGAGCAATGCGGCTACGTAGGCCGAGCGCTTGCCGCGATGGATGTGCAAGTTGACCTTATCGTTTCCAGTCCACTCAAACGCTCCACGCAAACCGCTGTTTTAGTAGCCAACGAGATGGGTCACGAAGGCAAGTTGATTACAGATCCCGCACTTCGTCCCGGCGCGAATTTTTCTGACTTCCGAAAGCTTGTCGACAAGCACGCCAAGCTCGAAGCAATGATGGTGGTCGGCCACAATCCGAACTTGAGCGAATTTCTCGGAAGAGTAATCAGCGACAACGGATCCGAATCGTCTGTCGACTTAAAGAAGGGCGCGGTGGCAAAGGTCGAGATGTATCGCAACTCCGGATCCATGCAGTGGTGCTTAACTCCCCGTTTGTTGCGAACCCTCTATAAGGCAGCTACCGAAAGCTCCCGCCCAAAGACTTCTCGGAAGTAGGTACGGTCTTTTTCAATTGCCCACATTTCCAACTCCGCTCCAATTCGTCTTCCCGTCGCTAATTTTAGCGTCACGTTTCCACCTCGTGACTGAATCCTGATTTTTTCGACAGCGCCGCTGCGTCCTAGATTTATTGCGCGAGCGAGCCGAAGCAGGAGGGAGGCCTTCCGGATGTTTTCTTGTTCCACGGGCGATAGGCCCTGCGTGGGCGCGTCACCAGGGGTTGGTCGAGATTTCCCCAGATAGCGCGCGATTGCTGCGATGATTCTGCGTTGCTGCGACGTATATCCAAGTATTTCAGAATTTGCAATGATGTAATGCGCGTGTCGATGTCGCCCACTCCGATTCACGTAGCCGCCAACCTCATAGAGCATTGCAGCAGCAGACAGCCATTCTCGATATTCCGCCGGCAGCCGATGCAAAGTCCTTAACGAGTCGAACAATTGCAATGCGGATGTTCGTACATCCTTGGCATGGTTCACGTCCACTCCATAATGCTTCATAGCTCGCTGAATGGATTCCCACCGTTCAGACTCAATTTGCCTGCCAGATCGGGTGCTACGGTCGTACTCGGCTGCCATTTGAGCGAGCAAGCCGTCTCGGAGGCCGAGGGGCGAATAGCGGAAGCTTTGTACATGACATCGTTCCATTAGTTCCGCGTACACCATGGCTCCAGCGATAATGATTTCGGCGCGTCTTGGGCCTATCCCTTGTAGTTTGGCTCGGCCTTCGACCGGCAGTCCGCACAACAACTTCACAATTCTCTTCATAGACCGCTGGGTAACGATAGGCGGTTTTTTTGCAGGCTCTTTGCTTAGTTTCTTTGCGACCACTGCCAACGCGGCCGCAGTCCCGGACGTCGCGAGCACCATGGAGACCTTGGCTGCAGCAATTCGAGGCGAGACGCGAGAAATTTCCCTGCCGATGAACGCGCCCAACTGCTTTAATTCGCCTTTCCGCGGCGGGTCTTGATGCAGAAACTCACTCGTCAATCTGACGGCACCCAGCGGAAGGCTGACCGTGTCGCGTATGCGGCTCTGGTCTGAAACTGTCAGCTCACAACTTCCACCACCCAGGTCAATCATCAGGAGTTTCGCGGCGCTCGGTCGTAGGTTTGCAATCAACCCAAGGTGAATAAGGCGGGCTTCTTCGAGACCCGATATTACTTCCATATTCCAACCGGTGGCCGACCGAACCCACTCGTAGAATGCTTTGGAGTTTCGAGCGTCACGCGTCGCGCTGGTGGCGACGACACGGACAGAATCTGCGCCCAAGCGTTGTGCCGCGCGATGAAATCGGCGTAGCACCTTCACTGTCAAAGCCATAGACTCGGGCGTGAGGTACCCATTTTTGAAGACGCCTTCTCCAAGTCGGGTGACTTCGCGGTCTTCGTAAAGGTCTTTCAGTTTCTTGTTTTCGAGGCGCGCGATCTTAAGGCGTACCGAGTTTGACCCGATGTCTACCGCTGCGAATGTTGGCATGAAGAAGAGGAAGAATTCTAACGCGCTTCAGTCGGAATGTCAGGGAAACCCTCCGTCACGACGACCCGTTATCTTCCCGAAGTATCATCGTCATTTTAATCATTTTGTAACATCCCTCTGTTAACGTCCGAAGTGTGTCAAATCATGCACTGCCGAGACCGGAGTTGAACGGCCCTCGTCCTGTCCTGGAACCCAAGTCGGCTCGCCAATCGGTAGCGAATAGTTCTCCATTGCTTGGTGCTGGAAGTGGCGAGTGGATGGACACTGGGTTCCGGCTCGCCATGCTTGCATGCGCGCTTGCGGTGCTCGGCATTCTGGGTCTTATCGTTTATGAATTGATCACTCGATCGGCGCTCTCGTGGCATGCGTTTGGCCCGAAGTTTTTCTTTGGGAGCGATTGGAATCCGGTCGAAGATCAATACGGCGCGCTGCCGTTTGTGTACGGAACAATCGTCTCCTCCATACTTGCGCTCCTGATCGCTATTCCACTGTCGGTTGGAGTCGCTGTCTTCATAACTGAGATGTGTCCCAAATGGTTGAAGGGGCCGTTGTCATTCTTCACAGAGCTCCTGGCCGCAATTCCCAGCGTGATTTATGGGTTGTGGGCCATCTTTGTCCTAGTACCGTTGCTACGCACGGACGTGGAACCTGCCTTGGCGAAGACACTGGGTTGGACTGGCCTGTTCTCCGGAGCGCCCTACGGCATCGGAATGCTGGCGGCGGGGACGATCTTAGCGATCATGATCATCCCCATCATCTCCTCCATCACACGAGAAGTGCTGAGCGTTGTTCCGCAAAATCAACGGGAGGGCGTACTGGCCTTGGGCGCCACGCGTTGGGAAATGATCCGGATTGGAGTGTTGAGAAACGCCCGCGCGGGTATCGTTGGTGGGATCATTCTGGGCCTTGGACGCGCTCTCGGGGAAACGATGGCCGTAACCATGGTGATCGGTAACCGTCCCGAAATTGCTAAGTCCTTGTTCGCACCGGGATACACCATGGCTAGCGTTCTCGCCAACGAATTCAGCGAAGCAACCGGAGACCTTTATCTGTCGGCGTTGATCGAAATCGGTCTGGCATTGTTCTTAGTCACGATTGTCGTCAATGCGCTTGCGCGCCTCATGGTTTGGTCAGTCACGCGTGGTCAGCCTGCGAGGTCGCATGTCTGAAGCGAAAGTCAGTTCAGCCAAAGCGAGAAGCGCACCCCCTCAGGTCAGTGTGTGGCGGCGGTTCGTTAACCACCTGATGACGGGCGTCGCTGTCCTGACAGTTCTGATTGTCCTTGTGCCTTTGGTCGCCATTTTCGGATACCTCCTTTACAAGGGTTTTGGTTCGATCAACTGGGCATTTCTCACGCAGACTCCCAAACCGGTTGGTGAGCCCGGCGGCGGCATGGCGAATGCCATTGTCGGTTCGATGTTCATTCTGGCAATCGGAAGTCTGATTGGTGTGCCCCTCGGCATTGGGGCCGGCATCTATCTGTCGGAGTACGGTCGGAATCGCTTCGGAGATGCTATCCGCTTCATTTCGGACGTCCTCAATGGTGTTCCTTCGATCGTAATCGGAATCGTGGCGTACGGAGTCGTGGTTCTCCGGCAAAAACATTTTTCCGCACTAGCGGGCGGTTTTGCTCTCGCCATTATGATGATTCCGACAATCGCCCGAACCACCGAGCAGATGTTGTTGCTGGTTCCTCAGGCGATTCGCGAGGCTGCATACGGACTCGGGATCCCGCGCTGGCGTGCCACCCTTTCCATCACCCTAAGAACAGCGACATCCGGCGTGATAACGGGTGTTATGCTCGCCTTTGCGCGAGTGGCAGGCGAAACCGCGCCTCTCTTGTTCACCGCGTTCGGCAATCAGTTTTGGAATCTGCGTTTGGATCAGCCAACAGCGGCGCTACCACTCCAGATTTTCACCTACGCGATTTCGCCCTTCGACGAATGGCATCGACAGGCATGGGCCGGTGCCCTCGTCCTGATTGTCTTGATCGTTGGAGCGGTTGCCGCGGTCAGGATCGCGGTAAGCCGTGGAACTCTCGCAGGAGCCAGGTGATATGGGAGTTGGGATTCAAGTCAAGGCACTGAACGCCTGGTACGGAAAAACTCAGGCGCTCTACGACATCAACCTGCACATGCAGGCGAATCACGCTACCGCGTTAATCGGGCCTTCGGGCTGCGGAAAGTCAACCTTCATCCGCTGCCTTAATCGAATGCACGAGACGATTCCGGAAGCGCGGGTTGAGGGCCAGGTACAGTTTGGGGACTTCGATGCTTATAACGGAACGTCCCCCACGCAGCTGAGACGCCGCGTCGGAATGGTCTTTCAGAAGCCAAATCCCTTTCCCACCATGTCGATCTACGACAACGTCGCGTCAGGCCTCAAGCTGAACGGTTTTCGCAATCGAAAGCAACTTGACGACACGGTGGAGACAGCGCTTCAGGCGTCTGCGCTCTGGGAAGAAGTCAAAGACGATCTGCACAAGAAATCGGGTGCAGGCCTCTCCGGCGGTCAGCAGCAGCGTTTGTGCATCGCGCGGGCGTTGGCCGTTCAGCCAGAGGTTTTGCTGATGGACGAACCCTGCTCCGCGCTCGACCCGATTTCAACAGGCAAGATCGAGGAGCTCATCTTTCAGTTAAAAGAGAAGTACACGATCGTGATCGTGACCCACAACATGCAGCAGGCAGCACGGGTTGCGGAGTTCACCGGATTTTTTCTTCTCGGCAAAATGGTCGAGTTCGATAAGACCGAAAAAATCTTCACCAATCCATCGGATAAGCGAACGGAAGACTACATCACAGGCAGGTTTGGATAATGCGCACGCGCTTTCAGCAAGGACTAGACGAACTCCGCCAAAAATTACTCCGTATGGGAGGTCTCGCTGAACAAGCCGTGGATCGAGCTTGCCAGGCTTATCGCGACCGCGATTTATCACGCTGCCAACTCGTCCTCGAGAATGAAAGCTTGATTAATGCGGCTGAACGCGAGATTGACGAGCTTGCTTTTGATCTTCTCGCTATGCAGCAGCCGATGGCGGGGGATCTGCGATTCATTCTCGCCGTTACAAAAATCAACGCCGACCTGGAGAGAGTCGGCGACCAGTCCGTTAACATCGCCGAGCGCGTGATGGACATGGTCGAACTTCCGGCCGTCGATTTGCCGGTGGACATACCTCGTATGGCAGCGGCGGTCAGCGCTATGGTTCGTCGCGCCCTGGAGTCTTTTGTCGAAGGTAAAGCGGAACTCGCGCAAGCTGTGCTCGAGATGGACAATGTCGTCGACCGCATGCGCGATGAAGCGTTCATCATGCTTGTTAAAACGATGAACGAGCGACCGGAGGCCACGCGCCAGGCGCTCGACGCGCTTCTAGTGGCCCGCAACCTCGAGCGTGTCGCTGATCACGCAACGAATATCGCTGAGGACGTCATTTTTTGGGTGCGAGGCTTCGACGTACGCCATAACGTCCCGGATCCCGACTCTCAAAGCCAGCAGGAAATCAAGCGCACCTGAACCGCCATTTTTCGGTTTGAAACCCGTGTATCAAGCGTTTCATCTAGCCAAAAGGCATTCACTGGAAAATGAGAAACGTTTGTGATGCGATCCGGTCGTTACGCGCTCCATTGCAATCGTCGGCGCCGAGTGTTACAACGCATTCGAAATGTCCCTCCACAAGCGGATTGTTGTTCTCATCGTGTGCCTCGTCGCAATAGGCCTGGTTTGGGCGCAGCGAAAGATGCGTCGCATTCCACTACCTTCGAGCAAAATGCTAATGCTTCCAGCGCCTGGAACGCCGCAACGGACAAATAGTTTTCCCACTGCGATCGCGGTGAGCCCCGATCAAAGGTATATCGCCTTGTTGAACGATGGATATGGAACGCAAGAAGCGTTGGCTCGACAATCCATTTCCGTAGTTGATCTAAGCAACAATCGGCTGACAGATTTCCCTGACCCCCGATTTGGTGAAGATGCCCACCAAAGTTTGTTCCTCGGACTTGTTTTTAGTTCGGATGGAAAACATCTTTATGCTTCAGTCGGTTCCATTACTGACCCCACCGGTGTAAAAGCTGGAAACCTCGGCAACGGCATCGCCATATATTCAGTCACAGGGTCGAAGGTCTCTCCCGAGCGCTTTATTTCGATTCCTCCCCAGCACATCTCGGCTGGAAAGAAGGTATCCCTCGGCGTCAGAAACGCGCCCGGTGGCAAAGCAATCTCTTACCCCGCTGGGATTGCACTGATTTCACACCAAGGCACCGATCAACTCCTTGTTGCAAACAACCTGTCTGACAATGTGGTGCTACTGGATGTGACAACAGGACGGATTCTGAAATCCTTCGATGTCAGCACATCAAAGCTGGTGCCCTCGTCATTTCCTTACACCGTCGTAGCCACCCGCGATGGGCGGCGCGCCTGGTGCAGTTTGTGGAATGCTTCTCAAGTTGTTGAACTGGATCTCACCGCCGGTAAAGTTGTTCGTTGGATTCCCTTGCAGAAGCCGAAAGAAGCGATTGCCCCGGGATCCCACCCTACGGCTCTTCTGCTGAGCCACGACGAAAAGCTGCTGTACGTGGCGCTGTCAAACGCAGATTCCGTGGCGGTTCTGGACACGGCGACAGGAAGGCCCACTCATTTTCTTGACGCGAGCATCTCATCACAAAAAGCGTCTGGCGCATTTCCGATTGGGCTTGCACTCTCGGGAGATGGGGCGCGTCTCCTTGTCGCGGCCGCATCGCTCAATTCCGTCGCGGTTTTTGAGACCAAGAACTTCGTGGCAAACACGTCAGATGAAGAACGACAACCTGCTTTAGGTTTTATTCCCACTGAGTGGTACACAAGCGCCGTCGCTGTGGTCGGCGATGATCTGATGATCGCGACAGCCAAGGGCCAAGGTAGCGGCCCGAATGACGGTTTCAGCGAATCGAAAATCGGAAACCACAAGAAGGAGCACCCGTATATCCCGACGTTGATTGGAGGCTCGATCGCGCGGATCCCTCTGCGGGATGTATACGAGCGTTTGGCAGACTTCACAAAGGAAGCAGAAGAAGACAATTTATTTCGAACAGATCCTGGCAAAATTCAATTTGCTGGAGGCCAGAATCTCATTCGTCATGTTATTTACGTTCTGAAAGAAAATCGAACGTACGATCAGGTCTTCGGCGATTTACCGGTGGGGAACGGTGATTCATCTCTCACGATGTATGGCGCGGAGATAACTCCCAATCAACACAAGCTGGCACTCCAGTTCGGAGTTCTCGATAATTTTTATGACAGCGGGGAAGTCTCCGGCGATGGTCATATGTGGTCGACTGCTGCGATTACTACGGACTACAACGAACGCACGTGGCCCATTGCCTATCGTGGCAATGAGCGTACGTACGACTTTCAGGGCACGGTAGCGGACGAATACCCGATGGACAATGAGCAGTCAGACGTGAACGATCCGGCTACCGGGTTCCTCTGGGACAATCTTCAAAAAAATGGAGTGTCATATCGTATCTACGGCGAATTCGTGACTGCTTCCTGGTGCAAGCCTGAAAAGGTGGCGTCTCCTAAACAGGGAACTCCTTCTGGTCTTACGTCTACTTGTAAACGTGCACTGATCAACAAGTCGGAACCGTTGCCCGCTAACGTTGGGCAACCACATGGTTCGCCCAGCCCATTTCCGTGGTCCATACCGGTACTCCACTCAGTGCGACCCAACAAAGCAGCGCTTCGCGATCATTTCGATCCGCTTTATCCCGACTTTAATACTGATTACCCGGATCAGCTTCGTGCGGACGAATTTCTGAATGAGTTTGGCGCGTTTGTCCGTGCGCGAGAAGAAGGCAAGGGCCCCACCCTCCCGTCATTCGTGCTTCTCTACTTGCCGGACGACCACACGGGAGGAACCCGCCCGGGCAAGCCGACTCCAAACGCATCAGTTGCCGACAACGATCTCGCTTTGGGACGAGTCGTGGAGGCGGTCTCTCACAGTCCGTACTGGGACGACACAGCGATCCTGGTGGTTGAAGATGATGCACAAGATGGTGCCGATCACGTGGATGCTCATCGCTCCACCGCGCTGGTGATCAGCAAATATTCGCCAGGTTCCAGGTCAAGCCCATACGTGGATTCTCGCTTCTACACCACGGTAAGCATGATCCACACGATGGAACAGCTGCTCGGCCTACCTCCCATGAATCAAAATGATGCGTGGGCTCCCGTGATCGCCACACTCTTCACCGGTGCAGGCAAGCAGCCCCCCTTCCAAGCCGATACGAGCAACAGGGACAACGGGCTGATTTACACGGTAAACGCAAAGACAGCCCCGGGAGCAAAGGAATCCACAGGAATGGACTTTACCCGTCCCGACGCCGCAAGAGCGTCTGTCCTGAACGGCATTCTTTGGCAAGCGTCAAAGGGAAGTGCGCCACGGCCAATATCCCGCCACGGCTACAGCGGCGTCCACTAAGGGTCCCAACAACAAAGCGGTTCCTGAATACTGGTCGTGCCCCTGAGCTAGATTTCGAAATGCTGCGGCTGGTGTTCGATCACGTGGTTCGCAGTTTTAAAGTTCGATAGTTCTCAACCGGCAGTTCATTCATTGCCTCATTTAGAATCTTTCAATGGCTGTAGCCATTGAGTGCCGCAATCTTCGCAAAACTTACGATGGCAAGGTTGAAGCTGTTCGCGGGCTCGACCTGCGCATTGAAACTGGCGAATGTTTTGGCCTGCTTGGACCTAACGGGGCAGGGAAGACCACAACGATTGAAATTCTCGAAGGCCTTCTCGAGCCTACCTCCGGAGAAGTGACCATCCTTGGCCATTCGTGGAAGGAGAAATCGCTCGCTCTTCGCGAATTGTTGGGAATATCGCTACAGGAAACCAAGCTGTCAGAAAAACTCACGGTTCGCGAGACAATAGAGCTGTTTGCAAGTTTTTATCGTGAGCCGCGCTCATCTTCCGAAGTCTTGGATCAATTGCAACTGACCGAAAAGGCTGACTCTTGGGTCGGCAAACTCTCAGGCGGACAGCGTCAGAGGTTAGCAGTTGCCACAGCGTTGGTTGGAAACCCAAAAATTCTGTTTCTGGACGAACCCACCACGGGACTGGATCCGCAAAGCCGCCGCCAGCTCTGGGACATCATTCGGGAGTTCCAGCGTTCAGGCGGCACAGTCTTGTTGACCACGCACTATATGGACGAAGCCGAGCGTCTTTGTGACCGTTTGGCAATCGTAGACCATGGCCAAATTATTGCGGAAGGATCGCCCGCGTCATTGATCGATCGTCTCGGCGGACATCACGTGATTGAATTCAGCGTGAATACCGCTCCCAACGGTCACTCGGAGGCAACGTGGCGCGCTCTTCCCGGAGTTGAGTCGATCAGTAAGGAAGACGACTTGATATCTCTGAACGTACGCGAACCACACCGAACTATTCCCGCATTGTTGGACGCGGTCGATCGAGAGGGTGCTCGTCTGCAACACCTCAGCACCCGCCAATGCAGTCTTGAAGATGTTTTTGTTCACCTCACCGGCCGGCACCTGAGAGAAGCGTGATGCAGGAAACCATCAAGCGCAACTCCCGATGGTCCGGCTACTACCACCTTCTCATGGCTCGAATGCGAGAGCTCAAGCGCGAGCCGGAAGTGGTGTTTTGGGTTTTCGGATTCCCGTTGCTTTTGGCGCTTGGTCTCGGCATTGCCTTCCGTAACAAACCTGCCGACGTGACCCGCATCGCGATAGTCGCTGGACCCAACGCACAGCACGTTATTGATCTCTTGTCGCGTTCTCCTAACCCAACTTCAATCCGAGCGGAATCTCTGGACGCGCCAGATGCACTCAAAGGATTTAGACTGGGAAAGTACGACTTGGTGGTTGAGCCGCTTGCAGATGGCGGCGTCAAATATGAGTACGATCCTGCGCGACCGGAGAGTGTCTTGTCGCGCGCTCTAGTCGATGACGCCCTTCAGAATGCTGCGGGACGCACCAATTCAATTCAGACAACTTCGCGCACATCGAGCGAACCGGGCTCTCGGTACATCGACTTTCTAATTCCTGGCCTGTTGGGTATGAACCTGATGAACTCCGGCATGTGGGGAATTGGCTTCGCTCTAGTTGACATGCGTCAAAGAAAGCTGTTGAAGCGTTTTGTAGCCACCCCAATGCGGCGCAGCGATTTCCTCCTCGCCCTGACCAGTAGCCGACTTGTCCTGATGCTGATAGAAATCGTGCTGCTTCTCGGGCTGGGAATCCTCGCTTTCCATATGAAAGTACTGGGCTCGTGGCTGTCAATTTTGTTCCTAAGCGCCATCGGAGCCGTTGCTTTCGGAGGGATCGGGTTGCTTACGGCGTGTCGAGCCCAGAAAATTGAAACTGTGAGTGGGCTGATCAACCTCGTCATGATGCCAATGTGGATTTTTTCAGGCGTGTTCTTCTCCTACGAACGATTCCCGGCCATTATTCAGCCATTCATCAAAGCATTGCCTCTCACTGCATTAAATGATGCGCTTCGGGCCACAATTCTCGAAGGCGCATCGCTTGCGTCCCAATCTGGTCGTCTGCTGGTTCTGATCCTCTGGGGCGGGCTTTCATTCATTCTCGCGCTGAAATGGTTCCGTTGGTCGTAACCTTAGAGTCCGCCGAGTCAAAAAAACTAGGCCTTCACCGTGGGCAGAAATTTCGGAGTGATTCGTGCCTTTGTGGCCTGCTCAAACGCATACGCCAGTCGAATCAGCGTGGGTTCGCTCCACGCCCGGCCAAAAAACGACAGTCCCACCGGAAGGCCCCAAAGATTTCCTGCGGGAACATTTATGTTTGGATAACCTGCGACCGCCGCTGCATTCGAACTCCCGCCACCCGAATGATCACCATTCACCAAGTCAGTCGGCCACGCGGGGCTTCCTGTCGGCGCAACCAATGCATCCAGTTTGTGCTTGTCCATTACGGCGTCGATGCCCTCGGCCCGTGCAAGGAGGCGATTCTTGGCGAGAGCGTCTACGTATTCCTTTTCCGAGAGTGGCCCTTTTGCTTCTGAATGGACAAAAATGTCTTGGCCGAAGAATGGCATTTCCTTATCGCGGTTCTTCTCGTTAAACGCAATAACTTCTCTCAGATTTTTTACCGGGGCGGACGGGCCAAGGCGCTCCAGATATTTATTTAGATTGGTTTTCAGTTCATAGAGAAAAACCGTGAACTCGCTTTCATCGAACTTGCCCAAGGTCTCAATCTCCACTGGATCGACAAGGACAGCCCCCTGACTCTTCAGAACAGAGAGCGATTCCTCCATTAATCGGTCGACACTGTCACTGAACCCAAAATATTTGCGGACGACTCCAATCCGTGCACCGTTCAAGCCCTTAGGGTCGAGAAACTTCGTGTAATCGTTGAGGCCTTTGCCTTGACTCAATGAGGAAGCGGCATCTTCCGCATCTACTCCGACCATCGTGCCCAGCACAATTGCCGCGTCGCGGACGGTGCGAGCCAGAGGGCCGGCCCCGTCTTGGGTATGTGAGATAGGGATGATCCCAGTGCGGCTCGTCAAGCCAACGGTCGGTTTAATGCCCACCACCCCATTCGCATTTGCGGGACACACGATCGACCCATCGGTCTCCGTTCCAATCGCTGCGACACAGAGATTGGCCGAAACGGCAGCGCCAGAACCCGAACTCGATCCGCATGGATTTCGGTCGAGGGCGTATGGATTCTTTGTTTGTCCTCCTCGCCCGCTCCATCCACTCGTTGAATGGGTCGACCGGATGTTCGCCCATTCACTCAGATTCGTCTTGCCGAGAATCACTGCTCCAGCGGCTCGTAATCTCTGCACTACGAATGAGTCCTTCGACGGCTTCGATCCGACCAATGCCAGTGAACCCGCTGTAGTCATCATTTTGTCGGCTGTATCGAGGTTGTCTTTCAGGAGGATTGGAATTCCGTGCAGGGGGCCACGCGCTCCCTTTTCCTTGCGTTCAGCATCGAGTTTCTCCGCAATTTCAAGGGCGTCGGGGTTGATCTCAATCACGCTGTTGAGAGCGGGCCCGTGGCGATCAATGGCCTCGATTCTGGCGAGATACTTTTCCGCAATGGCGCGGGCAGTGTACTTTCCTGAGCTCATACCATCAGCTAATTGGCTGATCGTGATCTCGTCCAGTTCGAACGCAGCGACATCAGTTGCTGGCGGACAGCCGCTCTGGCCGGGTGCGTGGAGTACTGGAAGGCCAACAGCACCTGCGCCCACAAAGAGTCCGGTACGAATAAAATTTCGTCGGTTCCTGCCATTCTGCTTTCCGCTCACAGGGCACTCCTCCTCGGATGACGCATTTCAAATGAATCGATGTGGCTCCACGACAACGCAGGAATGGTACACGAGCCATTCTATTTCCCAACATTTCGACCGCTTTGAGGTGAGTTATACTTAGAACGGTTTGGGCCGAACCATTTCGGGCGCGCGAAAGCACACGATTGAGCGGGAGTAGTTCAGCGGTAGAACGCCAGCTTCCCAAGCTGGATGTCGCCGGTTCGATCCCGGTCTCCCGCTCCACTATCTAAAGACTTTCTGTGAGCAGGCAGTCTCAATTCACCACTAACTTTAATCGTTCTTTCATCGCGCTGATCACCAACGACACAAAGGCCATGGTGATAACTCCCCACCAAACGAGCACTTCGTTATCGCTGCTCATAAAGAAAAAACGAGGGGAATACGGCAGCCCCACGATGAGGCAGAACAGCGTGGGCGTGAATGGACAGGAGGTGGCATTACGTCAATGAACTCCTGCTTGGCGGTCGAAGACCGTCAAAAACTCAGCCATGTTCGGCTAATGAGAGTGCACAACGAAAAGGGGAGCGCCCGGAAGGACGAACTCCCCTTAGTGTGCAGTGGAGGTTACCGGACAGCACGTGTTTTGATGGGCTGCGCGGTCCGGGTGTTGAGGTTACGCAACACTACATCCCACCGACCGGGCTGCCTACTGAGTCTTTTGACAGTCGGGAAACAGAGCGACTATTAGGAACTCAAACTTTGACTCACCCCTCCGGCACGTTCCCATCCTTCACAGGCAGCCGCCAGTAACCGGTCGATCTACTGAGTCAATGCAAGCCGCTTTTTGGAATTCTTCTCCTTGGCAGCTTGTTTGCACAACTCCAAGAGGCGCTTTTCGTCGATCGTCGTAAACCTCCACCAACTGTCAGTGGCTGGTCTTGTCCAAATCGGCGAAAATTCTAGAGCGCTCAGTCGCCTCCTGCCTATGCGCTACCGTAACAAAGTACCCCAGGCCTAGCGGTGTCACTTTGCCGCACGGATCAACAAGAAAATCGGCAAGTACAAAATGGGCATGAGCAGAATCGCAAACAGCAGGATCTTCTCACCGGGGGTCCATTTCATTTTCTGCGCTCCATCAAGTAGGTGGTGGAATTCTTTGTCTGTGTGGTCCGACATGCAGAAACCCTCCATGCGGTTCGACTATCGTGAAAAATAACGCACAAGGAGGCGTCGCCCAGGTGGGTACGGCGGCAGATTGTGAAGGAGACCGGCGGAATCGACCGATCGCCGATATTGTACTGTACGGTACCGTACAAAAGTCAAGGCGGGCTCGGTGGCGATCCCGGAACGACCGAGCCCCAGCACTCAAAGACGGTTGACACACTGCTAGCGCGATGGGGATGGCTCACACCAGGGGTCGCGCACCTTTGGGCAAAAGTCGGCACTTCGTACAAAGTAGAGGACTAGGTGCGTTGTTAACCAGCTCGCGCACTCGAATCTCGCACTTGCACCGCGTGCATTCGGTGACGAGATCACTAATTAGCTTTTTGAATTCCTTCTCAGGGTCGGAATACACGTGGAGCGCCTCCTAAGCGATTCAACTCGTGAAACTCACAATGAGTCGTTACCCGGTCGGGCTGCGGCAGGTTGTGAAAGGATGGCCAGAGGAAACCGTTCCGGTCCGGTGCCATTGTACGCTACCGTACAGTCAGGTTTTAGCTCAAAAGCCCAACCGATCAATCAGTTAAGTGCGCGCTCAAGATGAAGGTAGCTAACCGCCCAGCCTGAGATTCTCAGCCTTCAAAGTCACTGTGTAGTCCCACAGAAGCCTGATCTCGAATGCTGTTCTCTCCTCATCAGGGGCTAGAACCTCCGGCACCCTGCTGGTGAACCAAACGCTGCTACAATTCGATTCAGACACCCAAAATGTCCCGGTTTTCCCGATTCGCGCTGCGCGGCTCGCTCGCCTTTCTTGCCATGGGCGCGAGTTTGTTTGCGCAGGGGAACGTTACTATTCGCCAAGTGACGTTGTTGCCCGCCACGCGCGACGTCGAAATTGAAATTCAGTCCACTCACCGCATTTCGCCCGAAACGCAAGTGGTCACGGAGCCGGATCGCCTCGTCATCGATTTTCCCGGTGCGTTGCCGAGCGCTCAGTTGCGAACTCTCGCGGTCAATCGCGGAGGGGTGAAATGTGTACGCAGCGGTCTGTTCCGCAGCAATCCGCCTGTCACGCGAGTTGTGCTCGATCTGGATGGGCCGCTACCCTACCAGGTCTTTCCGTCGGGAAGCTCCGTCATCGTTAAATTGGGAAAAGCGCAAGGTGCCGCCAATAGCGTGGCCGCTGCGGTGCCTGCTCCAGAAGAGCCTCCACTGCCTCCGCCGCCAGTAATTGAAGTTCATCTGCAAAACGGATTGATGAGCTTGACCGCCGAGCGCACGAACCTCGCGGCAGTACTCGCGGAAATTCGCAAGCAAACCGGCGCTGATGTCTCGATTCCAGCGGGCGCGGAACAAGAGCAGGTTGTCGCGAAACTTGGCCCGGCGCCGACACGCGACGTTGTCGCCGCACTCTTGAACGGGTCACGTTACAACTTTGTGTTGGTCGGGTCCGACAACGATTCAAGCTTGCGACGTTTAATCCTGACACCAAAAGGTTCAGGGATGGTGATTCCAGCGACCCCGGCAGCCTACACTCCACCACCGGGCCCGCCAGTACGCATCTCGCAGCCGCAGCCAGATCCTGAGAACGACGCGACTCAAGATCAGGGAGCTCAAGAACAGAGTGGAGATCAGTCAAACGAAGCGCCCGGCAACGAGGGTCCTCAGCCGGATGGACAAGCCCCAGTCGAGGGAGCACCAAACCAGCCTCCTCCGATGCCTGGGAATGCGCCCCCGCAATAATGTTGGATTAGTTGTGGATTAGGCGGACTGGGATGGGCGCTACGCCGCTTGAGATGGGATTACCACCAGCGCCGGGATTGCATCCTATGGCGTTCACGATTACCCCGCGCAGTCGGCTCGGGCCAGTTAAGGTTTCAGTTATCCCCAATTGAAGAAATCCGACGATGGTTGCATTCTGGTTGCAGGTGGTAACGCCACCGCTAGTGAAACAGAGTTTGCGGCCATCGTAGATGGGGACGGTTACAACCGAATCAGAGCGGCTTATGTTTCGAGTTGAGCGCAAGGCGGCATTAGGATTGTTGGCTCCCCCCGTGATTGTCACTGGAACAGACCCAATACCATCGAACTGATCTTGGCCTCGATTAACAGAATCGTCGCCGCTCGCATGAATAAGACATCGCGTGCCTTGGCGAGTTACCACGCCATACCCAGTGGTAGTAAAAACCGTCACATCTTGTCCTGGTCCGATCGTTTGTCCGCAGGAGAACTTATACCTTGAAGAACAGGCGATGTTGTCGTGATACGGGTCAGTGCCGACGTCATCACATTCAACGGGATTCGTGGAGGGGCACACCGGCGCATCGGGCGTGATTGGCACGGACATAGCATAAAAATTATCCGCTGCGGGGGTATTTCCCCCAGTGACACGTGAAAGGGTGATCATTTGCCCAACGAAACTTCCAGTGTTGGCTATGTTCCCATTGGCCGCGTCCACGTAGAAAAAATTTCCGGGGCAGTTGGCATTGGGTGCGCCGGTGTTCGACGGTGGGCAGTTTGGGACCAGCCAAGGTTTAACGCCCGACATCTCAATTTGAACAGCAGATCCGGAAGCGTTATAAGCCTCGGCTGTGGCAGAGGCGGTGACCGTGCTCGAGGTTCTGTTAAGCACGCGCGCAAAGAAAGTGGGTAGCGCCGTCCGCTGAATAGTGACCGTGATTCGCGGATTCGCGGGCTGACTAAAATCGCACGCAACCGTTTGTATTGCAGCAGGCTGTCCCACTACTTTGTTTTGGGCGGCCGCAGCCTCCGCTTGCTTGTTCGCAGCCGCCGTGCTCCCCGGGCCTGAACTTTGACACACATCGTTTTGAACGATCGGTGGCGGCGCGCCTGCTTGCACAGATGTGAATCCAGATGTCGCGAACATCTTGGCGCCGGCCAACGCCGCAGCGTCGGCAGCATTCTGAGCTTCTCCTTGTGCCACGTAGAGTGTCGTGACATCGATAGCAAGGGCAGCCATGGCCAGCAAGGAAACCATCGCCAGCGCGATAATAATCATCGTCACGCCGCGCTCGCTACTTCTGCCTCGAAATTCAGAACTACGAATTACGTTCATGTCAGATCACGTTCTGAACCACAGCGACGGAGCTTATTTGCGACGATCCGGGATAGCTGGCAGTCGGTGATAGCAATTTGATCACGTTGGAGAACTGCCAACGATATGGATAACTCAATGTTGCCCTCGTCCCCTCGATTGTGTAGGGGGTTTCGAAAGGGGGACTTAGGGTAGTTGAATAAGTGAACCCGCGCTCCACGGTCAGCGTCAACGTTCCCGGACATCCTGTGTTCGCAGTGAATGTCCAGGCGAGCCCTCCCGCGGGCGCAGCCTGCGCAGCTGCCAGCCCGCAATCATTTACTCTTCCCGCTGTGAGATTGCCTGCAATCGTATCGCGTATAGCGCAGATCGATTCTGGCGCGTTGCAATTGCCTGTTGCTGAAAGGTCGCGTGTGGGTTGATTCGCTCCGACTCGAGCCGCAAGAAGCGCAGCATTGTGAACTTTCTGCTTTAAGTTGAACGCGGAGCCAAAGTCGAAAATTCCGACGAAGAGAACGACCAGCAGAGGAAGGGCCACTGCGAACTCAATAATCTGCGAACCAGTCGTCTCGGAAAACCGTTTACGAAGCCCCTTCATTAATACTCCATGGGTACTTCAGCTGCTGCTGGCAAGTTGAAGAGCTGTGCGCCGAGTGATGTAAAGGGTAAATAGAATTGATAGGGGTACTGAAAGCTGACTAGAGCGCCACATGTTGGCAGGTTACTGTTCGTCGAATTCAGCTGGACGTTGCGGCAGACCGTTACATTCCCCGATATGCCGCACGAATTAGCTTGGTTAAACCCGGCACAAAAATTGGGAGTGGGTGTTACGTTGTAGATAGCGATGGGCGTGGGATCTAGTTTCGACGCTTGGAGCACGCTTGTCACCCGGGCGGCTACATTGGCAGGAGTCGGGAGAGTGTTGCCACAAGTAGCGCAGTTGGTTCGCGCCGCAGTTAATGCTCCCTCACGCGCGGCATAGGTGATCGTAGAGTAGACGTTGTAAGCTCGCCCGAACCAGAAAATTGCTAGCAAAAACAGAAACACCAACGGCATCACAATCGCAGTTTCGGCAATTTCCGCGCCCGAGTCGCCTGCGAGTTGTCTCCACGAGAATGTCATTCGCCTAGAACTTCCCAAGAGCTTCACCTATGCCATATCCGACGACCGCAATCGCGACGGCAACTCCATACGGAGTTTTGACGGCATCCGGGTTGTCCAGCGAGTACGCGGCGCCCGGCATCCGCAAGTGCAACAACGATCCAAGAATGTGCAGCATGTTCCGCAAGGTCTGCACGAGTCGCCGCTTGTAAATCACTAACGCGAGAGCCATCAGCCCCTCAACGAAGACGGCGGCGATTAATATCGTAATCAACCTTTGCGGGCCGAAGCACGCTCCAACAGCTCCCACCAACTTCATGTCACCGGCACCCAGGCTTCGAATCAGTACAAACGGCAACAACAAGCCTAAGCCCAGCAGCATTCCTAGCGCAGCAGACTTCGCACCTGTCCAACCTTGTAGCAGGCAATTGACCGCAATTCCCGCAATCGCGCCAGAAACCGTCAACCAGTTCGGGATACGACGAGTGCGCCAGTCCGTCCACCCGGCGATCAACGCTAGCACTATCGCCGGAATCCATCCCCCAGGTGTCACCATGAGTTGGCGCGCTTTTTGCAGTCTCCGGTCGAACCCAGCGACCCGCTGTGAGAACTGTAAGGTTTTCCGGTCTGAGACTCAAGAACCAGTTCTCTGTTGCGGGTGTTCACCGGTCAGGTAGACCCAGCTCTCGAATAGGAAAACAGTTGCTATCTGCTTGAGCTTATTCTACTTTGCGTCAAAATAAAGGGCACGCTCGGCGGCGTGCCCTTCGTGATTCCACTGTAATTGTTGGCCTTATCTCTGCAACGCTGGCGCCGCATTCCGTTCCGCCACGATCTTCTTGGCATTTTCGGCTAGCGCGCGAGCACGAGGGAGCAGGTCGAGCGCTTTGATCACCTGCGGATCACTTTCAGCCCGTACCTTCAGTCCTTCCTCTTGTCCGAAAGAATCAACGAAGATTTCCGTCTTGATCTGCGACTTAACCCACTCGTTGTTTTCTACCAAATCTCCTTCGGTAAACGGAATTTTCTCGTCGTCGAGGAACTTGTGGAATTCTTGCATCACCGGCTCATCGACCTCGAAGCTCTTTGTCGGATGATGGGCGACGATGTATTTCTTTGCAAAGTTGAAGAAGGCATACCGCTGCAGCATGGTTTCCTGGAAATGATTTCCCTTTGGAGGGGCAATCTTTTCGTCTGGGTTGATACCGCCGCCGCCGTAGACCGTACGTCCACTGTCAGTCAGTTTTACTTCGTGGTTTGCCGCAGCCGCATCTTCTTTTTCGCGGTTGTAATAGTAGTCGTACAGAGAAACGTTCGAGTAATCGCGTTGAATCAAACGGCCGCTAGGTGTGTAGTACTTGGCAGTGGTCAGCGCAAGACCCGTATTTTCCGACAGGGGATACACGGTCTGCACCAAACCCTTGCCAAATGTGTTTTCGCCGACGATTAGTCCACGATCGTGGTCCTGAATTGCGCCCGCAACAATCTCGGCCGCAGATGCCGTTCCACGGTTTACTAGAACGACAAGCGGATATTCCTTGCCGCCGTTGCCGTGGCTCGCAACATAGCGTTTCTCGGGAGAATTGCGCCCGTGATGCGAAACGATCAGCTGTCCCTTGCGCAGGAACTTGTCAGCCACGCCAACGCCTTCACTCAAAAGTCCGCCGGGATTTTGCCGGAGATCCAAAATCAGACCTTTCAAATCTCCCATTTCATCGAGCGCCTGTGCGACTTCGTGTTCCGTTGTTTCCTGAAATCCGGAGATGTGCATGTAACCGATGCCGGGCCGAATCAGGAAATGCAAATCGACGCTGTAGCGAGGAATCTCATCGCGCACGACATTGAAGTCGAGCGGCTTGTCCGAACCTTCGCGCAGAACTGTAATGCGGACCGTTGTACCTTTGGGTCCTTTCAAGAGCTCAGCCACATCGCCGGTGCTCATGTTGTCGGTTGCTTTGCCATCAACGGCAATGATGATGTCACCAGGATGAATGCCCGCCCGATACGCTGGAGTGCCCACAAATGGGGCGATGACGATCACTTTGTTGTTTCGGGGCCCGACGGTCATGCCGACGCCGTAGTACTTTCCGCGCTGTTCTTCGCGAAGCAGGGAATAGGACTTGGGATCAAAGAAATTGGAGTGCGGATCGAGCGAGTGCAGCATGCCCGGAATCGCGCCGTTATAAATGGCCTTGTCGGCGTTGACGGCCTCAGCGTAGTTCTCTTCCACCAGATCGTAAACCTGGGTGAACTGCTTCAGGCTGTCGCGGACATCCGCGTCGCCTCCCGGGGCCGCGGACGGGTTAAGCTTCTGCCCGAACAGCATTCCGAGGAAGCCGCAGGTGACCAGCAGAAAGGTGACTACGTAGAGAGAACGACGAGAACTACCGGCCATTTTTGATTGTCCTTTGGCAGGGGTATTTTGAGGGTCCCCGGGGCCGCCTTTATGAGGCAGTATAACACGCCCCTCTACCCGTATTAGACGCTGCCATAAGCACTTTGGTTACCAGCCGAGTCAAGACTGGCGATCATATTTCTACCGTGTCGACCCGAATTTTGCTTTTGGAGTGCGTGCCGACGCGCGGCATTCTCAGGCACCTGTTTTGGAGACAATTTTACTCTCAGCCTCTCCACACCCGAGGGTGCAGCCACCAGAATCGGCTTCAACGCTGTGGTAAACTTCGCGAACTTTGTAGGAGGAAGATTCATGACCCGCCGCTTCTCCCACGGCTTGCTGACCATTTTTGGCCTATTCCTATGGACTTGCCTGTTCCTACAATCCACTTTTGCCGTCGACCCTTCCTTGGCACGTTGGGTTCCCCTAAAGGCAAAGAACTCCCCGTCTGCACGTGCCGCTTCGGCGATGGCTTACGATCCAGTAAGCCAGAAAATCATCTTGTTTGGGGGTTTTGACTATGCGAACTACCTGAACGAGACTTGGATATTCGACGGTCTCACTTGGACGAAGCTCAATACGCCGACAGCCCCCTCCGGTCGGGCCGCGTCAAATATGGCGTACGACAACGTTTCGAAGAAACTGGTCCTCTTCGGTGGTTACGATGGCAACCGATATCTGAACGAGACTTGGCTGTGGGATGGCGCCGTGATGCAGTGGACACAGGTCCATCCAAAGGCGTCGCCGCACGGATCAACCGCACCGGCTGTTTTCACGGACCCGAAATTCGGAACCGTGACAACGTACGGGGGCTTCGATGGCCGCTTTTACGGCATCGAAACTTGGCGTTGGCGAAATGGGAACTGGCATAAGATGCGGCCTCTTGATTCACCTACAGGTCGAGGCGCGATGGTATCTGCCTACGATCCCGTTCGAAAAAACGTCGTGATCTTCGCTGGTCTCGCGGCCATCAACCCTTACAACACCTGGACGTGGGACGGCACGAACTGGACGCGACAAGAACCCTCCGCACTGCCTCCATATCGCTATTTTGGAGGCGCAGCTTACGATCCGAATTTCGATTCTGTTATTTGCTTCGGCGGTGGCTTGAGCGGTGCCGATCTGAACGACACCTGGGCATGGACAGGAAGCGACTGGATACAAATGACTCCGGAAGGCTTGATCCCGGCTCGCGAGTCCTTCGGTATCACCTACGACGAAGCAATAGGAAAGACAGTGGTTTTCGGCGGGCAACTCGGCGGCAAGCTACTTCGCGATACCTGGGTTTTGGAGTCGCACTAGGTACTATGTCGTATGCGCTCCTGACTGGGCAGTCAGGAGCGCGGCGAGGAGCAGTACGGCTATCAGGTTGGTGTGGGGTGTACTGCTCCAATCCCTTGGAACGCAAACTGCTTTGGGTAGAAAGCGCGTTAGGCGCAGCCCCAAAGTGCGCCGTTATTCCAAACGTTTAGCGTGTTTTGCGTCCACATCGCAAGGTGTGCAAGAACACAAGCTCTCGATTACGCTGAAGCCCCAGTGGCCACTGTTCACAGTCAACTGAATCTGTTGAAGCGAAGTTAGCTCACCTCCGCGTGTTTGTGAAATTCAAAGTATCAATCATTAACATCCGTCTTTTTTGTGCACCCGCCAATCGATTGCGACATCAACGGCGCGGCACCCTCGCGGGAACGCTATAAATCGAAAACATCAACCAGCCAAGCCTTCCAATTCGTCTTCAATTTGCGTCTTCCTCTGCTAAAATCCTCCCGCCATGCTCGACACATTCCTCGTTCCTGCGAAGACGACCGTTAGCGCTAAAGGAGACGGCCACAGCGTCGATGTGGGGTCAGCACTCAACACGGTTCTTCTCGCCACCCTGGACATTTCGAATATTGTCGAGCAGGAATCGCTCGACGTGTCGATCTACGCATCAGCGGACGGAACCACGTGGTTCACGAAACCTGTGGCTTCTTTTCCGCAACAGTTTTATCGCGGACAGACTCCATTATTGGTCGATCTAAGCCAGCATTCCGACTCGAAGTTTCTTCGCGCACATTGGGAAGTGGCCCGATGGGGTCGCGGCACCGAAACCCCGATGTTTGAATTTCAGGTGACGATCAAGCAAATACCGCCTGAACTTCTTCAGGAAGCGCGCTCCGAAGCTCACGCGAGAAGGTAACGCAACAAGTTTCCTCGCTACTTCAGAATGGTCTCTCGATCGCCCTAATCTCAAACGCGATCGCTTTCTCACAGTCTTAGCTAGTGATGACCATGACCGATCGTGGCCGTCGGCTGCTCTATAATCCGCCGACAGGAGACGGCATGGCTCGCAAGTTTCGAGATCTTAACGAGCGCGAACTGCTCGCCCTCGCAATATCCCTTGAAGAAGAAGACGGACGCATCTACGGCGACTTCGCTGACGGCCTGCGCGAAGACTACGGTGAGACAGCCAAACTCTTCGACGAAATGCGGGAAGAAGAGTCTCAGCATCGTGCCCAGTTGATCGAAACCTACCGTGAACGTTTTGGGGAGCACATTCCACTCATCCGACGACAGGATGTGCAAGGGTTTGTAAATCGCCGACCCGTCTGGCTGATGCGCCCGTTACCCATTAAGGAAGTTCGCAAGCAAGTCGAGGTGATGGAACTCGAGACGCGCCGCGTCTATGAGCGTGCCATGCGCCAGGTTACCGATGCCGGTATCCGCAAACTTCTGGGAGACCTCGCAGATGCCGAGCGCAAACACTATGCGACCGCAGAGTCACTCCAGGAACGAATCACTCCTGCAATTGAGGAAAAAGAAGAGGACGCGCAGCGCCGTCTCTTCGTTTTACAAGTTGTTCAGCCGGGACTCGCGGGCTTGATGGATGGATCGGTTTCAACCTTGGCTCCGGTCTTCGCCGCCGCGTTTGCGACGAAAAGCAGCTGGGATGCATTCCTCGTTGGAATGGCGGCTTCGATCGGCGCAGGCATTTCGATGGCGTTTGCCGAAGCCCTATCCGACGACGGGTCACTCACCGGCCGCGGGCGGCCAATCCTGCGCGGAGCTGTCACCGGACTGATGACCACCGCCGGCGGCGTGGGTCATACATTGCCATTTCTGATACGAGACTTCCACGTCGCGTTTGTTGTGGCGGTTGTCGTGGTAGCCCTTGAACTGGCCGCCATCGCTTGGATCCGCAATCGTTACATGGACACCCCATTCGTATCAGCTGTGTTTCAGGTCGTCCTCGGAGGCGTTCTGGTGTTTGCCACGGGCATTTTGATTGGCAGCTCATGAGGCCCGTTGCCGGGTGCGACACTTTTGGAAGCGACAGCGGTCCATATCGGTCACGCGAGCCGAACGTTGTCGCGTGACCTTACCTTTAATTTCCCGCTCTACTTCCTCGTACCCTAATCAAATGGAAGCAGCTCTCAAAACAAGGGCCCGCGTATTCGCGGGCCTCCAGGGTCTGGCCATCGACTGCTATTTCTTCGACATGACTGAATCATGATCGTAGTATTCATAGGCGGACATCGCCTTCTCGCCGCCTTTTTTCCATGTCCGCTTGTCGTCAGTCAATTTTCCCAGTGCCTGCGCCATCGCCCGCACGTGCATCGCGACTGACCCACAGCATGAGCCGATGTAGTTGATGCCAATCTCCTTGGCCTTCACCGCATAATCTCCCATCTCTTTTCTGGTCAGTTGCAACGGATCGAGCGCGTACGGAAATTCCGGCAGGGAAGTAAAGTCCGGCTTATCTTTTGGCGTTCGATAAGCAACCGGCTGGCATGCTAAATATCCAGAGACAGCATTGCGCATTTTCTCCATCGACGGCAATGTGTGTTCGGGCGAACGCAAGCAATTCATCCCGACGATGTCCGCGCCGGCATCGATGAGAGCCTTTGCTGCTTCCTCCGCGGATTTCCCATCGGCCGTCTCGTCTTTGTTTTCGAAACAGATCGTCACCATTACGGGCAACCCAGTCGTCTTCGAGCGCTCGACCGCGATCAGAGCTTCACCTAGCCACGAGAATGTTTCGCCAATGATGAAATCGACGCCCTCGCCGCATTGCAGTGCTAGTTGCTCATCGAAAGTTTTTCGAACACGATCTGAGGCAGCAGGACTTCCCGGCTCATACATCCACGTCAGGCTCAGATTTCCAGCCACCAGACACTTATCTCCTGCGACTTCGCGAGCCACACGTACAGCCGATTTGTTTATGTCCTCAAGTTTGTCTTCAAGACCGACGGTCGCGAGCTTGTCCCGGCTCGCGTAAAACGTCAGCGCCTGGAGGACGTCCGCACCAGCTTCACGAAATTCGACGTGCAATTCGCGCAACGCCTCAGGGTGTGTAATTGCTACCTCCGGAGTAAACGGTCCCGGCCGCACCCACCCGCGCTTTTCAAGCTCGAGCAGGTATCCGCCGTCGCCCAGCACGACGCCTTCTTTCAAACGTTCCAGAATCCCCTTTTTCGCCATGCCCGATCCCTCCGAATGCAGAGTATGAGTGAATGTTATCGACAACGACTTCTAAACGGCCCTCGTCCACACGATTCTCAAAAAGTTGCTCGCAACAACTCTTTAGTCATCCACGTATTCCCACGCCGCCTTTATCGGTGCACTCTCAGCAAATCTCGATGGACGAAACGATGAAATATCCACCGTTTTCGCAATTCCATCGGCTAACAACTCCGCCATCACCACGCCAATCGCCGGAGAAATCTTGAATCCCATACCGGAAAACCCTGCGCACAAATGCAACCCACGAATCCCTGGTACCTCTCCCAGCAAAGGGCGCGCATCAGGAGTGCAGTCATAGACCCCGGTCACTCCGCGCATGACCTCGGCATTTTCGAGCGCTGGTACGCGTCGGCATGCGCGCTCGATAATTTCCTCGAGAGACTCATCGGAAGCTCTCTGCGGAAAATCATCGGGATCGACCGGCCGCTTCCCGTAGAAATCTCCGACAAGAAATTTGTCCGCTCCGTCCGACCTAAAGTACGTAGCAGAAACTGAATCGATGCATGCACACCCGCCTGCCTTCATCCCCGCGGCATTCTTCAGGATCGCAACTTGGTGATATTCAGTCTCGATCGGCACGTCGTATCCAGCTGCGGCAAATAATGGACGCGTCCACGGGCCGGTCGCGGCTACGACCACGGGCGCCGAAAATTCGCCTTCGTCGGTTACAACTCCACGAACTTTTCCGCGCTCGACCGAAAATGCTGTGGCTCGTGTGCGAGGAAGATAGTCAACGCCCATGTCCCGGGCGCGTGTTAGGAAATCGGTTGCCACCACATTGCCGTCGCCGTACCCCGAATCAGGCTCATACGCGGCGAGTTCAACCTCGTCGACCTTCCAATCGGGTTCAAGTTCCTGAAGTTGCTTTCGATCGATCAATTCGACTTTAACGCCCAGTCCGCGCTGCATCTCGACGTTTTGTTTCAAAAGGTCCATCTCATTCGGATGAACGATGCGCACGAATCCAGTTTTGCGAAACTCACCATCCTCGCCAACAATGTCCCGCCAGTTCTGGAAGATCTTTAAACTCACAAGTGCCAACTGAACTTCTGGGGGATAGCTGTAGTGCATCCTCACCAGAGCGGAGGATCGTCCGCTGGCGCCGGTGGCGACATGCTCCTTTTCGATGACAATGATGCGCCCGGCCTTGCGTTTGGCAAGATGGAACGCGATCGAGGCGCCCATCACGCCTGCCCCGAGGATGACGAAGTCGGCTGTCTTCGGCTGACCGTTTCCCGTCACGCGACTGCCTCCTTGAACCAGCCCTTCTTCCAATCACGCAAAGCTTGATGCGCAGCGTTATGTCCTGGTGCCCCCGTCACTCCGCCACCGGGGTGCGCGCCAGCGCCACACAGATACAAGCCATGAATCGGAGTTCTGTACTTTGCCCAGCCCGCAACCGGGCGCATGAAGAACAACTGTTCGAGCGTGAGGTCACCGTGGAATATATTGCCTTCCGTGAGGCCGTACGTGCGTTCGAGATCAAGCGGGGTTAACACCTGTCTGGCGGTAATCGAGGCGGGCACGTTCGGCGCGTACTCCGCGATTTTGCGAATGACGCGATCGCCCAGCAACTCGCGCTTCTCATCCCATGATCCTGCGCGCAGATGGTAGGGAACATACTGAACGAAGCACGTCATGATGTGCGTCCCCCGGGGTGCAAGCGAAGGATCGGCATTCGAGGAAATCACGCAATCGACCCAGAGTTCTTCGGGAATGGCACCGAACTTTGCGATATCGTAGCAGCGCTCAGCGAATTCTAGGGACGGCACCAGCGTGTAAAACGTGCGCTCAAGAGGCCCATGCGTCGCAGGGGTGCCTTTAAACCGAGGCTCTTCAGAGAGCGCGATGTTTACCTTTGCGCACGGTCCGGCCATCTTGATCCCACGAATTGCGTGCACGAATTCATCGGGCAATTCTGCCTCAGAGACCATGCCCAGAAACGTTCGCTTCGGATCTGCGTTTGAGAGAACCATCTTCGCTCTTACTTCAGTACCATCTTCGAGTATGACCGCGCGGGCACGCCCGTTTCGTGTATCAACATGGGCAACGGATGCAGAAGTTCGAATCTCCACACCAAGCTTTCGTCCTGCCGCGGCAATGGCCTGGGTAATCGAGCCCATACCGCCCATTACGTGGCCGTAAAAGCCCTGCACGTCATGCGCTCCACCGCTGAGCAAGTGAAACAGCAACCCGATCGCAGTGCCTGGCTGATAAGGGCCGCCATGTTTCCCGTAAACGTTGTTTGCAAGAAACATAGTTTTGATCGTGTCGGATTCATAATTGCGGTCGAGAAACTCACCGAGACTTCCGGTGAGAAAGGAAACCAGTTCCGCGATTTCGACACTCGAGATCTTTCGGAAGTGTTTGCCCACTCGCACCAGGTCGGTCCAGCCGGATGCGCTTCGACTGTCAACCTCCGGGGGCGGCTCGAGAAAAAACGGCTGCAGATAGCGAGCCAGCTTCTTGAGCTTGTCATCGACCCGTACAAACGTTTCGGCATCTTTTGGAGAATGCTTGCGAAATTCGGCCGCAGCGCGATCACGATCGGACCACCACGGAACGACGCGACCATCGGGAAATGGGACCTGAATGGAGGGATCGCAGGGAACCATGCGGAGTCCATGCTCGGCAAGCTTCAGATCGCGAATCACTTCAGGGCGCAACATGCTCGCCACGTACGATGTCGTCGAAACGCGGCAGCCCGGCGCAATCTCTTCCGTCACACAGCAACCACCCACGATTTCACGCCGCTCAAGCACTAGCGTCGAAAGCCCTGCGCGACCTAAATATGCGGCGGCCGTCAGTCCGTTGTGCCCACCGCCGATGACGACGGCGTCATAAATACGGTTTGCAGGGACGGGCATTTCAGTGAATGACCTCAGGTCAAAGCAAGCTCGTTCGGGTGAGATACATTACCGCAAGGCTCTGAAAAATAGCTATTGAAAACACATTGAACCTTGCGGTATCTTTCCCTGACTTAAGGTCAATATGCCCGGGATCACCAGCAGTCTTGCATCGCCCCCCCAGTACCGGCGGAACTCGCCGCCGCGGCCCAGATCAGAAGCGAAGCGAGCGCGCATTATCGACGCTTCGATGAAGCATTTTGCGGAGAATGGTTATCACGATGCCCGCGTCGGTGACATCGCTTCGCAGCTGAGCATTGCCAAAGGTTCCATTTTTCAACACTTCGGCAGTAAGGACGGCCTCTTTTTCGAGGTGTATATCAAAGCCGTTCGATCTTTCCCTGCGTATCTCGATTGTCCGGCCGACGTAAAGGCCCGAGGTTTCTGGGAGATCTTGCGCTATTGTCTGCAGCGCACGGAAAACATCCTGCGTGACAATTGGGTCCCCTATCGCATTTACCTGATCGGCAACTATGGCACCGACCTCGCGCTGCGCCGTGAGATCAATCGTTTTCTGGTTACTGAAGATCCTTACGGCTGGGGTGCATTTGTTCGCTTTGGTCTGAAGCGTAGTGAGCTGCGGAGCGATCTCGACGTGGAAATGATCGTCTCCATCCTTGAATGGACGATGGATCGCTTCCAGGACGCGCTGCTTACTGAAGAACTCGATCCGGGTTTGTTTCGCCGCCAAGGAGACGGAGCGGACAAACGCGAAGCACGCATCAATCAGTTTCTAGATTTGCTGAAGCGCGCTGTTGGCACAAAAGCCGCCTAGAGGATGGCGTGTGTTGACCATTCAGAAATTGGCGTCGGAGATCCAGAACAATGATGATCGACTCGTCCGTCGAACAAATTCTCTCGAGCTACAACGACAAAGCGCCGCTGTCACACGCATTTACAATTCCCGCCCCGTGGTACGTCGACCCGCGCATCGCTGAACTCGAAAGACGCACGGTGTTCAGCAGCGCCTGGCAAGCGGTTGGGCGTGCCGAACAGGTTCAACGACCAGGTCAGTTTGTCACTGCGAACATTGCGGACGAGCCCATCGTCGTCGTTCGCGGAACCGATGGTGAGCTTAGAGCGTTCTACAACGTGTGCAGGCATCACGCCGCGAAAGTCGTAACAGAACCGTGCGGCCTCGCGTCAATCTTGCACTGCCCATACCACGGATGGAACTATGGACTCGATGGCTCTTTAAAGGGTATGCCAGAGTTTGATGGTGTGAGCAATTTCGCGCGTAGCGACAACGGATTGGTTCCTGTCAAAGCAGAAATCTGGGAAGCGTTTGTATTTGTCAATCTCGATCCAAACGCGCCTCCATTGAAAGAATTTCTGGGTGGCCTCGTAAATCGATGTGCGCCCTTGAGCCTTTCGAGACTCCATTACTTTGCAACCAAATCTTGGGACATCGCGTGTAATTGGAAAGTTTTTGTCGACAACTACCTCGATGGCGGTTACCACGTTCCGCATCTTCACAAAGCACTCAGCAGCGTCCTTGATTACAAACAGTACACGATAGAAAACGAGGACCGATACTGCTTGCAGTCGAGCCCAATGGTTGAATCGGATGAAGACGCCGCAACTGGGGCAACGCGTAAAGGTGATCGGGCATGGTACTTCTGGCAGTATCCCAACTTCATGATCAATTGCTACGCCGGTTACATGGACACCAATCTTGTGGTTCCCCTCGACACCGATCATTGCCGAGTGATTTTCGATTTTTATTTCGACGACGTCAGTGAAGCACGTCGGTCCATTAACGAACGGAGTGTTTCGGTTGGCGATCGTGTGCAGGACGAAGATCTCGGAATCTGCGAAGACGTTCAGCGCGGCTTGAAATCACGCGCTTACGGCGCGGGCCGTTTAAGCGTTCGTCGCGAAGCAGGTGAGCAGTTGTTTCATCGTCTATTGGCCGCTGACCTAAAAAGCGGTTTAGGCAAGATCGCGGCTGCGGCAGATTGAGCTTTCCGGAGAACCCATCGTGAAATTGGTACGTCTCTTTATCTTGGCGATTCTGTGCGCGTGCGCCTCAGCGCAAGTCATTGCGATCAAAGCCGGGCGTCTAGTAGATCCGGACAGCGGAAACGTACTCAGCGACCAGGTGATCCTGATTCGCGGCAACAAGTTCGAGGCCGTCGGCAAAGGCCTCGCGATCCCTGCCGAAGCGAAAGTGATCGATTTATCCTCGAAAACCGTCTTGCCGGGATTCATCGACTGCCACACGCACGTGGCAGACGGCAAGAGCCTGGGCGCAGACCCATTTAATGTTCTGAAGAAAACTGCGTCGCAAATCGCGTTGGAGTCGGTAACCAATGCACGTCTCACACTGCTTTCCGGTTTTACAACCGTGCGCGACGTAGGGACGTACCGCGCGCTTAACGACATTGCTCTGCGAGATGCAATCGCTGCCGGCGACATTATCGGGCCACGCATGTACGTCGCGGGCGCATACATCACCATCACCGGCGGGGCAGGTGCGATGACCGGTCAGGCGCCGGACATACAACTACCGTGGGACCTGCACTATGGGGAAGCCAATAGCCCGTGGGAAGTGCGCCAGAAGGTGCGGCTGCTTGCGCATAATGGCGTCGATAACATCAAGTTGCTCTCGACTGGAGCCGTGCTTACCCATGGTAGCAACCCACAATCCGTCGAATTCACGCCAGAAGAATTGCAGGCGGCCGTCGACGAAGCAACGAATTTTGGTTTGCGTGTTGAAGCACATGCTCACAATCCGCAGGGCATCAAAAATGCGATTCGCGCCGGGGTCGCTTCCGTCGAGCACGCCACATTGATTGACGATGAAGGGATCGAGCTGGCGAAGAAGCACGGTACCTACCTCGACATGGATATCTACGACGAAGAGTGCATCCAAGAAGACGGTCGGAAAGGAAATATCCCTCTGGATTTCCTGGAGCACGACCGGGAGCTCGGTGAACGGCATCGCCAGAACTTTCGCAAGGCCGTGCAGGCGGGTGTGAAGATGTCATTCGGGACTGATTTAGGAGTATGCCCTTACGGAACGAGTCCTAAGCAATTTGCGTTCATGGTGAAGTACGGTATGACGCCAATGCAGGCGATCCAGTCTGCCACGACAAACGCAGCGGATCTTCTTGGCCACTCAAAAGAACTGGGTTCAATCAAGCCAGGCAAGTATGCAGACCTGGTTGCTGTAAGTGGCGACCCGCTGAGTGACATCCGAGTGCTCGAAAATGTGGAGTTCGTAATGAAGGACGGAAAAGTCTACAAGCAGGCCAGCGCTGTTGCATGCACTCTGTAAGGGCGAGCCTATACCCAACGCGTAACTTCAAACAAGGAACTGCTCGGCTGAGCAACTTCCAACTGGTTCACTCAAGCGGCCCAGAGGATGTGAGTCACAGGCCTCAAGAACAACAATAAAGCTGTGTTGCGGGACACACCAGGCGAGTGTAGGACTGGAGCGTCTTTTCCCGTATCATAAGAAACTCGCATGCGTGTTTTGTTGGAAATTTTCGGTCAGACTCTACGTACGTTGTGGGCCCATAAGCTGCGGTCTTTTCTCACCATGTTCGGAATTGCCTGGGGCGTAGGGTCGTTGCTCCTGTTGGTCGGGCTGGGCGAAGGTTTTCGTTCGGGAAACAAGAAACAATTCGACTCGCTTGGTGAGAACGTAATGTTCATCTGGTCGGGTCGCGCGCCCGCCGTCGAAGGTAGTTTCACTAGCATGCGGCGCTACTTTCTGACCTACAAGGACTACGAAGACATCAAAGCCGAAGCGCCGAGTGTGAGAGAGGCGGCTGCTGTAATCTCGCGTGGCGATATTCGCGCGGTTAGCGACTACTTCACGTCTGCTGGCCAGCTCATGGGCGTGCCGGCGAACTTCAATACCATTCGATTTCTTCCAATCGACGAAGGTCGCTGGTTAAACGAGAACGACGTGCAGCAGAAGCGGGCGGTTGTAATTCTTGGCGACGAAGGTAAGAAACTTCTATTTCCGGGTCGTCCGGCGGTTGGAAATACGATTCTGATGGGCGGCATACGATTTGAGGTCATTGGCTCATTAAAACGGATTGGACACGGCGATAACAGCACTCTGAACTTGCGTATGTTTGTTCCGTTCACCACCATGGCGCAGTACTTTCCGGTAAAGGAGGAAGTCGATAAGACGGACTTAATCTCTTTCATTAACTACCAGCCGAGGACGCGTGCTTTGCACGAACAAGCAAAATTGGAAGTCCATAAAATCGTGGCGCGCAATCACGGGTTCGACTACAAGGCGCCCGACGCGTTTGATGAATGGGACACGATAAACACGGTGGACCAAGTAGGAAAGATTTTCGACGCGATGAATATGTTTCTAGGAAGCGTCGGATTGGTTACGCTCGCGCTCGGAGCAATTGGAATAATCAATATTATGCTGGTCGCAGTAGCCGACCGAACTCGCGAAATCGGATTGCGCAAAGCGATTGGTGCAACAAATCGCAGCATCATGTTCCAGTTTTTTGTCGAGGGCGCCTTTCTGACATTGCTTAGTGGAGGATTAGGGATGGCTGGGGCGGCTGCTTTGATGGCCGCGCTCGGTACTCTCCCATCCCCTCCAGGTTTCGATCCGCCAAAACTCGTGCCCGCAACGGCCGCGCTCGCAATTGCAGCATTGGCGATTGCTGGAGTGTCTGCCGGTCTCTATCCAGCGCGCCGTGCGGCTTTGCTGCAGCCGGTAGAAGCTCTTCGTAAGGAATAGGAATGTATCGCGATCTGCTACAGCAAGCGTATGGTGCCATGCGCCACGATCTGCGCAAGACTCTACTCACAATGTTGGGAATGGCCTGGGGAATTGCGACGGTAGTGTTGTTGCTCGCATACGGCGACGGTTTCGGGCGCGCCATCACAAATATTTTCGAGAGCTTCGGCGCCAAGGCCGTCGGAGTTTTTCCCGGACGTACCTCGCAGCAAGCAGGCGGGTCTAAGGCGGGTGTGCCCGTACGGTTCACAAATGAAGATGTCGAGATGCTGAGGAATGTGGCCCCTTTGATCCGTCACATCGCTCGCACCTCTGATAAACAGGCTTCGGTGCAAGCGGGATCAAGGACCTACGATCTTCCGGTGAATGGCGTAGACCCGTCAGTATTGGCAATCTGGAATTTGCAGATCGAGGAAGGCCGATTTCTGAATGATGAAGACAATATTTCACACGGCCGTTATGCCGTGATTGGTTCGGAGGCGAGAGACAAGCTGTTCTCGGGCGCTTCTCCACTCGATGAAACGATTCGCATTAATGGTGTTTCTTTCCAGGTTATTGGCGTAGCTGCGCCGCGCATGCAAGAGGGTGACAGTGACATCAATCGTCAGATTTACATCCCGTACAACGCTATGGATACTTTGCAGGACATTCATTACGTGGGGGGGATATGGCTCGACTTTGAAGGAATGGATCATGAGAAGCTGACGAAAACGATTCGAGAATCCCTTGCTAACGCGCATCGGTTCAAGTCTACGGATGAACGGGCCGTGTTTATTTTCGACGCGCAGAAACAGTTGGCACAATTCAACATCATCTCGATGGGATTGAAAGTGCTGCTGGCATTTATTGGGACCGTTACGCTGGGAATCGGCGGCGTGGGATTGATGAACATCATGCTCGTGTCAGTCACGCAGCGGACGCGCGAGATTGGCGTCGAAAAAGCGCTAGGGGCACGAAAAAGAGACATCTTGTTCCAGTTCTTGTCTGAAGCGCTCGTGATAACGGCGGTCGGCGGGGTGTTGGGAATTCTGCTGTCTTACGCGGTGGCTTTTTCGGTCGGACGCTTGACGCTCTACAGTGCGCTGGCGAAGCATGCGGAAGCAGCGGACATCCAACTGATTGTAGCGCCCAATATTCTGATTGTGGCGACGGTGATTTTGGGCATCGTGGGGTTGATCAGCGGAATGTTTCCGGCAATGCGAGCAGCGAAGTTAGACCCGATTGAGGCGTTGCGGTGGGAGTGAGCACCCTACGATAGCGACTTGAGGATCGCACGGGTTCCGCGCCCACGTTTCTCCGGCTGCTTAAGTACGAAGTCTGCTTGGTTATTTCAGATGTTTGTCGAACCAACCCACGATTCGGTTCAAACGGTCAATCAAATGTTTTTCTTCTCTTAGCCCGTGGCCTTCCCTCGGGTAAATTACCAGTTCGGTTTCGACGCCGTAGCGTTTGAGTGCGCGATGGAGCATCTGGCTCTGGCTAAGGGGGTCGACTGTGTCGGCGTCACCTTGCAGAATCAGTGTCGGAGTCTTCGCATTCCTGATGTACGTGATTGGAGAACTCTTTCGGAAGCCTTCTGGCTTTTCGTACGGCAAGCCGTAGAACCACTCATCGTAGGACGGATGTTCTTCTGTTCCGTATTCAGTAGCAAGATCTGCCAGCCCTGCGCCTGAGACCGCAGCTTTGAATCGATTCGTTTGCGTGATGGCCCATTCGGACATATATCCGCCATAGGACCAACCGGCGATTCCAAGGCGATTCGGATCAGCGAGTCCCGATGAACCTAGGTAGTCGGCCGTTGCCATCACGTCTTTGAAGTCGCCCCCTCCCCAGTCAGCGCGGTTCGAAATCATGAAGTCAAAGCCGTAGCCGGTTGAGCCGCGAATGTTCGGATAGATAACGACGTATCCAGCGGCTACGAGAAGCTGTCCCCAGCTGTCAAATTCGTCAGCCCAGTTACCGGTTGGGCCCCCATGGATGATGAGAATGCCAGGCGGCTTCGCGCTTGTCGGAGTGCCGGTCGGTTTCAAGATTGCCGCTTCAATCTGGTGTCCGTCGAAACTTTTGAATTGCACAAACTCGGGCGCGACGAGTGCATATTCATCAAATGACTTGTTCCAAGACGAAACGGATTTCGGCGCTGTGTTCTGATCCCAAAGGAGTAGTTCGTCGGGTCGAGTAGCTGTGGCGCCGACAAGGGCAATGGGAGAGTTCGATGAGCTCTCGAGGGCACTGATGGCCATTGGCGGAGAAAGCAGTTGCTCGGCGCGTCCGGTTGAATCGATGGCAAAGACTCGATTGCGGAAGCCTTCGCTTGCCAATGCAAGAATGCGTCCGTCCGCGAGCCAAGTGTAGGCCTCGATTGGTCGGTCTATGGATTGGGCAGTCAGGTTTTTTCCAGTGCCGCCATCGGTTGGTTGCACGAAAAGGTCATGAGGCTGCGGGCCGTCAACCCGTGAACCGACATAGGCCAGTTGCTTTCCATCCGCAGAAAGTTTCACGCCGCCGAAGGGTCCGCGGGGCGCAGCAATGAGGCTCATCTTGCCGTCTGTAGGACTCACAGCAAAAATGCGATCCGTTTCCCGATCGGACTCAGGGTGGTCGGTAGCAACGACAATGAGTTTGTCACCGGAAGGGGTCCACTGAACATCCCTGAATTCCCAAGGTTTGCCGGCGACCTGTTGCGCTTTGCCTGTGGCGGCGTCGGCGATCCAGAGCCACGCGTGTTTGTCATCGAAATCAACACGTTTGGCGTCGTCTTTATCTTTTTCTTTTTTTTCCTCGAGGTCGGATTTTGGCTTCGGAGCGAGAAACGCGATCTGTTTGCCATCGGGAGACCAAGCGAAATCCTGAATGGCTCGTTTGCCTTCCGTGAGACGACGAGCTTCACCGCCATCAACTGGAATGACAAAGATTTGCTTTTCCTCGTCACGGTCTGAAAGGAAGGCGAGTGTCTTACCGTCCGGCGACCAGCGAGCATTCGATTCCGATTTGGTCGAAAAAGTGAATTGGCGGACGGCCGCGGTTTCCGCGGAATAAAGCCAGATGTGAGTGAGACGCTCAGAGCCTTTCGAGGGCTCGCTAACCGTCATCGCCAGGCTTTTTCCGTCCGGCGACCAGCGCAGGTCGCGAGGATGGCGGATCGCGATGGCTTGCTCGGGTGTGAGGCGAAGTTTGGATTGGGCACAAAGCGGCAGAACAAAAATTGCGAGAACAAGCGCTAGTTTCTTCATACGGTGGCGGAATTATACGGGTTGAGTGGTGACAGTGAGAAAAGAAGGCCGTCGAAGTGAAAGTGCCGTGTAAAGGCCTTCGTGAGGCGTTGCCGGGGACGTCAAATTATCATCTACACCGGTGGCATCCATCACGTTGAACATTCGATCGAAGCTGATAGAATTTCGGGTTTCCTATCCCAAGCTCCCACGTACGTAGTTCTGCATGCGCCATTTTGCTTTCCTCGAGGAGGAGTCGTGAGTTCTTTGATTCGCTGCTGCGCCGTGGTGTGTTTTCTGAGTTTCGCATTGCTGGCGACCGCGCAGGAGTCGTCCGAAGGACGGCTGTTGCGTTTTCCAGACATCTCAAAAGACAAGATTGCGTTTGTCTACGGCGGCGACATATGGCTAGTGCCGTCGAGTGGCGGGACGGCGCACCGCATTACGACATATCCCGGGAGGGAATTGTTCCCGAAATTCTCCCCGGATGGGAAACTGCTCGCATTTACCGGCCAATACGACGGAAACTTCAACGTCTACGTCATGCCGGCCGACGGCGGACAGCCAAAGCAACTCACTTTCAACCAGGGCGGAGCCCCGTTAAGCGATCGCATGGGCATCCACAACGAGGTGGTTACTTGGACGCCGGACAGCAAGCGGATTGTGTTTCTGACTCGGCGCGATTCATTCAATGGGTGGACCCGGCGTCCCTACAGCGTATCGGTCAACGGCGGGTTGCCAGAAGCGTTCCCAATGGACCAAGGCGGGCTTCTTTCGTATTCGCCGGATGGAACGAAGATCGCCTACAACACCATTTTCCGAAACTTTCGCACGTGGAAGCGCTACACCGGAGGAATGGCACAGGACATTCTTCTATACGACTTGAAGAACAACACCGTTGATCGTGTGCCTCACACGGAGTACACGGATACATTTCCGATGTGGAGCGGAAGCACTGTGTATTTCACGTCGGACCGCGGACCTGAACACCGACTGAATTTGTACAGCTACGATCTTGGATCGAAACAGATTGAGCAACTGACGAAGTTTGCAGATTTCGACGTGATGTGGCCAAGCCTGGGAAATGGCGGAATCGTCTTTGAGAATGGTGGATATCTGCATCTCTACGACATCGCCAGTAAACAGGAAAAGCAGCTCGCGGTCCAGATTCCGGGCGAGCGCGACCAGGCCATGAAACGGTGGACGTCAGCAACCAAGCAAATTACGGATTTCGACATTTCGCCGGATGGAAAACGCGCCGCATTCGCGGCGCGTGGCGACATCTTCACAGTGCCCGCGAAGGATGGAAGCACGCGAAATCTTACCCGGACGACCGGTATCCGCGAGCAGAAAGTGTCATGGTCGCCCGACGGAAAGTGGATTGCATACACCTCGGACAGAACGGGCGAGGACGAGATCTACATTCAACCGCAAGATGGGATGGGCAAAGAGCAGGCTATCACCACAGGTTATAAAGGATTCAAGTTCGCTCCTACATGGTCGCCGGACAGTAAGAAGATTGCGTGGGCGGATAAGGATCTGCAGGTCTGGTACGTGGACGTGGCAGAAAAGAAGCCTGTGCTGATCGAGAAACCAGTAAGGGCCGGTGCTTATTCGAAAGACGTATATGGCGAGATCAATGATTACGTTTGGTCTCCGGATAGCAAGTGGATCAGCTATTCGAAGCCTTCGGAAAATGGGAACAGCGCCCTGTACCTGTATTCATTAGCGACCGCAAAAATTACGCCCGTGACCACGAACTTCTACAACAGCAATTTGCCGGTGTTCGATCCGGAAGGGAAATACCTCTACTTCTTGTCAGACAGGGACTACAACGAGGTGCTGGGGAATTTCGACTTCGAATTTGCAAACCCGAAAACGACTCGAGTTTATCTTGCGACATTAAAAGCCGGTGACCCATCACCCTTTTCTCCGTTGAGTGATGAGACAGCCATCAAGAAGGATGAATCATCGTCCGCGTCTGATGCGAAGACGGACGAAAAGAAAAAAGAAGGAGACAAGTCGAAGACCGAGGACAAAGAGAAGAGTGGGGATAAAAAAGAGCTTGCTAAGGACGTGCTGAAAGATTTCCGGATTGATCTGGATGGAATTCAGGGCAGGATTGTTGCGATTCCTATGCCGCCCGCACAGATTCGCGGGCTTGCGGCGGGCAAGAGCGTTGTGTTCTACACAACCGCACCGGTGCAAGGACTGAGCGGGCCGATTCCTGGCGAGGAACCGCAGCTCCATGCGTACGACGTGAAAGAACGAAAAGACAAAGTCATAATGGACGATGTCGATCGATTTGCGCTCTCGTTCGACGGATCGAAGCTGATGTATCAGGTTGGCGGCGCGAACGGAGAAAATCGTTACGGCATCATCGATGCAAAAGCGGGCGACACAAAGAAAGCCGGCGAGGGTGCGCTAAAGCTTGACGGGCTTAGAGTTCAAGTCGATCCGCCGCAAGAATGGAAGCAGATGTTCCGCGAAGTGTGGCGGCAGGAGCGCGATTTCTTCTTCGAGCAGTCAATGAATGGCGTGGATTGGGACAAAGTCCGAGAAAGATACGAGGCCTTGTTGCCCTCGGTCTCGAGCCGCTATGACTTGACGTACATCCTCGGAGAAATGATTGGAGAGCTGTCCAACTCGCATACCTACGTTGGTGCTGGAGATTTGCCTGATCTGCCGACCGTGCGGGTTGGGTTGCTGGGTGCGGATTTCGAACTAGACGCGGCCAGCGGGAAGTATCGCATCAAGAAGATTTATCCCGGAGAGAACTGGGATCCTCAATTGCGTTCCCCCCTAACCGAGCCGGGCGTCAACGTGAAGGAAGGCGATTATCTGCTGGCGATCAACGGACATTCCCTTCAGGCGCCGGAGAATCCTTATGAATTGTTGGTCAACACAGCGAATGACAATGTAATGCTCACCGTGAACTCGAAACCGACCGATGACGGGTCACGCAACGTCCAGGTCAAGACGATTGCGGATGAATACGGTCTGCATTCGCTGAATTGGGTTGAGAACAATCGCAAGAAAGTGGATGCAGCTACAGGGGGAAAGGTGGGCTACATCTACATTCCCGACATGGGTGCACCCGGGCTGAACGCGTTCGTAAAGCAATACTTCCCCCAGATTCGTAAGCAGGGGATGATTATCGATGTTCGATACAACGGCGGTGGGTTTGTTGATCAGCTGATCTTCGCTAGGCTTCGGCGAATTCTGGTCGGCATGGACACGGCCCGCAATTGGGAACCGGGCACTGTGCCGCCGGTCGTGTTCAGCGGGGCGATGGCGTGTATTACAAATCGCTACGCAGCCTCGGATGGGGACATCTTCAGCTATTTCTTCAAGGTATATAAGTTGGGGCCACTCATCGGCGAGAGGACGTGGGGCGGTGTGCGAGGCATTCGCGGCAACTTCCCACTGTTGGACGGTGGCTACATTACGCGTCCCGAGTTTGCTCGGTACGGGATGGATAGCAAGTGGGTTGTCGAGAATCGCGGCGTACAGCCCGATATCGAAGTGGAAAATCGTCCAGATCTGGTGATAAAGGGACAGGATCCGCAACTTGAGCGAGCGATTGAAGAGGTGATGAAGCAGATGCAGTCGCTGCCGAAGACATTGCCCCAGCGACCTCCGGACCTGCCAGCTTACCCGGAGAAGCCGGGGTTTTAGGGCGGGTTCCCAGTTTAGGCGCTAGCTTTGCTCGCGGCTCGGGGAGTGAACGATGCAGCGTGGCATCCCTCGCGGAGACGAAAATACGCTCTCGTGGAAGAACAGGCACCCATTCTTGGCAGTTTTGCGATTTTGGGTGGGAATACCTTCAGACAATCTGAAAAGTGAGCGACGTTTCGTATAATAGATACATCGTGCTGAAATATTCAATTGTCGTGCCTCTTCACAATGAAGAGGAAAATGTGACGGACCTTTATGCCCGCCTGAAGCAGGTAATGGAGTCGAGCGGGGAGTCCTTTGAGATGGTACTCGTCGACGACGGGTCCACTGATGGAACCTTCGCCTTACTGCGCGAGATTGCTGCTATCGATAGCCGCGTGACCGTCGTGAAGCTGCGCAGAAATTTTGGGCAAACAGCTGGGCTGGCTGCCGGATTTGATCATGCGCGCGGTGAATACATTATTGCCATGGATGGCGATTTGCAGCACGATCCTGCTGATATTCCAATCTTCCTTGAAAAAGTTGCGGAAGGGTACGACATCGTCAGCGGGTGGCGAAAGAATCGCATCGATAACTTTTGGATGCGGCGCATCCCCTCTCGTATCGCGAACTGGCTCATGGCCAAGTTAAGTGGTGTGGATATCCATGATTTCGGAACTACGTTCAAGGCCTATCGTCGCGAGATTCTTGAACAGGTACCTCTTTACGGTGAGTTGCATCGGTTCATCCCGGCGTTAGCCTCGTGGCACGGTGCATCAATCGTCGAGGTCCCAATTCGCAACGTGAACCGCGAGAGAGGCGCCTCACACTACGGAATCTCGCGGACGTTCCGAGTCTTCTTCGATCTGATCACAATTCGGTTTCTCCTGAAGTACCTTGCGCGTCCCCTGCACTTTTTTGGAACAGTTGGGATGATCGGCATCCTCACATCGTTTGCGATTGCGACTTGGCTGTTGTGGGGAAAGGTCATTCATAGTGTCAGTATCATGGGGAACCATGCGCCCTTAATGACGTTTGCGGTGTTGCTGTTCCAAGCTGGTTTGACGATGCTCGCATTTGGCCTCTTGGGCGAAATGCAGGTGCGTCACTACCACGAGCCAGCGCGAAGAGCACCTTATTCTGTAGAGCGCGTCTTGCGAGCGCAGAGCGAAGAACACACGGTTTCTGAGTAAGCGGATAGCTGATCGCGTCTACCAATCAGCGAAAAAAGATCCCTCCTCGCGTCACACGATCGTGTGATGTACGTCCTGACCAAGACGTTCCTTCCCTCTGACAATGGGCCCAAGGCCAAGCCAGCCCACGAAGGGGGTATAATTCCGGGGTTTGCCACCATGGAAAAATCTACCCAGTACGAGCTCCGTCTTGCCGAGCGGATGTCGCGCCTTGGCACTGAAACCGCATTCGAAGTCCTCAACAAGGCGCGCGCTCTGGAACGCCAAGGTAAAAAGATTATCCACCTTGAAATCGGAGAGCCCGATTTCGACACTCCTGGCAATGTGATCGAGGCCGGAGTCAATGCCTTGCATCAGGGCTGGACCCACTACGGTCCCTCGGCTGGGCTGCCGGAATTGCGCCAAACGATTGCCGAGTATGTTTCCAAGACGCGCAGAGTGAACGTCAGCAGCGAGGAAGTGGTAGTTGTCCCAGGCGGCAAGCCGATTATTTTCTTCACAATGCTGGCACTTGTGGATGCTGGGGATGAAGTCATCTACCCGAATCCCGGCTTCCCAATCTACGAGTCCATGATCAACTATGCAGGCGGGAAGGCTGTACCTATCAAGTTGCGCGAGGAGCGTGATTTCTCGCTCGACGTTGACGAGTTGGCCGGATTGATCAACGACCGCACGCGCCTGATCATTCTGAATTCACCGCAGAATCCGACCGGCGGCGTGATGAGTCGACGTGATATCGAGGGCGTCGCAGAAGCGATTGGGGATCGCAATGTGATGGTTCTTTCGGATGAGATTTACAGCCGCCTGCTGTTTGAAGGCGAACACTTTTCGATTATGTCAGTGCCGGGCTTTAAAGATCGAACAATTCTCCTGGACGGCTTCTCTAAAACCTACGCGATGACCGGCTGGCGCATGGGATACGGTGTGATGCGCGATGATCTGGCCGCTACGATGACGCGTCTGATGACGAATTCAAACTCATGTACCGCGAGTTTCACTCAGGTTGCGGGAATCGAAGCCTTGCGGGGGGATCAATCGTCGGTGGATCACATGCTGGACGAGTTTAAACAGCGACGCGATGTCATGGTGGAACGCCTTAACAAGATCAAAGGTTTTTCGTGCCGAATGCCAAGAGGAGCTTTCTACGTTTTTCCCAACATTACGAAGACTGGGTGGGCATCGAAGAAACTCGCGGACGCGATGTTGGAAGAAGCTGGTGTCGCCTGCCTATCTGGAACGGCATTCGGCAATTTTGGCGAGGGCTACCTGCGTTTTAGCGTGGCGAATTCGCTAGAGAATCTGAATAAGGCGCTTGACAGCATTGAAACTTGGGTAGGGAAGAATCTGCCGTAGAGCAATGGCAGTTTTATTCACTGATTTTTGACAATCTCCGCTGTTGCGCTGGTGTAGACTCCTGCCCTTATGGTTACTCTCGACAAGAACGTAGTAGGGTCTTTCTGCTGGGTTGAGCTGGCGACAACAGATCAGAACGCGGCCAAAACGTTCTATGGTTCGATCTTTGGATGGAATGCGCAAGATTCGCCGATGGGTCCCGGCGAGTTCTACACTATTTTTAAATTGGATGGGCGTGACGCGGCCGCTGGCTACACCCTGCGCCCCGAGCAGCGTTCGGCTGGCGTTCCCCCAAACTGGATGCTGTACGTCGCGGTAGAAAGCGCGGATCAAATAGCTGCCAAATCGCAGTCACTCGGCGGCAAATTAATCGCGGGTCCTTTTGATGTCATGGATAAGGGACGCATGGCAGTGATTCAGGATCCAACCGGCGCACATTTTTGCGTATGGCAGGAGATTCAGCACTCGGGAATCGGCATCGCAAATGAGCATGGCTCTCTGTGCTGGGCAGACCTAAGTACACCCGATGTTCAGCGTGCTTCGCAGTTTTATTCTGAGCTGTTCGGCTGGCAGATGGTGAAGGACGAAAAAGATCCCTCTGGCTACCTGCACATTAAAAACGGTGACCAGATGATCGGCGGTGTACCGCCTGCAAAACATCGGCAGCCGGGTGTTCCACCCCACTGGCTGCCATACTTCCTCGTGGGCGACGTTGATGCAATTGCGGGAAAGGCAAAGCAGGGCGGCGCTAACCTGTTCTTACCGCCGACGAGCATGGAGAACGTTGGCCGCTTGGCCGTAATCGCAGATCCGCAAGGTGCGGTGTTTGCAATCTTCAAGTCGGCACGGTAAAGACTCACTAACCCCGTGACATCTTCGCTCAAGAAGACGTGGACAGAACGATAGTGCTGTTTTGAACGATACGAGGTCGGAATCTTTTCGGCCGAGCTAAGCCGCGCACACAGTTACGAATCCTTCACTTGGGATAAAATACCGTCTTCGATCATTCGCACTGTCCCGCTATCCTGCGCCAAAATATCAAAAGTTATGACAAAACGATTCCGTGTGTTTGCGACCTGCGACATTGGAGATGCCCTCAACATACTGCGCGAACGTGGTTACAACCTCGAGGTCTATCCGAAGCCAGAAGCTCCATCGAAAGGCTTAATCCTCGAGAAAGTAAAGTCAGGAATCGATGGATTGATTACCACATTGCGAGACAAGATCGATGGGGAGGTCTTTGCTGCAGGCGAAGGAACACTGAAAGTAGTCGCCCAACTCGCGGTTGGTTTTGACAACATTAATCGGGCGGATGCGAATCGTTACCGCATTCCCTTTACCAATACAGCCGACGTTTTGACTGAGGCCACAGCTGAGTTTGCGCTCTTCGCATTAGGCGATTTAGCGCGGAAGCTTTGGACGTCCGAAAAAATGCTTCGCGAAAAACGATGGGGCTATTGGCACCCTTTTCTACCGTTTCTGGGCGATGAGATTACCGGTAAGACAATTGGAATTATCGGCACTGGGCGAATCGGCCTGGCCATGATCAAGAAATGCGAGGGGTTTGACATGAACATTCTCTGTTATGACCCCGCTTACGAAAATCACGACTACATGCGGACGATTCAAGAATTGAAGGACCTTCGCTATGTGCGAAAGGTTTGCCTGGAGCAGACCTGGATACGATACGCACAACTCGAAGAGGTGCTGAGCCAATCCGACTACGTGAGTGTTCATGTGCCGCTGCTGCGAGAGTCTGAGAGTTCCACGCCCACATACCATCTGTTTAACGAAAAGACGCTGCGGATGATGAAGCCGACGGCAATGTTGGTGAACACGTCGCGAGGGCCTGTCATTGATGAGGCCGCGTTGGCAAAAGCCCTGCGCGAAAAGTGGATCGCGGGTGCGGCACTGGACGTTTATGAAAAGGAACCGCTGGCAGACGATTCACCGCTGCGCGATGCAGACATTGAAGACCGTTGCCGTTTGTATCCTCATTACGCGAGCGCGGCAAGAATCACACGCTTGTCGCCTGATCCAAACAAGGGGATGGCGGGCCGTTGCGTGCAAGGACTTGTTGACGTGCTGGAAGGGAGCTACGACGGCGATTTTACGAAGATGCCGTACGTGGTCAACAAAGAGGCGTTCTCAAAATAAGATCCTGCCCTTCGGAATCAGCGCGCATGTAGACGATCAAATTCGTCACGTTCCTGCCGAAGGTGGCTACCACAAGAACGGCGAATAACCAATTTGCAGTCGAGCAGTATATCGCGGGTAGGCATGTTGGGATGTGCAATGCGATCCAACATTGCCGCAACTGCGGTTTCGCCGAGCTCTGGGCAGGGTTGACGAAGTGTCGTCAAAGGGACGCCAAGCAATGCAGCGTACTTGACGTCATCGATGCCAACAATACGAACCTGTTGCGGGACGCGTATGTCGAGTTGCTCCAGCGTTCGCATTAAGCGGGCGGCGGTGATGTCATTCGCGCACACAAATCCGTCGGGGTTCACTTCTGCCATCAGAGACCGGATCGTGCCGAGATCCTCAACATCACCAATGAAAATGCGATCCAATCCGCTCGCCAGGCCAATGTGTTCGTGCGCATCTCGAAAGCCTGCGATCCGAGCATCCACTGTGGGTGCGGAATACGGTGCTGCGACGAAAGCGGGACGCCTGCAACCGTGGCGTAGCAAGTGTTCGGTCACAACGAAACCAGCGCGTCGGTTGTCGATGCCGATTAAATCAAACTTGCTGCGCCGAGGATATGGCAGAAGACACCGGTCGAGAAGGATTACGGGTATGCGAGCCTTTTCGAGCGACTCGATAATCCATGAATTCACTTCGTCTTTAGCAGTGGTGAGTTCAAGCGGGGCAAAGAAAATTCCGGAGACTGCGCGCGAAATGTAATACTCGCAGAGCTCTTTCGTCTGCTTCTCTTTGTCGCCAGAGGTTTGCGTGGTGTCTCCCCAGAGGAGTGCATGCGCCCCAGCGCGGCCGGCGCGCGCCATGCCTTGGCAAATCGGCTCAAATATCTCGGTTTCACCCAGACCGGGAATGAGAAGTCCAAAAACGTGCGTAGCAGAACGTTCGACTCGTCGAACATACGTGCCTGATCCCGCCCGGCGTTCTATCAGTTGCTGGTGTTGAAGTTCTTTGAGAGCGCGCTGCACCGTGAGGCGCGAGGTGGAAAAGCGTTTTACCAAATCTGCTTCGCTTGGAAGTTTGGCTCCTTCCTTGTACTCCCCCATGGTGATGGACTTGCGCAGTTCAACCACGATCTGCTGGTATTTCGGTTTTTCGGGATTACTCAAGCCGAGGCTCCACGGGCAAATGCAACAATATCGCAAACCTGTCAGTACAGGTCTAATTATTTGTGGGATGCAACTCGGGATTCATACAGGTGTAGTAAAGATTTAGTCAAGTAAATCAAAATCTTACTCATCTATAAGCGAAATAAATTGGACTGTCCGCTTCCCAAAAACCAGCGGCCAGTATATATCTGTTGGCCTTCATGAGAGTTAATTTCTTCCTTCTCAAAAGCACGGTGGTCGCCGCCCTCGGGGGCCTACTGTTCGGTTTCGATACTGCTGTTATCGCCGGTACAACGGCCGATTTGACCACGGTATTTGGCTTGAACCCAACGCGGCTGGGCATCACTGTGTCTGCGGCGCTTGTAGGAACGATTTTGGGCGCGATGCTCGCGGGCTTCCCTGGCGACAGGTATGGACGTCGCGATAGCTTGCGAGGAATGGCCGTCCTCTACTTCGTGTCTGCGGTGGGTTGCGCGTTGGCGTGGAATTGGGAGGCATTGATCTTCTTTCGCTTCCTCGGGGGCCTCGGAATCGGCGGTTCGTCCGTACTCGGCCCTATGTACATCGCGGAGATTGCGCCTGCAAGCTGGCGGGGGAGGTTGGTTGGCCTGTTTCAATTCAATGTGGTTGCGGGAATCTTAATTGCCTATCTGTCGAACTTTCTTGTCGGACTTCAACATCTTTCGGTGGATTCAGATTGGAGATGGAAGCTTGGGATATCGGCGGCGCCTGCCGCCCTCTTCTTCCTGATGTTGTTTGTAATACCAAGAAGCCCTCGCTGGCTCGCGAAGAAACGTCGGGTAGATGAAGCGCGAGAAGTTTTGAAACTCACTGGCGTTGACGATTACGAAGGGGAACTCCGCGCGATTGTGGAATCAATCGATGCCGAGCACGGCCATGCTGATGAACCACTCTTTTCGCGGAAATACGCCTTGCCGATTTTTTTGGCGATTTCAATCGGCATGTTTAACCAGCTCTCTGGAATCAACGCGATTCTCTATTACTTGAACGACATCTTTGCATATGCGGGCTTCAGTAAAGTATCGAGCGCTCTCCAGACCGTTTTGATCGGGCTGACTAACCTGATTTTCACCACGATCGCCATGTCGGTGATCGACAAATTCGGGCGCAAAAAGCTACTGCTAATAGGGGCCATCGGAACAGCCATTTGTCTGGCAGGAGTAGCCGCTATATTTTTTAAGAACCAGCGGCATGATTTATTGCTCTGGCTCCTAGTGGCCTACATCGCTTTTTTTGCGTTTTCGCAGGGTGCGGTCATCTGGGTATACCTTAGCGAGGTTTTTCCCAACCGTGTCCGGGCGAAGGGGCAAAGTTTAGGAAGTTTCACGCATTGGGTAATGAACGCCCTAATTTCAGGAACCTTTCCAGCGCTCGCTGCCTGGTCGAAGCCAATTCCGTTCGCTTTTTTTGCAGGCATGATGGTACTGCAATTTTTCGTAGTGTTGTTTATCTACCCCGAAACGAAAGGCGTCTCCTTGGAAGAGATGCAGAAAAAGCTCTCGGTCGCATGATCACTTCGCTAGAAATTACTTTGCTGCAAAATGAAAAATGATCTTCTGGCGCGACGTCTCATCGTTCCCGTCGGGAATAGCCACGTGGAGCCTGCCTATACTCTCGTCTTTGTTGGAGAGTACTCCACCCTCGACAGCTGAGATCTGACTGGGGTTCCAAATTAAGAGTTCGTATGTGTGTCCCGCAACGCCTGCAACATCGGCAACCATTTGCGCTGCGTTGCTTTCCCAAGACTCGGAAAGTATGCGCATTCCTTGGCTGGGTTCTCCCAGAGACGGTAACGTCGAATTCAATGCCAGCCCAAAGTCATCTTTGATTTGTATGCGCACTTTGTTTGTCCCGTCACTAAGTCGGATGCTCATAGCCGCATGCTGATCGGCCGCGTTCTTATCGACATGAAACGCAAGGTTCTTGCCATTGAGCGAGACAGAAGCAACTCTGCTTCTCAGACTCAGCGCGGGAGCGAATTCCAGACTGCAATCTCCTTCACCCTTCCGTTGAACTTCTAAATCGATCAAACCGGGACTGCGTTGATACCCGATCGCGATGGCAGTCGTTCCGGCACGAAGATTCTGTATTGAGAAATGTTTCCAATCAGCTGGTACGTGCGGTTGGAACGTGAAGCGGCACTGCTTGGCATCGGCCATCAGCCCGAGCATTCCGCGAACAATCGGACTGATTACCATAGCGGCGGACCAAATCTGATGCGGTGAACTGGTGGACAGACCCTGGTAGTAGTTTCCCGACAATACTTCGGTTACATGCCCCAGCGCGCCGTCTGTTGCAAGAAGCGC
>Ga0207641_10000150_pt1 | contig 99314 bp, 80 predicted proteins | sample KBSSwiS62_FD_184306 | JGI IMG/M metagenome (GOLD analysis project Ga0207641, IMG submission 184306) | Switchgrass rhizosphere microbial communities from Kellogg Biological Station, Michigan, USA - KBS Switchgrass S6-2 (SPAdes) (version 2) | ecosystem: Host-associated > Plants > Roots >...
TTCGATTCGCAAGCCAATGTCGAGATCATTGTGCGCGCTAAAGGAATGAAGATTCGAATACGCGGAGTTGTGCAGTCCGTCCATCCCGGATTCGGAATGGGAGTACGCTTCAATCTGAGGGACGCTTCTGAAAAGGACCAGGTGCAGCAGTTGGTTGATCTGGTTTCCGCTGGCCCAACGCTCGAGCCGAAAATGTTTTAGGCTCGAGCTTCTTCACTACGAACCGCTTCGCGGAAGTAATCCAAGGACATTTGCAGACCCTGTTGTAGACCAATTTTTGGCTCCCAGCCGAGAAGCGTTCTCGCTTTTGTAATGTCTGGTTGACGTTGCTTCGGGTCGTCTTGTGGCAGGGGTTCGTATCGAATCTCACTCTTGGAGTGCGTTACAGCGATCACTTGCCGTGCGCATTCCAAAATTGTGAACTCAATCGGGTTGCCAATGTTTACTGGAAAGTGTTCGTCCGAACGCGATAGCCGAAGGATCCCGTCAATTTCGTCGCTGACGTAACAAAAACTACGCGTTTGCAGGCCCTCCCCAAATACAGTAAGCGGTTCATTGCGCAACGCCTGCTTCATGAAATTTGGGATTACTCGGCCGTCATTCAACTGCATCCGGGGACCATAGGTGTTGAAGATGCGCAGAATCCTTGTGTCAACCTTGTGATAACGGTGATAGGCCATCGTGGTGGCTTCCGAAAACCGCTTTGCCTCATCGTAAACCGACCGCGGGCCAATCGGGTTCACGTTACCCCAATAGCTTTCGCTTTGTGGATGCTCCAGCGGATCTCCGTAGCACTCCGAAGTCGAAGAGATCATGTACTTGGCGTTGTATTTTCGCGCTACCTCAAGCGCATTGAATGTGCCAGCCGACCCCACTCGCAACGTAGCGATTCCATGGGTCATGTAGTCCACGGGACTGGCAGGGCAGGCAAAGTGAAACAGATAATCCACTGGTCCGCAGTCAAACGGTGCGCAAATGTCCAGCTCCCGAAACTCAAACCGAGAGTCGCTTCGGAGATGGGCAATGTTCGCCAGTCGACCCGTAATCAAGTTATCAACAGCGACCACCGTATAACCATCGCCGAGAAGGACATCGCAGAGGTGTGACCCAAGAAATCCAGCCCCCCCTGTTACCAGTGCACGTTTTAATGACATGTTGCTCAGCGCGTCTCCAGGTACTCTTTCGGCACGCTCGATGCCAAGTGGTCTGGCATGGTCGGTGCCCGTCCCACACTGTAATACGTGAAGCCTTGATCCGCCATTCGTTGTGGATCATAAAGGTTACGACCGTCGATCACGATTGGATACTTTAGCTCTCTTGCCAGGCGCGGCAAATCTAGGCTTTCGAACTCTTCCCAGTCCGTAAGCAGCAATAGGGCGTCCGCGTCCGCGGCGGCTTCGTACGCATTGGCCGAGAAGGTCACATTTGAATGGAGAACCTCGCGAGCGCGTTCTGTCGCCGCCGGATCGTAAGCCGTTATCGCACAGCCCTCTTGCAGCAGAGCGCGAATGATGAGGATCGCAGGAGACTCTCGGATATCATCGGTTCCTCCCTTAAACGCCAGACCTAACACCCCTAGATGTTTTCCTCGTAGCGTCCAGAGCGCGCTCCGCACTTTCTTGAGGAACCGCCGCCGTTGGTCCTCGTTGATTCTCATCACTTCATCCAGCAACCGAAATTCATACCCGTGTTCTCGCGCCACCGCGCGAAACGCTGACAAATCTTTTGGGAAGCACGACCCTCCGTAGCCAACTCCGGGATTGAGAAACCGTGGCCCAATCCGCGAATCGGTACCGAGCCCATCACAAACTTGCTGAACATCGGCACCGACCGACTCGCAGACAGTAGCTACGGCATTGATAAATGAAATCTTTGTGGCGAGAAACGCATTGGAAGCGTGCTTGATGAGTTCCGCACTCTTCGTGCTGGTCAGGATCACCCGAGGTAAAGCATGCGCCGTTGTCGGGATAGGAACAGAATATGGTTGACGGGAATAGAGTCCGCTTGTGAGCGGTTCGTACAATTCGCGCAGTATTGTTGCAGAGCGGTCATTCTCGACTCCCACAACGATACGGTCGGGAAACAGGAAATCGGTCACGGCGCTGCCCTCGCGCAGAAACTCAGGGTTGGATGCAATGTCGAAGGAACTCGGGTTCGCGCCGTTGCGGACGATGATCTTACGAATCCACTCACTCGTGTAGACAGGCACGGTACTTTTTTCAACGACCACTTTGTAATCGCTGATCGCGCCAGAAATCTCCCGTGCCACAGATTCAATATATGAGAGATCCGCCTCACCATTGTCCGCAGAAGGAGTACCGACGGCAATGAACACCGCAACGCTCTCCCGCACGGATTTCTGCAGGTCATCCGAAAACATGAGCCGATCGCCATGGTGGCGTCGTAACAGTTCAGGAAGAAATTGTTCGTGAATCGGGCATTCGCCTTCGCGAAGCGCTGAAAGTTTTGATTGGTCGTTATCAACAACTACGACATAGTGTCCTAGCTCGGCGAAGCAAGCGCCTGTCACTAGGCCTACGTATCCGGAACCGACAACTGTCACTCGCATCGAAGTACTCCATGAATGATTGCGTTCGTCTTCTCATTATCAAAGGATTGGAAGACTCAATTTGACTCTAGCAGTTGTTCGATAGAGTTAAGGAAAGCGAGAGGCTATTTTTGTTTCGCGCAATCCGGAATGGGAAAAGTTGTGGGCGGCTCTCACAAATCATGGTGACGGCAATCACTGAGCGTTGCGGCATCCGAGGGGAAGATTCTCTTATAGCGAGGTTGGATCATGCCCCTTCTACTGCTTGCACTTGTTGCGGCGATCGCCTTTGCAGCGATTGGTATCTTGCTAGCGACTGCTTCAATTGTCGAACGGCGAGCTGGGAGCGCTGGCTCACGGCAGTCGGGAACCAAGAACTAGATCAAAGCGTGTCGCTCGATTACTCCGCCTCAACTTTGAGGAAGCTTCTACCCTTTTTTTCTGTTCCCAACGCAACGACAATCGCAAGTATCAAAATGTTTACTGTTTCAAATCCTGCCAAAGCCCACTGATACCCAAACTTATCTCTCAAGGCGAACTCGATATTATTTGTCGGTGACGCAAACAAGATCCCCAGTTGGTATGCAAACCCCGGCATCAAGCCACGAACTGCGTCGGGCGACAGTTCGTTCAGGTGGGCAGGAACAATCCCCCACGCCCCCTGCACGCCAACCTGCATCAGGAAAGCGCCGATTACAAGCGTAGTAATCGACTGGCCGAAAGCCCACGCGGGAATCACGATGAGCGACAAAAACAACGCTGCGATGATGCTTCGCCGCCTTCCAAGTTGCTCTGACAGATGTCCAAAGACGATCGCGCCCAGCACCGCCCCAATGTTGTAAATAATCGCCACGTACGACACATGCGCGGACGAGAGGCTATGAACAGACTTGAGGAAGTGCGGATAGAGATCCTGTGTTCCGTGCGACAGAAACATGAACAGCGTCATCATTAGAACCAAATACGCGAAGGTCTTCCAGTGGGACGCTGTGGTTCTGACAATTTCACGAAAACTTGATACGCGATGCTGCTTCCAAGCCTCCGACTCTTTAACATTTGAGCGAATGTACAACGCCAACAGAGCAGGTGCTCCTCCCACCCAAAACATCGCCCGCCAACCCCAGGCCGGTAGAACAAAGCGGCTCGCCAATGCTGCTAATAGGTAGCCAATCGAATACCCGCTCTGCACGATGCCAGACAGAATGCCGCGCCATCGCGGCGGTGCGCTTTCCATCGCGAGCGATGCACCTACTCCCCACTCGCCGCCCATTCCAATTCCAAAAATTGCTCGCAGGATTAGAAACGTCGTGTAATTTGGCGCGAATCCGCACAGCAGTTCCATGAGTGAAAAAAACACCACATTGGCCATCAACGGTTTTCGCCGGCCATACCGGTCGGCCAGCATACCGAAGAGGACTGCCCCGACGGGACGCATGGCCAGAGTGGCGGTGGTTGTCCAAATGATTTTGGCGGCAGAAACATGAAACTGCGCCGCAAGGACGTCGACCAAGAAGACAAGGACAAAGAAATCAAATGCGTCAAGAGTCCAACCCAGAAAACCCGCACTGACCGCGTGCCATTGGTCTCGTCGCGTTAGGGGTGCGGTGTCAGTTGCCCGATCTTTGTCCATCAGTGCCGAGATTCTACATGGTGCGGTTGACCCGAGTTGAGTTGCCACGCCGAGTGTGACACCATGCCTTAACGCCTATGGAACAACGTAGAATTATCTCGGTGATTTTCCTCGTTACCGTAATTGTGATGGCGCTCCTTCTGTTTGCTCAATACAACAAGGTGCCGTTATCAACCGTGCCCGTACTCCAAGACAGGACAGCGTCAGCCCAACTCCCTGTCCCTGGTTTGACCGTCAGAACAGACGCCGCAGCCGAAGTCACCGCTGTGGAAATCCGTTGACTATGTGAAATCGTTGGCGCGTTTCGGCGTTGACTTCTCCGCCCTTCCGGGTGAAACTCCGCTCAGGGCAGTTACTTCGTCGAAACTCCCGCCGCGGTCTCGGAAGTGACCCCCCTGCTACAGCGAGATTCTGCACGGTATTGGACGGCGGGTACTCGCATGTCTCATTCTTCGATTTTGCCGACTGAACCAGATCCTGAGGATCTGCGTGATCAGCATGTAGATCAGTTTCGGCGCCTTATCGAAGAAGATGGGACGGCTTCCGCTCCTGACGTAGAGCGGCTGGTAGACACCCTCGCTGCCAACGGCGGCGGGGATCTTTCTTCCGACCTTGCGCTGGATATCCTCTTGAACGCGATCGTCGACCAAGCCCGCCTCGCGACTGGGGCCAGCGGAGCTGCCATTGCGCTTGTAAAGGATGGCGAAATGGTGTGTCGTGCCACGGCTGGCCCGACGGCACCTGATCTCGGCGTCCGCCTCGATACAAGTGCGGGCCTTTCTGGTGCGTGCGTTGCAACCGGCCTTGTGCAGTTATGTGGCGACACCCAAGTTGACCCCAGAGTGGATCCACTCGCCAGCCGCCAATTGGGGGTCCGCTCGATCCTGGTGTTTCCCCTGTTGGAGAGTGGAGAAGTACTTGGGGTTTTCGAGATTTTTTCGCCTCGCCCGCAAGCCTTTGGCGAGCGCGACATCCACACACTTGAGGCGCTCGCCCGTCGAATCTTGAACGATCGCAAGCGAGCGGCGGGTCACATCGCCGTTGCAGACGCTGGCGCCGACGAACCCGTTGGGGCTCATTTCGACTATCCCGAGCAAGAACTAAACCCCTCATTTGCGGCGGAATCCCAGTCAGCAGACTTCCCATCAGGTGCGGACGTCGTTGAGTCGCAACCAACCCCGTCTGTGATGCGCCCTCTTCAACGGATCGACCTTTTGACAGCGGTCCTGGCGTCTCTCGTAATTGCGGCGGGGGCGGGGCTGGGTCTGTTGATTGGATGGCGGTCTGGCGCTATGTCCGGTCTGACCGGCTCCCGAAAGAGTGGCCCTTCGACAGCTACGGCTGCTCAACGTCCACCCAAACCGCAAAGCCCACCGGCATCGATCAACCCTCCGGCGCAAAGCCCATCGGCATCGATCAACCCTCCGGCCGCGCCAATTGAGTCAGCAACCGCGAGAAACACCCAAGCCCACGATGAGCCTGCGCTGCCGGTTCGCACCTCTAAGCCTTCAACTGGAGGTTTAGTGGTTTTCGAGAATGGTAAGGAAGTATTCCGTATGCTTCCCGCCAATGCAGAGCATCGCCTGGATACACGGGGTCAAAATTCGCAGGACCCCAACAAAGTGGCTACCTTGGACGCGAACGACGCGAATGCCAGGCTGATTTTCAGAGTTGAGCCGGAGTATCCTGCGGACGCGATCGTCGTTTCCCAGGAACCGATCGTGCTCGATGCGATCGTCGGGACTGATGGAGTCGTCGAAAACGTTAAACCAGTTTCTGGCGATGGCGCTCTATCAAACGCCGCGATGGCCGCCGTCCGACAGTGGCACTACCAACCACTGGTTGTGAATGGCCGAAATACCTCATTTCAAACCCGTCTTTCTTTCACCGCCCCATCCACGGCAAAGTGAGCCGCGGGAATGTCGGGGCCAGCCCTTGCGAACTGCCACCTCCAACAGTAAATTCAAAGGGGAAGTTTTCGGCCCTGCGGAGTTCCATATGTGAATCCGTCGTTATGTTTAACCTTTACCCGGCGGATAAACTTGGCGTCAGGAGGCCAGACTAGGGTCGGTAGTTATCTTGAATGCAGGACCTCGGATCCAATCCCATCACGGCCGTTAGCGATGCAGAGCTTCAGTGGTTTGCTCTGCGTACCCGTTCTCGTCACGAACGCGTCGTCATCCAGCAATTGGCAGCGCAAGGATTCGAAACGTTTCTTCCGACGGTCACTGAGTTGCATCGCTGGAGTGACCGCAAGAAGCAGGTCGAGGTACCTCTTTTTTCTGGATACACTTTCGTTCGTTTCGCCTATTCCCATGAAGAGCGTGTTCGGGTGCTACGCGCTCATGGCGCTGTCGGCCTGGTAGGTGCGCAAGGGGTCGGAACAGCCATACCCGATATCCAGATCGATGACATTCGCAAACTGCTCACAAACAAGGTGCCCCTACGCAAGCACGGGTTTCTTCGCATCGGTCAACGAGTTCGGATTCGCGGCGGCGCGCTGGACGGCGTAGAGGGCATCCTCATCGCGGAAAATGGCGACCGCAGCCTGGTGATCTCTGTCGATCCCATCGAACGTTCCTTATCAATTCGCGTCGAGGGGTACGAGGTCGAGCCGGTCTGATCCTCAGCTGTACGCGAGTTCTTTTGCGCGTTGAGCTGCTTTTACAACCGCTTTGATAAGCGTCACCCGCAGCTTTCCCTCTTCCAGTTCCATGATCCCATCAATCGTGCAGCCCGCAGGCGTGGTGACGGCGTCTTTAAGAAGAGCAGGATGATCTCCTGTTTCAAGGACAACCTTGGCTGCTCCCATTGCGGTCTGGGCCGCCAGGAGCGTCGCCACGTCGCGTGGGAGTCCTACCTTCACGCCTGCTTCCGCCAACGATTCGAGGATGATGTAGATGTAGGCGGGGCCACTGGCCGAAAGTCCCGTCACTGCGTCCATGTGCTTCTCATCCACAACAACAGTTCTCCCGACCACATCGAACATCGCTCGCGCTTGATCCACATCGGCCGCCGTCGCGTGTTGTCCAGCACACAGCGCAGTCATCCCGGCTCCTTGCGCGCAGGGCGTGTTAGGCATGGCACGAACAACAGGTATTTTTTTAGCCAGGGCCTTCTCAATATCGCTCGTGGGAACTGAAGCCGCTACAGAGATGAGCAACTGCTTGGGTGTTATGTGTTGCCGGATTTCTCGCATCACCTCACCTACCACTTGAGGTTTTACGCACACCAATATCACATCCGCGCCGCGCACGGCTTCCGAATTGTTCGTGCCGACATTTACTTTCAACTTGGCGCGTAGCGCGTCCGCTCGTTCGGGGTGGCGGACGGTGGCCCGGATGTTGTCGCGGTCCAACAACTCGGCTTTTACCAACGCCTGTATCAGGATGCCTCCGAGTTTTCCGGCTCCGAGAACCGCAACTTTCCTCTTGGGTGCCTTCATGGCCATTCCAAGGTCTCCTTTAATTCTGAATTGAGACTTCTAGATTAACTTGTTTTCTGGAACTGCGCGGCTCAACCGTTGCGTCCTTCGTGGGCCTTTCGCAGCCTATGCAGTTAAGGCCGTTGCAGTTGCCGCTTGAATATCTAAACCTCCGTGGACCCCGTGTCCGCCGTGGTTAGAGGTTTTGCAGTTGCAGTTGGGAAATTCTCGGCAGTCCCGGCCTAGCGCACGGTCCTCACTCAAACAAGCAGGCCAACAGAATGGATTCCAACTAACCGAAATTAGACAATCGCGTTGCAGCGCAGACGCGCACCACTTGCTCTTTACTGTACGACCAGGCTCACAACGAGCTGCCGTTCGCTGGAATCGCAAATCGCTGAAACCTTCACATTGTATGATCCTGGTGGGGTTCCAGGATGTCCCTGTCCGGGCCCGGGTTCACTGAGTCCGCCGCCGCAGGACGTAAGAACGATAACGAGCATCACAATACCCGCCGATCCGAAGATTGCCGCGCGCTTTGATATTCGGACCCGAGGTAAATTCAACCCAAGAACGGCGAGGAAAGGCAGGGATAGTGCGTAGAAAACCATCTTCCTGCCGATCCCTAACACGGCTGTAGAGGCCGTCGTCACGATGCTCAGATTTACGGTATTGGCCGTGGCGCCCGACGGAACGGACGCCGGCTGAAAGATACATCGTGACAGGGGTGGCAGACTCGTTCCAATACAGCTAAACGTGAGGTTGTTTGAAAACGAATCGGAGGCTGGCGCGACATTCAGCAAATACGAAGCAGTGCCTCCCGCTGAAATCGTTTGAGCACCTGAGGCGTTGCTCAAATTGAAATCGCTCCCTGTAATCAACATTAGCTGGATCGAGTGTTGAATCCTGCCCGAGTCCTGCCCGGACGCTATCAGGTCGAAGCGATATGTCTGGGCGGTTGCGCTGCTCACGCCGACGCGAAACTCAGTTCCTCCCGAAATAGGGACAAAAGATCCTCCTGTGCACGTTGGCGGAGCGCCGCTGCCGCAGGTAATCGACACTGGGGCGCTGTAGTCGTTGAGGGCAGTTAGTGTGCCTGCAAATTCTCCGTGCTGCCCTACGCCCAACGATAGTGGAGAGTTGTTCACCGTGACCGCGTAGTCAGCCGCTGTGGTTACGATCAACGTGGCCAACACTGTTTTTGGAGCTGGAGAACCAACCACGTCTGCCTGCACAACGATCGGAAATGTTCCAGTGGGCGTTGCTCTGCTTGTCGTGATTTTCAAAGTCACCGAAACAGACGTTACTGCTGTTGGCGAAACGGAACTCGAGGGCGTGAACTCGCAGGCCGCACCGGTGGGCAGGCCGCCCGGACAGCTCAAAACGACAATTTCATCGAATGGCCCATATGCAGACACAACAAATTCCGTCGGACTCGAGACTTCTCCTTGCGCCACTCTCACCGTCGACGGGTTCAGTACGCTGACCGCATAGTCCACGATTTTGAGTGTGGCGGCGGCCTCGCGTGTTACGCCGCTCGGCGCTGTCTCAGATGCCCGAATACTGAACGGGTATACGCCCGTCTCGCCCGAGGTCGTAACCGTGAACGGAGTTCCGTCCTCTGTGGGAACGACACTGGCGGTGCTGGGCGTGCACGTTTGAGGCTGGCTGGTGCCCGCGCAACTCAATGTGACCGTCTTCTCATAGCCGTTTAAGGCTGTGACCTTTCCGCTCAGCATCGCTTGCTGGCCCGCGAAAATCGTCTCGTTCGGGTTTGTAATGCTCATCTGGAAGTCTGGCGTGGTGATCAAACTGAACTCCCAGATCCCACGACCGTAAGTGGACGCACGGATCTTCTTGGTTTCCGGCGTCGGATTAAACATGCGGAGCGCCGTCACCGGAACGTTAGGCATATGTCCAAACCCGTTTTCGGGCCCAACCATCGCCCAGTTTGGCGATGAGGTCGTGCTGACGAAAACTCCTGCATCGGTTCCTACATAGATTTGGCCGGCGTCGGCATCCACAAGCGCGGTATTGGCTGGGAGATCTGGCAGTCCGGATTCAACGTTACCGAAGCGCGTCCAGCTTGCGCCCGCATTTGTGGTCTTGAAAACGTGGCCTACACCAAATCCCATGATTGTGACGAACGCCGTTTGTCCGGATGGATCCGACGGGTCGATCGCCACACTTGAAACCGGATATTGCTGAGGATTGATCGCTCCAGTCACGTCAACAAAAGCTGGCGTCGCAGTGTCCGCATTTGTAGAGACAAACACCCGTCCACCCGCGGGGTTCGTAGATCCGCTCAGCGGTCCCCACCCGTCGGTGGTGACGAATACAACATTTGAAAAGCCGTGAATGCCGCGAGGCCCACCTGCGGCGAGCGCGCGCACCTGATTTATTTCCTCGCCAGTACAACTTCCCGAACCCGTATCGAAGTTGTTGCTGAGCGGAGTAAAGGTGGACCGATCAGAAGCAGCCCGCCAAACTCGGCATGTACCGATCAGGAGTTGTCCGTTTGCTTGAGGATCGAGAATATAGGGGGGATAGTACGGCCCGTCATCGCCACTCAGATCACCGCTATCGACTAGCGTTGAAAAATTGGCTGATCTACAGTCGGTTCCAACCGCGCAAGAGCTGATGTTCAGACCGTGCGGAGGGACATCTGGTGCGGATGCAAGCCACTGCGTCAATGGGCTTGGTGTGATCGCGGCGTATCCGCCGTCGCCAGAAAGCACACTGACCCACATTGTGTGTGTCCCCGCTTGACTTGTAGCTGGAAAGCCATTTCCTTGAGCACCTGCGAGCAGAGTTCCACCGTCTGTCGGATCCTGTGCAAAGGAAATTAGCTGCGTCATCGATCCCAGCGTTCCGTTTAGACTCTCAAACTGATTGGTCCCAGCGCACGATCCGTTCAAACCGGAACCAAGCCCCATAAATCCATCGAGCACGCGATAGACCCCACCATCGTTAGCGAAGTAGCCGACTGCCTTGCCCGCTACGACAGCAAAATGCATGGCATGCTGATCCGGATGCATCTTTGCCATTTCACTGCACCCGTACGCGTGGGTAAGGTTCAGCCAAGCCCCGCCACTACAATTCGCGGAGGTGCTCCCATCGACCAAGGGGCAGCGATATAGGTTCACTGCCCCGACGTACAGATCGGTCGCGACCGTTCCATTTGGTACCGCCGCAATTTCCAGGCTGTAATCTCCATGTTCAGCGCCGCATCCACTCACGTCGCCGCACGACGTTCGGCCTGTGTTGGAAATCTGCGTCCACGGTCCTCCACCCACGCTGCGCCATACTCCTCGATCAGTCTCAGGAAGGCTATTGCCCGGCAGGTCCATGAACCACACGTAAACCTCGTCCCTTCCGGGAACGACCGCAATTTCGCCTCGATAGATCGGACATCCGTACGAATTTGCGGCAGCGTCTGCTGGGCACGCCGAAGAGCTCAATGCCCCGCTCCCGATTCCGGGCTGGTTCGTGAGTCTAGTCCAGGTGAAACCGTTCGAGGATGAGTAAAAACCATGCCGACGAATCGCAGCGATGAATTTCTTAGAGTTCGAGTTGTAAACCACGCTGGTGACCGATGACGATGTGATGCTCGTTCCTCCGTCCTTGACCGTTGCGAATGTCCACGTCAATCCTGCATCGGAGGAAACGTAGAGGCCTCGGTTGTTGCCCGGGTCAAGCCCTGAACTTACCCCGCGGGATGCAAATCCCGTCCCGCCGACGACGATTGATGGATTTTCTGCGCTGAACGCAATTTTGCTAAACCCCATTCCCTTGAACGAGCGTCCATCAATGCTCGAACTGATCAATGACCATGTAGCGCCCCCGTCTGCCGATCGCAACATGCCAAGTCCGTAGTAGGAATCGGTCGCGCTATTGGTTTCACCCGTTCCTACTAGGAGTACGTTTGAGTTACCAGGTTGAATCGCAATCGAACCCACCGAAAGAGTCGGCTGGTCGTCTAGCAGCGGTGTCCAGACGACATCCGAGGACAGGGGCGTCGCTGCGTTCGACGATCGCCAAACGCCACCGTACGCACCTCCCACGTATACAGTGTTCGCCGTGACATCTTCCGGATCAACGACAATGGAAGTTGCTCGACCCGCGACCCAGCCATAGTCTCGCAAACCAAATCCACTGGCGTCTGAGGCCAGAGGCGCCGGTCCGAGCGCCTGCCATCCACCGCTAACCTTCGACTGCGTCGGTGCTTCAACGAGCCTCGACCCGCGCATCTTTCCCGTGTGACGTTGCAGCGCGTGCGCACGTAGGCGAAAGTCGGCCGCCGATTGTTCCGGCGGTGCAGTTCGTCCGCGCATAAACCAGCTTTCATGCGCTACCAAATTTTGCCGCCTGGAGCTAGCTGAACTTGAGGATGAAGGCGCTAAATCCTGGCCAGGAACACCTACCGGAAAGAGCGCGAAAGAAATCGCGCTGAGAAAGAAGATAAGTACACCGCGAGTTCGCATTGGTCTCAACTGGATGACAGTTAAAACCTAGCGATTCTTGACAAGCGGTTCAGTGAGAACGCGCACGAAGACACGTGATGAGATGAACGTTGTCTCTTTTAACTACAACAAGAAAGGCGGACCATGGGTCCGCCCTGTTGCCTCAATCAGCTCAGAGATAATGACTTAAACGTCGTACATCTTGTGCCACGACGTTGCCGCCTTCAGCTTGTCGTTGACGTTGTTGATGTTCTTCACACCCTCCGTCTCAAGCCACTTGCGAAATGCATCGGCTCCCTGTTTTGCATAAATCGGGATGCCTTCTTTCCAAGTCGCGCGGCCACAAAGCACGCCGTTGAACTTCACGCCGGATTCGCCTGCCAAAACCAGTGTCTCCGAGAATTCGGCATTACTGACTCCGGCTGAAAGGTAAATAAATGGCTTCGTCGCAGCTGCCGCAGCTTTATGGAACAAGTCAATCGCTTCTTGCTTGGTGTAGGCTTTTTGGCCCGCAAATGACTTTGTCCCTTCAACGAACTTCATATTGACGGGAACTTCTACCTTCAGAACATCCACTCCGTAGCGCTCTTTACTAAACTCGCGCATGCTTTCGGTGACGATTCGAGGTTTCTTCTTAGCGTATTCGAGCCCCTTTTCGTCGGCGCCTTCTTCATATCCCACAAATTCCAGGAAGAACCCAATGTCATTGGCGCGGCACTCATCGCCAATGCGTTCGACCCACGCGTGTTTTTGATCGTTCACTTTTTTCGGATCGTCCGGAGTGTAGTACAGCAAAATCTTCACGCAGTCGGCGCCTGCCTCCTTCAAGCGTCTGACCGACCACAAATCCAAGAGATCGGGCAAACGTCCAGGTCCAGTCTTGTCATAACCAGTCTTTTCATAAGCCAGAAGCAGCCCGGCATTCTTGGCTCGCCGTTTGGCCGCGGGCAAGCCCCACTCTGGGTCCAGCAGAATTGCGCTTGCGTGTGGGGTAAGTACTTCGGTGACGAGCGATTTGAACTCTTCCATCATCGCGTCCGTAACCTCAGCCCCCTTTTCCTTCGCGAGAGACTTTTGCAGCGATCCGCGCTGATCCATTGCGGCCGCAGCGATCACGCCACGGTCGGTGGAGACAGCCTTCAGCCCGGCCAGTTTTCCTGGAGTGAGTTTCATGTATTCCTCCGATGAGTGCGGTATAGACGGCCCACAATTGTAAACTACACACTAACGACGTACGTGTGACGTGGCGCACGTCCAAGTTGTTCGGGAGCCGTTCGCGTCAACGCTTTGCTGTCAGCGTGCTTAACACAGCCTGCTGCTTGGCAATCAGGGTTTGAATTCCTTTTCGAGCCAAGCCGATCATCTTAGACAGCTGTTCGTCCGCAAACACCTCGTGTTCAGCAGTGGCTTGTAACTCAACAAATTTCGAGCTTGCCGTCATCACGACGTTCATATCGACATCAGCTCGTGAATCCTCTTCATAATTGAGATCCAGCATCGGTTCGCCGTCCACGATTCCAACGCTGATTGCAGCGACCAGTTCACGCAACGGAACCGCGGGGAGTGTTCCGGCCTCCACGAGTCGCTCGAGCGCCAATCCCAAGGCCACAAACGCACCGGTGATCGAAGCCGTACGAGTGCCGCCGTCGGCTTGGATCACATCGCAATCAATCCAAACCGTGCGTTCTCCAAGCTTATCCATCTCTGTCACGGCTCGAAGGGAACGCCCGATCAAACGCTGGATCTCCTGCGATCGGCCGCTTGGACGTCCTTTTGATGACTCCCTGGGCGTTCGCGTCAGGGTTGCCCGTGGCAACATTCCGTATTCTCCAGACACCCACCCTTTCCCCGAGTTGCGTCGAAATGGCGGCACGGTCTCTTCGACGGACGCCGTGCAGATGACGCGCGTATTGCCAACCTCAATCAGCGCAGATCCTTCCGCTGTCGAGATGAAGTCTGGGACGATGTTGACTGGGCGAAGTTGATCGGGAGCCCGATTGTCGCTACGAAAAATCATGTCCCGCGATTGTAATGGATGATCCCATCATTCAAATGGAAATCAGCCCTTGCAAATCAGAAGATACGAGTTGTCCTCAATGGCTAAGGCACTACTTGCAATTGCTGGACGAGCTGACTAACCGCGGAGGTTTCGTAAAAATCAGACAGATCCGCATGACCGGCCAGCGTTTCCCGTTCCTTACCATCAACAAGGATTCGCACTCGCAAGACCCCGGGAATGTTGCCAGCTAGTGTCTGAATGATCGATGCCACAGTTAACTCTTCAACTAGAACGCCCGACCGGTGACCATCGGCGAAAATAGCATTCGTGTCGATCACTGCTACCCCAGGGTCAACCAGGTAAACACTCCGAATCTCAGACCCGACCGCGAGCGGATGAGTCGATGCCCGATCGAGGTAGAGGTTCATCAAGGCGCGCAGCAGTTCCTCCGCGCGTTGCTGTCGTCCGGTGGGCAGCGGGATCTGAGCGCTGACCGCCCGAATGGTACCCGGATCGTCGTAGGCCACATACAACGTCACTTGCTCGGTCGGTCCCGTAGCAGGAGGCGCAATTGGGCGCGTGTCCGTGGAAGCCGCCGGCAAATCTAGAACTCGATGTTTCATTCGACGAACATAGAACGTCATCGTGGCCACCGCGATCAGCATCGCGGCAATGCCGATGAAAAGATGCCGAGGAATCATCGCGGCGCCTCCAGCCGAGCCTTCTGCGAAGCTAGAAACTCCGCAAGTATCGCAGCGATCGGTTGCTGATACGTGGGAGAATTCACATCAGCTACGTTGCTCGATGGCGGCCCCAAGTCAATCGTTAGCGAAGGAACTACCACATTGTTCAGTGGACGCAGGGGCGCGGCCAGAATTCGCGCGGGAATGTTTCGTTTTTGAAGTTCTACGGCGGCTCCGCTTGCGAACTGCTGGCTCAGAGCCAGTGACGCGGCCTGTGCTGTGTTCCAGTCGATGAAAGGACCCTTATTCTCCTCTGCTGAGGGCAGCATCGCAGAATACATTCGTATTCCGGTTCCTTGGCCAGTGGAATGAATATTTACATAGATCCCAGGCCGCGCTGAGTTGGCTGCCGCTGCACGCTGGTCAAGCGGAATAAATGTGTCGCCGTCTCTCAGCATGAGCACACCGACACCCCGGGTCTCGAGCTCATGCCGCAACTGTCGAGCGAACGCAAGGTTCACATCTTTTTCGCCAAGTTGGTCCGTGATTGCGGCTCCTCGTTCCGCGCCTCCATGCCCCGCGTCGATCATGATCACGAAACGATGCTGGGCTACTGGAGGCGGCAATGGTGGTGTCACCGGGTTCGTCGCAGGTGGCATGGGCCGCATCGATCCTGATGGAACATTGACGATCGCGCCCGGGGAAGTCGACGGTGGTGCCGTTACGGTGATCGTCCTCCCGCCTGCGGAGAAACTCGCCATGAGCGAAACCGTGCTGTTAACGGTGATCTCGGCCGCTCCGTTATTCTCCGAGTAAGCCACTGACGTGATCATGTGATCCTCAAACTTCCAATCTTGCGCCGTGGTTGCGACGACGGGGTCGCGGATGAAGACCATCCGAAGATGTCCTGGTTCGGTCGAAATCGTCGGATTTACAACGTTTCCAAAGTTAAATACCAATCGTGGAGGAGTTGTCTTTACGAAATCAACCGTAAACGGAGTTGTGAAGTTTCCCACGAACAACCGCCGGGCGTTTTCGTGAAAGTTAACCGGGCCGCCGAGAAAACGAGGCAGGATGGCGCCAAGGGAAGCGAGGGGAATCATTCCGCGGCCGTTTTCCAACAAGAACGGTGCCGCTAGATCCGCGTCGCGTCCGGAAATTTTCCCGCGCGTCTTACCTGTTGTGAATTCTCCGTCTACGCTGCCGAAACGAATCTTCCACCGGTTGCCATCGCTGCGAGAGTTCACCTTACCAAGCGGTTCTAAAATCTCCAGCAGCCCCACGTAATCTCTACCCTGGCGATCAACGGTCGATAAGCTGTAGTTTGCGATGGTCGAGTAAACAGAAATACGTTTCTCGTCCGCAGAAATAGAAAGGACGGTAAACAGTAGCAAGGCGCTGACTAGGATCAGGGTGAGCGATGCGCTACTCGAGCGCATAAATTGTCAACCCGGTTAGCAGCTTGGGATAAAAATCCGTCGATTTTTGAGGCAATACCTCACCCGCGAATGCAATGTCTCGCACCTGTTGCATGCGAACGGGATTCATTAGAAAAGCGACGTCCGCCTCTCCTGCCTTTACCTGGCGTATGGCTTCGCTTGCATCCCGTATGTAGCGCACGTTCAACTGATCGCGCACCGCTTCTTCGGAGATTCCCAGCGCGCCTTCCAAAACCGCTTTATGAAGTTGCACGACATCCAATGATTGTTGGCGAGTCGAGTAGCCCGCGAAAAGAAAGGAATTGTTCGTCTTTGGACTGTGCAGCAGAAATGAACGGTTGTTCGTCACCGCCAAAAGGGCCGTGCCTTTCTGGCCCGCTTGCTCCAAAACTGCAGCAACGCGGCTTGCATCTGTCACCGGGTCGATGTCGTCCACTGAAAAGTATTTCGACGCCTCTGACCGCAACCGATCGGCTGAAAAATTACTGAGGCTATGAACGACGCGATGAGTAGGCAGCACCAGCAATCCCGCGCTGTTCATGTTGATGAAGGTCATCATCACAAGTTCATAGGGCGCCAAGTCGCTCTCCTGACCGCCCTCATTCCCTGATGCTGAATTTGAAAACCCTGCGGCCTGGGCGCGTCGTTCATTCCTGTAATTCAAGGCGGTTTCGTAGCGATGGTGCCCATCTGCGATGATCAGTTTCTTGTCCTGCATTTTGCGGCGGACTTTATCAATCAGCGACGGATCCGAAATCGCCCTGACTTGGTGCCTTACTCTATATTCGTCGGCGAGGTCACTCGTTGGACTTTGATCAGAGGAGAGAAGGGAATCAATCTCGCCGTCATCTTCATACAACATGAAAAGCTGACCGAAATGTGCTTTAGTCGCCCGAAGCAGGTCCAGTCGGTCCGCTTTCGGCTTGGCCAACGTTTGCTCATGCCGGAACACCACTCCGTTGCTGTAGTCCTCCAGCTTCCCCAAGGCGATAAAGCCGCGCCGCTCGGAAACCCTTGAGCTTCCCGGAACCTCGAAACGTTGTACATAGCTGTAGATGGAGGGCAAGGGTTCTTGCCGGAAAATGCCTTCGCCGCGCCATTCTTTGAAATATCGAGCCGCCCGCGAATAGACATTCTCGGACTCCGAATCCTCCTTTTGTCGCTTTCCCAAGATAATGCGGACTAGGTTGTATGGACTCGCCGAATAGTAGCTCTCCTGCATTTGTGGGGTGATCTTGTCATAAGGTTGTGTAACTGCTGACGCTACTGAAACTCGAGCCGGGTCGTACCGGAGCGCACGGAAGGGAGCGATGTAAGCCATGGGAAGCAAGCATTGTAACAAGACAGCGCTTAGCCCAATCCGTGCGGGTTTTAGGACATTGAGTGAAAACTGTTGCGCGATTTTTCTTTGCAGGAAAAGAGACAAAAAAGCTCAAACCCCGCTTATCGACCTGTGGTACTATCCGATTCAAGAGGATCTTTCTATGGCCCGCCTAAGTGGGCGCGGGTCATCTCGCCCGAGATGCCAAGTTCGGAAAGTCTCTTCGGCCCTATCACGGCCCTGCCGTAGGAAAGTGCTGCGCCAAACATTTTCGCTTTTCCCGCTTTTGCTGCTTGCCGTAGCTTTTCAAGTTTTCCTTCCTGTTACCGTAGCTCATGGGCAAAATCAGACGGATGACGTACACATCCGTCCTAGAGTTGAGCCCGAAGGCCCTAAAGATCCGCTCTCTACAATCGATCCCACTCTTCGCACCCACACGAAGCCGGTGAAGGTCGATGTGAACATGGTTCTGGTGCCAGTCACCGTCACCGACCCCATGAACCGTCTCGTCACAGGGTTAGACCGCGAAAATTTCACGCTCTTCGAGGGCAAAGAGCAGCAGGAAGTCCGCACTTTCTCCAGCGAGGATGCTCCCGTATCCCTGGGCGTCATTTTCGACATGAGCGGCAGTATGAGCAGCAAGATTGATCGCGCTCGTGAGGCTGTCGTCGAGTTTTTCAAGACGGCAAACCCGGTGGACGAATTCTTTATGGTGACGTTCTCAGACAAGCCCGAGGAAATCGCTGACTTCACAAGTTCGGTCGACGAAATCCAGGGAAAACTCGTCTACACCGTTCCGAAGGGACGCACCGCACTCCTGGACGCGATCTATCTGGGAGTAAGCAAAATGCGGCAGGCGAAGTACGCCAAGAAAGCGATGCTGATCATCTCTGACGGTGGCGACAATCACAGCCGCTACACAGAGAGTGAGATCAAGTCGCTGGTGAAAGAAGCTGACGTAATGGTTTATGCCATCGGTATTTATGACCATTACATGTCTACCCCGGAAGAACAGCTCGGGCCATCGCTTCTCAGTGAAGTCACCGAGCTCACCGGCGGACGCGCATTCACAATCGACAATCCAAATGACTTGGCCGACGTTTCTACGAAAATCGGCATTGAACTACGCAACCAATATGTGCTCGGTTACCGTCCAAAGAACCCAATGAAGGATGGCAAATGGCGTAAGATCAAAGTGAAGTTGCTTCCGCCAAAGGGGTTGCCACCGCTCAAGGTTTATGCCAAGACGGGATACTATGCACCTAACGAGTAGCCGCAGCTTTTTTGCGGCTTTGATTTTCTTAAGCCTTCCCTTTGGAATAGCGCAGGACTCAGGCCAACAACCACCCGCAACTGCGCCTCCTGCCTCAAGCCCGGCACCTGCGACCCCCTCTCAATCAACTCCGCCGCCTTCGCAATCCACACCGCCGCCGCCCTCCACTTCGCCTCAGAATTCTCCCCAGCAACCCGACACGGGAGAAGGCGGAGTTTTTGTTTTTCGCAAGGATGTCGACGAAGTTTTACTTCACGCCATCGTCATCGATGACAAGCAGCGGATGGTTACGACCCTCGATCGCAACTCCTTCAACGTGTTGGAAGACGGCAAACCGCAAAAGATCACTTCGTTCCGGCACGAAGACGTTCCGGTCGCACTAGGAATCGTGATCGACAATTCCGGCTCCATGCGCGAAAAGCGCCAAAAAGTGAATCAGGCCGCTCTTAACTTGGTGAAAGCCAGTAACCCCCAAGATGAAGTCTTCGTCGTCAATTTCAGCGACGAGTATTATCTTGATCAAAACTTCACCAACGACATCAAGAAACTTAAGGAAGCCCTCGAGAAGATCGATGCTCGGGGCGGCACCGCGCTCTACGACGCTGTAGTGGCCTCCTCAGAAGAGCTCAAAAAGAATGCCCGGCTCGATCGCAGGGTCCTGCTTGTGGTGACAGATGGCGAGGATAACGCGAGTCGGGAATCATTGGAGCAGGCCATCAAGCGGCTACAGGAAGAAAACGGCCCTACTGTCTATTCAATCGGACTTTTGGGAGAGGAAAAGCAGCGTCGAGCGCGCCGCGCACTGCAGACGATGTCTGAGCGCACTGGTGGCATCGCATTTCTCCCCAAGACTCTCGACGAAGTGGACGAAATTAGCAAAACCGTTGCCCACGACATCCGCAACGTCTACACCATCGGCTACAAGCCGACCAACCCCCGCACTGCTGGCGGATATCGCACCATTCGCGTCGATGCCAAGGGAAAGGGCCTTGGTAAGCTCGTTGTTCGCACGAAATCGGGTTACTACGCAGGAACGGATCGTGCCAAAGCCGACTCACAATAGATGTTAGGTCCCACCGAATAGCTCCAGTTTGACGGTCTTCTTCGTGTTCCGTACCCTTAAGAGTGCCAATGCCAACAGTCGAAAATGCCCACCTGCGTGTTGCCGACGACATTACGCAACTCGTTGGTCAGACGCCGCTCCTTCAACTCAAAAAAATAGTTCCGAGCGGCTCAGCAGAAGTATTCGCTAAGCTGGAGTACCTCAACCCGGGTGGCAGCGTGAAAGATCGCGCCGCCGTCGGCATTATTGAACGGGCAGAACAGGATGGGAAACTGCGGCCAGGCAGTACCATCATCGAGGCGACTGCTGGGAACACAGGCATCGGACTTGCGCTGATCGGTATCAATCGTGGCTACAAGGTGCGGCTATTCGTGCCAGAAAAGTTCTCCGAAGAAAAGGTTACGATCATGGCGGCGCTCGGTGCTGACGTCACTCGAACACCAGACGCCGAAGGCATGCAGGGCGCAATCCGGCGCGCTTCAGAGTTGGCTGCCTCTGACCCAACCGCGTTCCTCGCAGCGCAGTTCGATAACCCATCCAATCCGGAGTATCACTATCAAACCACCGCCAAAGAACTCTTTGAACAGATGGATGGCCGCATTGATGCAGTTGTAGTCGGCTCCGGTACCGCAGGCACTTTCACTGGGCTGGCTCGTTACATCAAGGAGAGAAATCCCCATGCGCTCGCCATCGCGGTTGAGACTCAGGGCTCCGTCCTCGGCGGCGGTCAACCCGGTCCTCATAAAGTCGAAGGAATCGGGAATACCTTCATTCCGAAGAATTTCGATCCCTCCGTCTGCGACGAGGTATTCATGGTGACCGACGCGGATGCGTTCGCGACAGTGAAGCAGTTGGCCGCTCTTGAAGGCGTTTTAGGTGGTTCAAGCTCCGGCGCGAACGTATTTGGCTCGCTCGCGATTGCCCGCAGATTGGGTCCGGGGAAGCGCGTAGCCACGTTGATCCCCGACTCGGCAGAGCGGTATCTCTCCAAAAAGATCTTTGAAGGCGGCATCTGATTCGATCAAGTTTCATCCATCTCAAACGGATAAAAACATGACAGCAAAAGAGAAGGAAAAGGGTTTTGCCACACGCGCCATTCACGTCGGTCAGGAGCCCGACCCCTTGACTGGAGCGGTCAGTGTCCCGATCTATCCCACGTCGACCTACGTTCAAGAGGAGATCGGAAAGAACAAGGGTTACGAGTATGCGCGCGTTTCAAATCCAACTCGCAATCGCCTGGAGGAGAACCTCGCATCGCTGGAAGGAGGCATCGGATCGAAAGTCTTTGCCAGCGGCATGGCAGCCATCAACGCCATAGCCACCATGTTCAAGTCCGGCGACCATGTGATTTGTGGCCACAACCTCTACGGTGGCACTCCTCGCCTGTTCAACCAGGTCCTTGCAAATTTTGGGATGGAATTTACGTACGTCGACACATCAGACGTGAACAACGTTGAACGTGCGATTCGTAAGAACACTCGCATGGTGTTTGTCGAGACTCCAACCAATCCGCTCATGGCATTGAGCGATCTGCAAGCGATCACCAAGGTCTGCCACGCTCGGAAGGTGGAAGTAGTCGTCGACAACACGTTTATGTCGCCCTACTTTCAGCAGCCGCTCGCCCTTGGCGCCGACATGGTTGTGCATTCCACAACCAAATTCCTGAATGGTCATAGTGACGGACTCGGCGGAGTGGTGGTTTGTACCAAGAAGGAACAGCTTGAAAAACTGGCTTTCCTCCAAAAAGCCGCTGGCGCGATTTTGTCTCCCTTCGAATGCTGGCTCATTTTGCGCGGAGTGAAAACTCTCGCCGTCCGTATGGAGCAGCACGATCGCAACGGGCGGGCTGTTGCAGGCTTCCTCGCAAACCACAAAAAAGTGCGAGGCGTATTTTATCCCGGGCTTTCCGACCACCCGCAACATGAACTGGCAAAACGCCAGATGAGCGGGTTTGGTTCGATGATCAGCTTTGAGACTGGATCGCTCAAGAACGCAAACAAGATGCTCCGCAAAGTGCGGGTGTGCTCGCTCGCAGAATCGTTAGGTGGGGTTGAGACCCTCATCTCGCATCCGGCAACCATGACTCATGCGGCTGTCGGCCCCGACGGTAGAAAGAAAATCGGCATCACGGACGGAATGGTGCGTATCTCAGTCGGAGTTGAGGTCGTCGATGACATCATCTCCGACCTCGACCAGGCACTCGACGCGATCTGAGGATCCGCTTTGACTCGACCAACTTCCTCACACGAGTGGGATGCGTCTGCTTACCATCAAATCTCCGGCCCTCAAGCGAGCTGGGGCGAAAAAGTCCTTTCGCGGCTCAATCTCACTGGTGATGAAACGATCTTGGACGCTGGTTGTGGCACGGGCCGCCTCACTGCAGGTCTCCTCGATAATCTCCCGCGCGGGCGAGTGCTTGCGCTCGATATTTCCCAGAATATGTTGAAGGGGGCTCGATCTCATCTCGGGCCCCGCGGCCATGCAAAACTTCATTTTGTCTGCGCGGATCTGGGAATGCTCCCTTTTTGCAATAGTCTGGACGGCATATTCAGCACCGCATCATTCCACTGGGTTCTGGATCACGCGCGCTTGTTTCAAAACCTTTTTATGTCTCTTCGGCCCGGAGGCTGGCTCGTGGCCCAGTGTGGCGAGACCCGCAACTTGAATCGTCTGAGGAACCGAATCCGTGAGATTGCCCGAACGCCGCCATATGCAAACTTCCTTTCCAAATTTGGGGAACCTTGGTTCTTCTCTGACGCTGAAGGTGCCTATAGCAGGTTGAAAGAAGCGGGTTTCGTGGACATCGAGACCAGTGCGGAGCCGGCATCCACCCCGTTTGAAAACTCGGCGCACTACACGGAATTCGTGCGGACTGCCATCGTCCATCGCCACCTAAGCCGTCTTCCCGGAGTGGAGCTAAGACAGAGTTTTCTTCAGGATCTCGCCGAGCAAGCTGCGCAGGATGATCCTCCGTTCGAACTGGATTATTGGCGCTTGAATCTCAAGGCGCGTAAACCGTAATCGCACGTCTTGAACCTACTCCACGGAATCGCCAAGCCATTGAAGATACGCACGGCTGCCGTCTTCAATAGCGAAACAGATGATCTCCGGCACGTCATACGTGTGCAGTTCGACAATCGTGTCCCGCAATCGTTCAAAGATATGCTGCTTGGTCTTGATGATCAGCAACCACTCCTCTGTTTCCTCGATTTTTTCTTGCCAGCGATAGATCGATTGAACTTTCGGAAGAATGTTGACGCATGCCGCCAATCGTCTCTCTACAAGGCCCCGCGCGATCTTCTGCGCCTCCTCGTGGGACGCAACCGTAGTCAAGACGAGTCTGTTGTCAGTCATATAGAATCGTGCGTCGGGCGTTGAATTTTCAGTTCACGTCTGACATCTCAGACTGTAGCAAAGTCTTTAAAGATCCGATAAAGATCAGATATGGCCACTCAAATCAAGTTCGGCACATCCGGCTGGAGAGCGATTGTTGCGGAGGAATTCACCTTTGCGAATGTTCGCCGCGCTGTTACTGGCATTGCGCGATATGTGGTGTCCGAAAAGCCTTCCGGCGCGAAGGTCATCGTAGGCCGTGATCCCCGTTTTCTCGGGGAGACTTTCTGCGCCATGGCCGCCGACATCCTCGGGGCCCATGGCATTACCCCTCTTGTCATCGCTGATGCAGTGCCAACCCCCACAATTTCTTACGCCGTGATTCGGTCGGGCGCAGACGGCGCGCTGAACTTCACCGCATCCCACAATCCCCCCGAGTACAACGGCATTAAGTTCTCCACGCCCGACGGCGCACCCGCTCTGCCCGACGTAACGAAAAAAATTGAGGCGCAGATTGCTGGTTTGGGCGACACCGCGCCAGCAATTCAGAATTCGAAAATACCGTCTCAGTCGCTTGATCCCCGCCGGATGTATCTCGACCGATTGAAAGAGCTGGTCGATCTCGCCGTGATCAAGAAGGCAGGATTGCGCGTTGGGTTCGATCCTCTCTGGGGCGCTGCGAGAGGTTATTCCGACTCTTTGTTGACCGAAGCAGGTATCGAAGTGAAAGCGGTTCATGACCACCGCGACGTCCTCTTCGGCGGTCATGCCCCGGAGCCCGACGATCATCTTCTGGAAGATCTAAGAAGCCAGATGAACGCCATGAAAGCCCACATTGGCATAGCGACCGATGGTGACGCCGACCGCTTTGGCATCGTCGACCAGGACGGCGCATTTATCCAACCGAACTATGTCATCGCCCTCCTGTTTGACTACCTGGTGGAAAGCCGGGGATGGAAAAACGGTGTGGGCAAGTCTGTTGCTACCACAAACCTGATCAACGCCCTCGCGCAGCATCACAAGGTTGATCTCCATGAGACTCCCGTCGGTTTCAAGTACATTGGGGAGCTCATCAAAGCTGACAAAATCGCGATTGGCGGCGAGGAGAGCGCAGGTTTATCCATCCGCAACCACGTTCCTGAGAAGGACGGCATCATCGCGGGACTCTTATGTTGCGAAATGGTTGCACGTCGCGGCAAATCCATTAAGGAACAGTTGAAAGAATTATTTGCTAAAGTTGGTTCCTTTTACCCTGTTCGCGAGAACTTCCGCTTGACGCCTGAGGTGAAAGCAAAGTTCACTGAAAAGTTGGGGAACGATCCGACGGAGTTCGCAGGCCAGAAGGTCGTCGAAGTTGTTCGTAAAGATGGCCTCAAACTGGTCTTGGCGGATGGTTCGTGGGTTTGCTACCGGCTCTCAGGAACAGAACCGGTCGTACGAGCCTATACGGAAGCGCGAACTGAAGCAGGACTGAGTAAACTGGGTGCCGCGGCGAAAGAATGGATTTTTCAGTAGATCGCATCACGAAAATTCGGTCGCTCGCGAAGCCGGAAGACCGCTTGCGCGCGGTTATGCAACGTGCCCCCCAGGCGGAGGCGGTCGCTGCCCGTGCGATTGAAAAAACGCGGCCCGTCTGGTCCTGGATTTACGAAGAGCGCCGCCGCCTTGCGACCGCCTGCGTTGTGGTTATCACAGCTTGGCTGTTTCTCCACGTCACGTTCGGCAGTAACGGGATGGTCGTCTATCGTCAGAAAAAAGCGGAATTGCGCGCCCTGCAGACCGAGGTCCAAGGCCTTCAGTCCGACAATGATCAGTACGTGAACCAAATCAAGGAATTGAAGACTGATCCAAAGGCGATTGAGCGCGAAGCCCGTGAACAAATGCACTACACACGACCTGGGGAAGTTGTTTATGTCCGTCCGCCCGCCCCCGCCCCTGAAAAGCCGGCGACGAAGTCAGCCTCGCGAACCAAATAGGCGGCCGCCGCTTGTTCTCCCATTTCTGGCATCGAATGTGATAGGCTTTCCTCAATTCTAACGAGCCGCTCGTCTCAAACGCGGTAACTTGATTCCGGCCTCATGTGGGTCCCTTGGCGCATGCATCTGCAGAGCCGCCAGGCGGTGATTTCGCAGCTCAAGGCTGCATAAGGAGAATCATCCATGAAGAAGTTGCTAATAATTTGTTTCTTGGCATGTGTGGCGCTTGTGCTGGTAGGTGCAGCATTCGCCGGTGACATGGGCAAGAGCGAGACGGTCAACGGCTGGATCAGCGACTCCAAGTGCGGTGCGAAGGGCGCAAATGCCTCCGCGGCTGATTGCACGAAAAAATGCCTGGCTGAGGGCGCCTCAGTTGTTGTCGTCACCGATAAAGACCAGAAGATTCTGGCCGTCGATAATCCTGATGCGTTGAAAGGTCATGAAGGGCATCACGTCGCAGTGACCGGCCATGTCGAAGGGGACAAGGTCCACGTCGAAAGCGTCAAGATGCTGTAATCGAAAATTTACCAGAACGAAAAAGGGGCGGCAGAAATGCCGCCCCTTACATTTGCCGTTCTAACAGCCCTCAGCGGACAACTCCCTCCACCGGCGAACTCGCCGTGGCGTAAAGTTTCTTCGGCATTCTTCCCGCCAGAAAAGCTTGTCTACCCGCCGCCACCGCATTTTTCATTGCTTCCGCCATCAGTACCGGCTCTTGCGCGCCGGCAATGCCTGTATTCATCAGCACCGCGTCGGCGCCAAGCTCCATTGCGATCGCCGCATCCGAGGCCGTACCCACGCCAGCATCGACGATCAAGGGAACGTCGGTGATCACCTCGCGCAGAATCCGGATGTTCGCTTCGTTTTGAATTCCGAGCCCGCTGCCAATTGGTGCGCCGAGCGGCATTACTGCCGAAGCTCCGGCATCAAGTAGCCGCTTCGCAAAGACCACGTCATCGGACGTGTACGGCAGCACGGTGAAACCTTCCTTTACCAAAACTCGGGTTGCCTCCAAAGTCGCCTGCACGTCGGGATAAAGCGTTGCTTGGTCCCCAATGACTTCCAGCTTCACCCAATCGGATAGTCCGACCTCGCGGCCCAACCGGGCCGCTCGAATCGCCTCATCCGCCGTATAGCACCCAGCCGTATTCGGAAGGAGAAAGTACTTCTTGGCATCGATGTAGTCGAGCAGCGATTCCTTGCTGCGATCAAGGTTTACCCGTCGCACGGCGACGGTCACCATGTCCGCGCCGCTGGCTTCGAGTGCCCTCGCCGTTTCCTGAAACGATTTGTACTTGCCCGTGCCCACGATCAGCCGGGAACGAAACTGCCTGCCAGCAATTATGAGTGGGTCCATGATGCAACTATTGTAATGAAAACTTCGAAGTAGCGAAGGGCGCTACGACACCGGCGTAATTTCAGCCTCTAGGTAAATCGCGTCGATTTGGCTCTTGTACCGTTCTTCGATGCCACGGCGTCTCACCTTCATCGTATGAGTAAGCGTGCCGGTCGCGGCCGAAAACTCTTCATCGACGATGATGACCTTTTTCAATTGCTCAAACTTCGCCATGTTGTGATTAAGTTCAGAAACAATTCCCTCGTAAAGTCCCCGAACCTTCACATCGCCAACAAGCTCCGCTCGCGATCCAAAGGATATGCCGTTCACGTGAGCCCATTCTTCGAGGAGCGGGAAGTGGGGCGAGATCAGGACGGCGGGAAACTTGCGTTTGTCACCCAAAACCACCGCAGTCGCAATCAGCGGATTCAATTTGAGAGAGTTCTCGATCGGTTGTGGAGCAATGAATTTTCCGCCTGATGTCTTGATCAGATCTTTTTTTCGATCCGTGATCGACAAATAACCATCGGCATCCAGATGTCCAATATCCCCCGTCTTGAACCAATCCCCCTCAAATGCTTTTTGCGTTTCCTCTGGTTTTTTCCAGTAGCCTTTGAAAATCGATGGTCCGCGCACCAGCACTTCTCCATCTTCGGCGATCCGAACCTGCAGATTTGGTAACGGCTTGCCCACAGTCCCAATCCGATGCGCGCGCGGATTGTTTACCGCGATTACGGGAGATGTCTCCGTCAGTCCATAGCCTTCATGAATTCGTATTCCGATCACCGCAAACCAGTCGGCCAGCTCTCGTCCTAGAGGTGCCCCTCCCGAGATGAACAGCTCGACTTTCCCGCCAAGGCCCGCGCGCACTTGCGAATAAACAAGTCGGTTCGCCAATCTCCACGCAAACGACGTTGGAACCCGCCCCGCCAGCACCTCGTTCTCGTGCTTCTTTCCAACTCGCATCGCCCATTCGTAAATCGCGCGCTTGGGAAATGCTCGTGTCTTTTGCACCACCTGCATGTAAACCTTTTCATAGAATCGTGGCACACCTACAAAAACGGTGGGATGAACCTCATTTAACGCCTTCGGCAACATTTCCATCGAGGAGCAGTAGGCAAGCGTCACACCGTGGTACAGCATCGCAAAATCTACATGCCGCGCTGTTACGTGTGACAGTGGCAAAAACGAAATGCTCGTTTCACCCTCACCCACACCGAATTCGAACAGCGAGCATTCAATGTTCGAGGCCATATTTGCGTGCGTGAGCATCACACCCTTCGAGTCACCTGTCGTTCCAGATGTGTAGATGATGGTGGCCAAATCCTCAGGGCCGATACTCCGGGCGCGCATATCAAAGTCCGCATCGCGCTGTTGCGGACCCTGGAGCATCAGTCGGTGAATCGGGTATGCCTGCGCGCTTTCGACGTGGTCCATCACAAGAATTCTCTCGAGAAACGTCTGCTCTCGGACGCTCAAAACTTTATCGAGTTGTTGTTTTGTCGAAACCGCGATGGCCCGAACTCCCGCATCGCGCAAAAGATTCGCCGTCTGGCGATCCGTCAGCGTCGAATAAATCGGAACCACAACCGCTCCAATCGCAAGGCAGGCAAAATCCGTGATCGTCCACTCTGGACGGTTTTCGCTCAAAATCGCGACTCGGTCGCCTTTCCCAATCCCCCAACCTTCAAGCGCACGCGCCACTCCGACCACGTTCCGATAAAGTTCTTCGGCAGAGATTGACACCCACTCAATGGCTTCGCGATGCATCATCACGCGAGGTCGCCTGCTGTCTGCGAGGGTCAGGAATATGTCGTTGAGCGTTCGGAGGCTCATGGTGTGAACCTGTCGTGCAGCACGGCCGACAACGACAAAGGGAAGAGGGGCACCGACTCAGAATTTAGCTGGTTCAATCCCACTCCGGCAAACCAATTCGTTTTTGACTTCGCAGCTGGACTTGAAATCAGTACCTTGGAGCCTGCTACACTCCCTTCGAAGTCACCCTAATTTTGTGGGAAAGGTACGTGGATGCGTAAGTTCATACCTGGAATCATCCTGACACTGGTGGTCCTACCCATCATAGGAATCGGAGCCGCCTTGTTGGGTCTTATCAATGCAAATGCCGACCAGGCCCCGAGCAAGGCGGAGCGTTGGCTTTCCATGCGGGCTCTCGATGCTTCGGTGGAGCGCCGTGCTCCCCATGACCCCAATCCCGTGCCGGTAAACGACGCCACGCTCATCGAGGGCATGAAAACATACGTGATGGCGTGCGCCGAATGCCACGGCAATCTCGACAAGAAACCAAGCCAATTCGGAGTTGAGCTATATCCACGCGCGCCCCAACTGATTATGCATGGGGTGCATGACGAAGAGTGGCAGACCTTCTATGTGATCAAACACGGTGTGCGGAATACCGGCATGCCGGCCTGGAAAAACTTGATGTCGGATATTGATATTTGGAAAATGACTGCCTTTCTGAGCCGCGTAAACAACCTTCCGCCTGCGGTGCAGGAGGAGTGGAACAAGGCCATGCAACAGCACTAATGCAGAAGGACTGAACGTTTCGATCCGCACGTCAGCGTTGTGAGGGCTTCATCTGTGGACATTTTTCTTTAGCCCGCCAGCGCTGACGTCTCGGACAGGATCGAGCCACAAACCTTTCTCGTCGGACGCTCCAAACCGCTTTGTTCCCGCCTTCCTAATCTCTTCATCGGCCACCTTTGCCAGAGGGGTATAGCGCGGGTGGTGAGATTCTTTATATGGATCGTTCCGCGCTGCGTTGTAACAACAAATCATCGACCAACGTGGGTTGTCGGATCGATTTTGGTCCGAGCGGTGCAGCAAATTTGCGTGAAAGAAGAGCGCATCTCCAGGATCCATTTCGACGTGGACAAGGTCGAGCTTCTTTAAAATCTCCTGCACTCGATCGTTGTCGGCTCCTGCTTGTTCACCCGTGAGCACGTGTTCAATGCGCCCGAGTTCATGCGATCGCTTGACCACTTGCAGGCATCCGTTCTCCCGCGTCGACGGATCGATTGCGATATAGGCGCTCGTCAAGAGAGGGAACAGCACGCCGTTCTGATACCAATACCCGTAGTCCTGGTGCCAAGTCCAAGCTCCGCCAACTCGCGGGTCTTTCATGATCATCTTCGAGTGGTAATGATAAACCTCGCCTTCTAATATCTTTTCAGCGGATCCGACAATGGATTCGCTTCGCGCCACCATGCCATAAATCGTATCCGTCGGATGGTTCCACAACGAGAGTCGAACAGTCCCGCCCTCGCCGTCCGCTCGTCCAAATGAATGTTGATCGAGAACCCGGTCCTCACGCGCAGCCCTGCCCAGCAATCCGATTTCTTCGCCGTCAAGCATTCCGCGAACCAGGACGAATCCATCCCTGCGATAAGCCTCGACATCGGCGTCGCTTATAACTCCCTTTGCCATAGCGTCCTCCTTTATCTTTCTTCGACGCGTGACGCAACCCCAAGCGTTGGCACGGACGCCGGCTTTGTCCAGAAGGCTTCGATCTCTTCGAGCGGCGTGTTCTTGGTTTCCGGTACGAAATACCAGGTAAACACTGCCTGCGCTAGCGCCATGATCGCAAGAAATCCAAACGTGACCGCCTTTCCAATTCGATTGAAAGCGTACGGAAAAAAAAGGACAACAAGTGCATTAGCGACCCATTGGGTCAACACTGGCACCGTCATCGCGGTCCCACGAATGTTGTTCGGGAAAATCTCCGGCACGAGCGTCCAAAAGACCGGCCCGATACATGAGCAGAAAAACGCCAGGTAGCTGAGAATTAGCCCCAGAAGGATCGGTCCTCGAAAGTGCCCGCTCAACACCACGCCCATCAACGCAATCAGCGCCGCCGACATGCCCAACGATCCGACAATGTAGAGAGGCCGTCGCCCGTAACGGTCGATGATCCAGAAGGAGACGATTGTCAGTGAGAAATTTGTGAGACCCACAATGAACGTTGAGAACAACGCGGCGTCGATTTCCCACCCCGCAGCGCGAAAGATAGCGGGCGCGTAATCGATGATCGTATTAATTCCCGAGAAGTGAATCAGGATTGCCAGGCAAAATCCCACCATCACTGCACGACAGATTCCTGGTCGAAGCAGATCTCTCCAGGAGCCTTGTCGAACTTGAAAGCTCGCTTCCATCTCCCGCATTTCAAATGCTGCGCTCTCCCCGCCCCCAATCCGTTCCAGGATCGTCCGCGCTTCTTCGTGCTTACCAGCTTTGAAAAGAAATCGTGGAGTCTCTGGCGCAAACAGCAACAGCACAAACAAGATCATCGACGGTATGACGCCGGTCAAAAACATCCAGCGCCAATTGTTGGGCCCGGAATTGCGTAGCAAATAGTTAATGCAGTATGAAACCAGAATACCCGTGACAATCGACAGCTGGTACAAAGTGCCTAGGCGTCCGCGTAGTCTGGGTGGCGATACTTCGGATACATACATCGGAGAAATTAGAGACGCTGCTCCAACCGCAAGCCCGCCGAAAAAACGTGCGGCTACAAAATTAGTGAAAGTCGAGGCGAGACCGGTTGCAGCGGACGTCGCTGCAAACGTGACCGACACGGCGAGCAGCACTTTTTTGCGCCCGTACCGATCTCCCAGTCGTCCGGCAAATGCGGACCCAAGCACGCATCCGAACAGAAGACAGCTGAATGCCCAACCAAGGCTCAATTCTGTCAACTTGAAGTGTTCGAGCAGGAATGGTCCAGCGCCCGTGATGATGGCAATATCGAACCCAAACAAGAGTCCGCCGAGCGCGGCGGTCGCGGCCAGAAAAATGACATACCGCAGATTGACGTTTTCATCCACTGGAGATACCGCGCGAGGCCCAGAGTCTACTAGGAAACAACCCATGCTGAAAGGTTTCAGCCGACGAACAGGCTTTCTATGACTGAGTTGGAGCCGTATGGCCACATGTCCACGGGGAACTGATCCATAAACCGTTCGAAGCCGGCCGACTTGCCCAGCCAAAAGCCTCGGCCTGTATCATGGCGTTTGCTGCACACGCCTCCGTGGGGATGGTAGAAACTCTCGCGCAGCTAAGCGTAAGTCAGCGTAAACTTGTCTCACTCGCACCAAACTGTGCTTGACAAGGCTAGAAAATCGATATTTGATAGAGCGTCACGTTCTACTAATGCGATTTAGTAGGCCTGTTCCGTGTCCATACTTTCATTTGCACGTCAATTTCGATCGGGACCGTCGCTCGCCTTGAACCAGATTGCCCGTTATTTCTGTCTGAAAAAAATGCCCGGAGCGCTTAACTCATAATGATCCGACGACTAAGTGCAGCAATCGTCATTTGCGCTTTTCTTGCCACGCAGACCATCTCAGCGCAAACTCCCGCCGTTGCTTTGGCACAGTCAGGATTGCCGGTCGGCACCGGCATCTACGACCCAAGCATCGATGCCAAAGTTGAAGCGCTCTTGCGCAAGATGACCCTCGAGGAAAAAATTGGGCAACTCGTCCAGTACTCCGCGGGCCAGCCCACCGGTCCCGGCACCGGACGCTCCGACTACAACGAGATGATTGAGCGCGGCCAGATCGGCGCCCTTTTCAATATCTCGACGGCCAAAGAGACGAATGCCTATCAACGGATCGCGGTCGAAAAATCCCGTCTGCATATCCCAATCATCTTCGGCCTCGACGTCATTCACGGATTCCGCACAGAATTTCCCATCCCGCTTGGCCTCGCCTCCACCTGGGATCCCCAAGTTGTCGAGAAAGCAGCGCGTGTTGCCGCTCGCGAAGCCTCAGCCACCGGCATCCGATGGACGTTCTCTCCTATGATTGATATCGCCCGCGACGCGCGCTGGGGCCGCATGGCCGAAGGCGGCGGCGAAGATCCATTCCTGGGCGCGCAGTTAGCAGCCGCATATGTTCGCGGATACCAAGGCTCCCGCCTCGATGCCCCCGATAGCATCGCGGCCTGCGCCAAACACTACGTCGGATACGGCGCCGCCGAAGCTGGACGCGATTACAACACCACGGAAATCTCCGAACATACGCTGCGCGAAATTTATCTCCCGCCTTTCCACGCTGCAGTCAACGCCGGTTCCGCAACCATCATGAGCGCGTTCAACTCCATCAACGGAGTCCCAGCCTCCGCCAATCCATTCACGCTAACTCAGGTCCTCCGCAAAGAATGGGGTTTTCGCGGCATCGTCGACAGTGATTGGACCTCGGTCGCCGAAATCATGGCCCACGGAATCGCCAATGACGGCGCTACCGCCGCTCGCAAAGCCTTCATGGCCGGTGTTGACATGGACATGGCCAGCAGCCTCTATCACGACCATATGCTCAAACTCGTCCAAGCTGGTCAGGTTCCGCAAGCAAATATCGACGAAGGTGTTCGCCGCGTCTTGCGCGTCAAATTTGCTCTCGGATTGTTCGATCACCCCTACGCTGACGAGTCCAAAGAGAGTCAGGCGATGCTGCAGCCGGAAAGCATCGCGCTGGCACGCACCGCGGCCGAACGATCATTCGTTCTCCTGAAAAACGCAGCCGCCGGTGGCTCGCCGCTTCTCCCTCTCTCTGACAAAACACGGAACATCGCGCTCATCGGTCCATTGGCCGACGACTCTCCAAACATGCTTGGTTCTTGGGCGGGACTCGGTCGCGGCGAAGATGTCATTTCTTTCCACGCCGCCCTCGCAAAACACGTTGGGGAAGAGCATCTCTTCCACGTAAAGGGATCCGGCATCACGGACGGCACAGATGCAGACATTGCCGCCGCCGTCGCCGCCGCTGGCAAAGCGGACCTCGTCGTTCTCGCGTTAGGAGAAAATGCAGGAGAGATGACCGGCGAGGCCGCTTCACGCGCGCACCTGAAACTCCCGGGCCGTCAGCAGGAGTTGCTCGAAAAAGTCGTCGCTGCTGGCAAGCCAGTCGTTCTGATTATCTTCAGCGGACGGCCTCTCACGCTTCCGTGGGCGTTCGAACACGTTCCGGCTGTTATCGCCGCATGGTTTCCTGGCATTCAGGCAGGACCTGCCCTCGTTCGTACGCTGTATGGCGAATCCAATCCCAGCGGGCGTCTCGTCGTCAGCTGGCCGCGAACAGTTGGACAAGAGCCTCTGTACTACAACGCACTCAGCACGGGCCGGCCCGCTGTTGCGGGTTCTGATCCAAAGTATGTCTCACGCTACATTGACGAAGAAAGCACGCCTCAATTTCCGTTCGGCTTCGGACTTTCCTACAGCACGTTCCAGTACGGTGCAACGGAGATAAACTCAAAAACTCTGAAGGCTTCCCAGCTACGCTCAGCGCTCAACAAAAAAGTCGCACCCGCTCTCACCGCGACGGCGGCAGTAACGAACTCTGGCTCAGTTGCCGGCGAGGAAGTTGTACAGCTCTACGTCCGCCTTGAAGGAACCAGCACCGCTCAGCCCGTGCGCGCCCTCAAGGGATTTCAGCGTGTGTCTTTAGCCCCGGGCGAAACGAAGAAAGTGACGTTCAATCTCGCGCCTGATGCCTTCGCTCTATGGAGTATCGACAATCAATTCACGGTGGAAGCAGCCAAGGCCACCGTCTGGATCAGTCCCAACTCTGCGGCAGGCACTGGCTCGCCCTTGGAAATTACCCCGTAAATGCTGAGCTCGACGTCTCGCGCAGATTGGCTCACTTCTGCTTCTCTGTCGCCGCGTCGAGTTTCTTTAACATCTCTCCAATTTCCGGATTCGCCATGAAGTTCTTCCACACCAGGCCCGTCCGATAATTTTCAATCATCACCGTGATTGGCGCCTGGTTGAGCCCCATGTAGATCGGTGACACCCATTTCTGTCCGGGATTGTAAGCATCCCGCGGCCCATAAATGTCCCACATCTGCGCGCCCAGATCGCGATAGTAGTGCTTGAACGCTTCCATCGATGCTTCAGGCGTGTAAGGAAAAGACGACAGCGCGCCGGTTGGTGTCAGCGTGCCCTTGTCGTTTGCATCATCCGGAGCATGCGCCACGTATCCCCACGGACCATCACTCGCTGTGAGTCCCCACGCGTTCGCTCCATAACCCTCCAACTTTTTTGGGTTCGCGATGCAGTAGGCTCGGTTGATCAATGCAATATTTCGATTGTTCTCGAAATACGATGACGTCCATTTGTCATGCAAGCTGTGCGGATCGAAACCAAAAAACGAGTAGTGCGTGAAGAACAACGGTCCTCCCGTTCCCACTCCAACATCAAGCTTGATCCCGTAGTAGGTGTGACCGTTGCCGTAATGATCGCCGTCCGTACTGCCCGACCAGCCGGCTCGGTACTCAAGCGCTCTCTTCCCCTGTCCTGCCCATCCGGAGTAGTACATCTCTACCGGCACACCGTGCGTTGGCGATGCCATCGGCAACAGGTACGTGATCATCACTTCGTTGAATCCAATCAACGGATGATGAATCTGCCACGACCACTGCTTTGACCAATGCCAGTAAAGGTAGTCGCTGTCCGGCGTCTCTCGATACCAATCCCACTCCACGGATTCCCACAAATCCGTGATTCGCTTGTACAGCGCTTTCTCTTTCTCGCTCGAACCTCGAAAGTATTGCCGCGCTGCCAGCAAACCCTGCATTAGGAATGACGTCTCGACCATGTCTCCGCCGTTGTCGAACATTCCAAATACCGGCATGGTCTTTCCGGTGCTACCGTCCATGTAGTGCGACCAGACGCCGTGATAGCGATCTGCTTTCTCGAGAAATCCCACAATTGTTATCAAACGGTCCACGCCCTGATCGCGCGTGATGAACCCGCGGTCCGAGCCGACAATCAATGCTCCAATCGCCAACCCGCTTGCCCCCGTTGCAACAATCCGGTCGTCGCCCGGAATGTTCTCCCGCGCCATCCCCGAATGCGGATCACCGCCGTCCCAGTAGTAACGGAAGCAAGCTTCTTGCAGCATCGTCAGCAACTCGTCATCGGACATCTCACGAGTCGATGCACTGGCTACTTGTGACATCGCAGACTCTCGATACCCGTCGTTCGATGCTGTCACCTTGTACTGTGCTTTCACCCCGGATTTTCCAAGAAAGTCCACGTAGCGCTGTGTTCCCGGCAATTGAATTCCCACCGGATCGAACTTCCCGCCATTCAGAGATCGATAGATCACATACCGCCCCAACTTCGGACTATTCACCGCATCCCAACGCAACTCCACATGCCGGTCGTATCCGATCGCCTTAAGGTTTTGCGGTGCCGTCAGCGGATCTGCGCGCCGCGTCGCGGTTTCATTATCATCAATTCGAATCTCATCGACGATCAGCGTGTGCTTTACTCCATCCGCTTTGCCCTGATGGAAAATCACATTGCGCAGCTCTTCCGGATGGAAAGGGTAAATCGAGGCGGCTTGCAGATCCTTCAGCGGAATTCGAACCTGCATCCATTTCCCCGCGGGAATGTCGCCGGCATATTTCCCGAGCGGGACGGGCGCGGTGAAACTTCCAGGGAACTCGGCCACTTGCAAACCTTCCGCGCGATTTGAGAGCACCAGCATCGGAAGGTCACCCGCCGCGATGGCCTGCGGCGCATAACACCAGATGTAGAGAGTTGTTCCTTTCACTCCAGGCAAGCGATTGCGGAAATTCAGTAGTCTTACTTCCGCGCCCCACACGCCGCCAGGATTCGACTGCCATTCCACACGCAGGGCATTTGGCGGTGTCCGAAAGATTTTTGTCTCAACCGGCAGGCGCTCGTTGATTTTTTCAACAACACTCGGTTTCACCTCTCCCGCGCCACTGTAATAGTAGAAATCCGGTGTAATGCTGTTATCGAAAACAGTATGTCGGTAGTAGTCGGTCTGGGCGAACGCAAGACCTAGCAGCGCAAGTGTCACAACAGAAACGTTCAGGATGGTCTTGAAGGACTCGATAGATTTAATGCGCATACAAATTTCGGAAGAATTGCGGCTCCACAATTTCATACTTTCGTGCCTCACGATCTGTTCTAAAACGATCGAGTCGTAACCAGGGAAGAACCACCCTCACTACCACGTTTCCATTTTGTTGACAACATCTTGGGGGCTCAGTATACTCCGCGGCGGTGAGGTACTAACGCGATTTAGTAGCGTGGGGACGCTAGTCCGTTAGTGGTGCAAGCAAATCCGTTCAGGGTGAGGAACACTAAGATGAAATCACGCGGAAGCGCGTCTTCGGCGACGCTCGTGTTGGTGTGCGTAGTTGTGCTGATCACGGCAGCGCAGGCCCAATACCGTGGAAGCTTGCAAGGAACGGTGACTGACGCGCAAGGCGCAGTCGTCCCCGGCGCGAGAGTTAGTCTCGTCGACAAAGAGACCAATCGCACACTAGATACAACAAGTGACGAATCTGGCCATTACTCATTCAATGGTCTTGCGCCGCGGCCTTACAAAATGGAAGTTGTGAAAGAAGGTTTCAAGAAAAAAGCACTCGACGACATCACCATTATTGCCGAACAAAACAACGCGTTGAACGTCGAGCTCGATATCGGTCAAGCGACCGAGACCGTCAACGTCACAGATGCTGCTCCTTTGATCGACACCGCAACGGCCAATCTGAACGGAACTGTCACGGCGGATCAGATTCAGAAGCTGCCATCTTTCGGTCGAGACGTGTTCCAGCTTTTGCAACTGGCACCGGGGGCATTCGGCGACGGATCGCAGAGTGCGGGTGGCGGCACGAACAATCTGCCGGGCAATGCTGGCCCGGGAGGTCCAGGGAACAATACGGGGATTTTCGCAATTGAGAATGGCCCTCAGATATCAGTCGGCGGCGGGCGTCGCGAAGTCAATAACTATCAGATTGATGGTGTCGGTATCACCAGCGTCACGTGGGCCGGAACTGCAGTCATTACTCCGAACGAAGACTCAGTGAAGGAGGTCAAGGTCGTTACCAATGCCTACGACGCCGAAGATGGCAGGTACAGTGGAGCACAAGTCAAAGTAATATCCCAAAACGGTACAAATCAATATCACGGCTCATTGTTCTTCAAAGCAGATAGAGCTGGATTGAATGCCTTCAACAAGTACAACGGATATGCAAAAGATCCTGTTCGTAACAATGCTCGCTTTAATGAGTATGGAGGATCGGTGGGCGGGCCGATTATCCACGATCGTTTGTTCGGATTCTTTGCCTATGAGACGGTCCGCGACCGTGGAACCACGACCAAGGACACTTGGTTTGAAACCGATCAATTCCGATCGGGGCTCGCGGCGCCGGTCGCTCAGGCGTTCTTTTCATTTCCCGGGGTAGGTGTCGTTCCGGGTACGGTGCAAGAATCGGCTGCGGACGCTCACAAGTGTGCGGATATCCTCCTCGTTGAAGGTGTGAATTGTCGGTTCATCGAAGGTCAAGGTCTTGATCTGGGTCGTCCTTTAGTACTTCCGGTCGGCACCCAAGACCCGTCATTTACAAATAACCTCAATCCGGGGTTAGGTGGAGATGGCACAGGCGACCCGTCCAATTTGGATGGAATTCCAGATATTCAATTCATCAGAACCGAACGCTCCTTCCCGAGCACTAAACAACAGTTTAGCGGTCGAGTCGACTTCCAATTGACCAAGAAGGATCTGATCGCCGTAAGCGGATATTGGGTGCCGAATCACAGCGAAAGTTTTAACGGCTCATTCCGGCCAATGAACGCGTACGTCGATAACTTTAAGAACCGCGCGGCCACTATCCTTTGGAATCGCACGTTTTCTCCAACTTTGCTAAACGAACTTCGTGCTAATGCTTCTGGATGGCGTTGGTATTCCCTCGGGGACAACTCCGGAGCTCCTTGGGGACTGCCGCAACTTCAAGTTCTCAATCTGGGCGGCACTGGTATTGGGAACCTCACCCCAGGTGATACCTCCAGCAACCTAAATGGTTTTGGTGTAGGTCCACCGTCAGAGTTCAACCAATGGACGTACGCAGTCAAAGATGTGTTAACTAAAGTTCACGGCAGCCACACCATCAAGATGGGTGGCGAGATGACTCGTCTCCTTGCGGTGGACGCAGCTCCTTGGAATGCTCGACCGCTTTACAGTTTCAACAATATGTGGGACCTCCTTAACGACGCCCCTGTTTCGGAGAGTGGTTCTTTCGATCCGGTAACGGGTATTCCGAGCGATTTCAGGAAGGATACTCGCTCCACGCTCTACGGATTCTTTGCGCAGGACGACTGGAAGGTTCGACCCAACTTGACAGTCACGTTAGGCCTTCGTTGGGAATACTTCGGCCCCCTATCCGAGAAAAGCGGGAAGCTCGGGATCGTAGAACTCGGCTCAGGCGCAGACGCGGTAACCGGCCTCAGGGTTCGAAAGGGCGGCAACCTGTACAACGCCAGCAAAAAGGATTTCGGGCCGCAAGTCGGTTTCGCTTGGAGTCCGGAAAGATTTAACCAGAAGTTCGTAGTTCGCGGAGGTTTTGGGATTGGTTACACAGGCTTCCAGGAAGCTAACTCTTTAGACGGGCGTAACAATCCTCCGTTTGTGTCGTTTGCTCCACAGATCCAAGGAGATCAGATTGTTTTCGGTCTAGACACCTTCCCCGCCGATGTGAACTCGTTCGGTGGATATGCGCCAAACCCAGCGACAACGGCTGAGTTTGATCCGGAAACAAACCTGCCACTTCCTGGACCAAATTTTGCGAAAGTCGGACTGGTCGGGTTCCAGGGCGACTGGCCCGATACAAAGACCTACCGTTATTCGCTTGATACACAATACGATTTGGGTCACGATTGGGTGGCCAGCATTGGATACCAAGGCACAGCAACACGGAATCTAACCCAAAGCTACAACTATTATCTATTTGCGAGCGGCAAACTCGGTCTCGGCGTAAACGCCTTCAACCCCGTAGCTCGATCACTAGGTTTCTATGACAACCAAGGTCGGGGCAATTTCAATGCATTGCTAACCGAACTTCGGCATCGTTTCGGAAACACATTCCAGTTCACCACCCAATATCGTTGGAGCAAGAGTATGGATACAGGGTCCAACAACTACTACGGTGGTAACTACCAGTTCACGCAAGACCGCGAATATGGTCCGTCCGACTACGACACAACGCATGCCTTCAAGGCTTTTGGAATCTGGTCTCCTATCATCTTTCGTGGTAACCAAGGTTGGCTTGAGAAGATAGTGGGCGGGTGGACTGTTAGTGGAATTCTTAATGCGCATTCTGGTTTTCCATGGAACCCGATTTTCAACGACCTTCAAGGCGATGCGGTGTACGCCGGCAGCGGAAGTCAGCCACTGCGTGCCGTTGCCTACAACGGGGGCGGCGGCCTGAGTACCGATTACAGCAACGATGCGTTCATTAAGCAACGGTTCAGCGGCGGGGGCGCAACGGCACTATTCACGGCACCCTCGTACGTTCCAGGTCCTGCACTCGACGACATAATCAATGGCACTGCTGTTCCGGGCCCGATCCCGACAGCTCCTGGCGTTAGACGTAATCCTTTCCGCGGACCTCGCTATTTAAACGTTGATGCTACCCTCAGCAAAGCCTTCGGCCTTCCTAAGATGAAGGTGTTAGGAGAGGGAGCAAAGATCGAGTTGCGGGCGAACTTCTTCAACATATTTAACAAGCTGAACTTGGCGAACATCCAAAACAACATCACCGATGACCACTTTGGTCAGGCGCAAGACGGTCTCGGTGGACGCACCATCGAAATGCAAGCTCGCTTCAGTTTCTAACTTAACTTCTCTCTCGGGCGCACTGATCAAGTGCGCCCCTTTTTTTCTTTTACAGCCCCGGCTCAGAACACGAGTCATGGGATTACCATCGCGTATCCAAAATCGCGGCCGTCCTTCCAGTCGAAGCTTCGGGCAGGTGTTGCTCACTCGGAGATGCCGTTCGATGTAACAGCTTTCTTACAGGCAATCGAAAAAGAGTCACAGAAGTAGGTCATATCCCTAAGTGCCAAGCCATCACAAAATCTCTTAGGCGCGCACGTTCGCTGCCAACAATTTGCGCGAGATGACCACTCCCAGCCTGAAAAACCGGCCTTCGAACTCCTTTGCCGCGAATAACTTGCAGGGATTTACTATAGCTTTAAGAAAAGTCAAGTGTTCCACGTGGAACATTACGAAAATGCGCTCTCTCTTTTACACTAGGGCAGTGTTTGCTCCTCGGCTGATCCCTGTTGACCCCGGCCCCACTCGCCTCTGGCAGAAGTACGTCCTCTTAGCTGCTCTATCTTTATTACTATTCTTTACCAGCTCGATCGGTCGCGCCCAGACAACGAAGCCTGCTGCTTCCTTCGATCAGCTCTCCGCCAAGGCGGACGCGGCTCGCGACGCCAATCAACTCGAGCAAGCCATCCCGATCTACCGTAAGGCGCTTGCCTTGCGTCCCACGTGGAAGGAAGGGTGGTGGTCTCTCGGTACCATCCTCTACGACCAAAACTCCTACGCCCCCGCGGCGCGAGCCTTCACCAAGCTCGTATCACTCGATCCGAAAAACGGCACGGCCCATCTGATGCTCGGCCTCTGTCAATATCAGTTGAACCTGAATGACCCTGCGATGGCGAACATCCAGGCAGCGAAAGATCTTGGGATACGCAAGGAAGAGCAGCTCGAAAATGTTTTGCAATATCACGAAGGCATGCTGTTGCTTCGCAAGGGAGACTACGAGCGCGCCATCGAATCACTTCAACTGCTCGTCTCAAAGGGAGTGCAGAGCGAAGCGTTAGACACAGCTCTCGGCATGTCAGTGCTTTTGATGTTGCCCAAAAACGCTCCCGCAGAGAAATCGCCCGAGCGGCAGATTGTCATCCGTGCCGGCCGCGCCGAGCATGACAGCTTGTTAAAGAAAACGGACGACGCCAAGAAAGAATATCTAGCCTTGACCCAAGAGTTCCCGGACTTCCCAAACGTTCACTACGCCTTCGGACGATTCCTGTTAACCATTCAGGACACGGAAGAAGCAGTGCCAGCATTTCAGGAAGAGATCAAGCGCAACCCGACTCACATCCGCGCGCGAATGCAGATTGCCGCCACGCATTACCGGGTCGATTCCGCGGCCGGTATTCCAATCGCTACAGAAGTGGTCAAGCTTGAGCCGAAGTATCCGTTCGGACATTATCTTCTCGGGCTGCTCTATTTCGACTCTGGTGACGTCAACCACGCAATTCCAGAACTTGAGACCGCCGCGCGCATGTCGCCTCGCGAAGCTCAATTCCAATTTGCTTTGGGTAACGCATACGCGAAGGCCGGGAGAAAAGAAGATGCGGCACGCGCGCGCGCCGCATTCCGGAACCTTGGAGGCGCCAAAGAGTCTGCAAGCAAGTCCACCACGTATGGCGATCGGCCTCCCAGCCTGGACCATGCTGCTGGTCCGGCGCCGCAGAGTTCAGAAAGAAATCACCCGTGATGCGAGTGCCGAGCCGGAGGGACTTCCTGCGTCTCATGGCCGGATCGTTGCCAGCCTTGGCAGCTCCGCTGGCGCGCGGACATCTTCTATTTCCCACAGCTCAAACTTCGTCAGCAGGGAAGAAGGACCTCTTCGAATTGGTTCCCCCAGCGACGAGCGGTATCACGTGGCGTCATGTAAACGGCCGGTCTCCTAACTATTACCTTCCGGAAACAACCGGAGCAGGTTGTGCCTTCATCGACTACGACAACGATGGGTGGATGGACATCTACCTCGTCAACAGCGGTCGCTGCGATTTCTACGATCCAAAACCGCCGCTCCGCAATGCGCTCTATCGCAACAATCGCGACGGCACCTTCACGGACGTAACCGAAAAATCAGGAGCGCTCGGCGGAGGCTATGGCATGGGGGTTGCCGTTGGCGACTACGACGGCGATGGCTTCCCCGACATGTACGTGACTCAATATGGCAGCAGCATTCTCTACCACAATAACGGCGATGGCACATTTTCAGATGTCACTGCGAAAGCGGGAGTGGCCGCCCCCGGATGGGGCTCGAGCGCAGTGTGGTTCGACTACGACAACGATGGGCGTCTCGACCTGTTCGTTTGCCGTTTCGTTGAGTTTGATAAATCCGCGAACAAGTTTTGCGGGAACGAGCACACCGGCGACCGTTACTACTGCGTTCCGCGCGTGTATCCACCGACTCGAAGCTGGCTCTTCCACAATAACGGCGACGGAACATTTACCGATGTCAGTAAAGAGTCGGGCATTGCGAGCGTGCTGGGAAAAGCCTGGGGAGCCGTAGCCACTGACATTAATAATGATGGTTGGCTTGATCTGTTCGTTGCCAACGATACTGCACCGAATTTTCTGTTCGTCAACAAACGCGGCAAATTTACGGATGCGGGGCTGGAATCAGGCGTGGCATACAGCCAGGACGGCCGCGCTCGATCGGGAATGGGAGTCGATGCTGCCGATTACGACCAGGACGGATGGCAAGATCTGTTTGTGTCCAATGTTGACCAAGAGATGTATTCCATCTATCGCAACAACCACGACATTACGTTTGATGATATGGCGGGTCCTCTTGGCGTGGGGATGACGACTCGATTGATGAGCGGATGGGGAGCGAAATTTTTCGACTACGATAACGACGGGACGCTGGATCTTTTCATCGCCAACGGCCATCCCGATGACAAGATCGAAGAACACTCCACTCACGTGAAGTACAAAGAGCCGTTGTTGCTGTTTCACAATGATGGTAAGAAATTCATAAGTCTTGGCGAAACTGCAGGTCAGGCCTTTGCCGAGGACCACGCCGCAAGAGGCTTGGCGATTGGAGACTTCAATAACGACGGCGCCCTCGACATCCTGGTCTCCATTAACGATGGACAACCTCTTCTGCTGAAGAACCATTCCGCGCAGCAGAATCACTGGTTAGGGCTCAAACTCATCGGCAAGAAGTGCAACGCCGATGCGATCGGCGCCAGAATCGTCTGGCAGGCTGGAGACCTGAAGCAAAGTCGTTTCAAAAACGGCGGAGGGAGCTATCTCTCGTCGCACGATTCACGCGAAGTTTTGGGAATAGGTTCCCGCACGCGGATCGACAAGTTAGAAATTCATTGGCCTCAACCAAGCGGAAGGGTAGAAATCATCACCGACGTTCCGATCGATCGCTACGTAACGATTGTCGAAGGCAATGGAATTCAAAAAACGTGAAGTTGAAGAAGGCGCAAGTTTGACGCCCCGAAAAACGGTTGTTATCATCGAAATGCGGGGTGGAGCAGTCTGGTAGCTCGTTGGGCTCATAACCCAAAGGTCGGTGGTTCAAATCCACCCCCCGCAACCAAAGAATCAATAAGTTGCGAGCTTTAAGCGCTCCGAGCGCAGGTCCAAAAAGGTTCATTAAGAATCCGCACTCGTAAGATCAACTGAAAAGGGCTGCCGCGAGCAGCCCTTTTTCAATTCCTGACTGCTTTTGCAGACTACGCTTGTGCTTGTTGCAGGAGCGGACGTGCCATGCGAACGACCTTGCGGTTCGCGTCGCGCTTCGATTCCATCAACGCGTTGCCGTACTTCATCGTGGTGCCAACATCAGCATGACGAAGAAGTTTCTGCTGCACACCGACCGGCGCACCAGTTGCATCCAGCCATGTGCGATAGGTGTGGCGAAAAGTATGCCACCCCACCGACTCGAGTCCGAGCTTCTTGCCGGCAGGACGGATGTAGTCCTGCTGAATCGGACTTGCGTGATAGCAGCGATCGGTGAACGCACTCGGAAAAACCCAGTCGCCGGGTGATGAAGGGCACTTCTTCTTCCAAGCCTTCAGCACTTTTGCAAACTGAGGATCGATTGGAAGCTCGTCTTCAGAGTATTCGGTTTTGACGCGACCGATACGCTCGTTGACGGCCTTCACCTTCACCATCATCGTCAGCTTGTCGAAATCGATTCGACTCCATCGCAGCGCAAGAATCTCGCTCACCCGACATCCGGTGCAAATGGAAACAATCACCATCGTCCGATACGGGTCTGGCAAGAAAGAAATCAGGATCAGGCACTGTTCAACAGTGAGCACAATCGGCTTTTTGGACCGCTTGCTCACACCCTTGATCGTGACGAGATCCATTGGGTTGCGCTCGAAAGACGCGGGTTGGCTTGCTGCGGCCACTGCGGCAAAGCAGGCACATCGGTTCGGAACCGATTCAGTGGATTATGTCAGATCACAACTCCTGGCACTATCGACGTTTCTTGCATCCAGGCAGAACCCAGACATGAAACTAGGGAAAACTCCTATTATCGGCGGCTTTTGAGCTCTTTGTTCGGGACGGAACTCTCTCTTCCGACGAGCGGCTCAATTCGACCGTACGGATCCTTGAAGCTGTGGTCATGCGCTGGCCCGCACTAGCAGGACGCTGCAAGAAATTTGTCGACAGCATGGTCGATGATTTGCCGTCGATCCAAAGTCGCGTGTTATGGCCACTTGCAGTCAAGCTGCGTGCAATTGCATAAGAACCGTGGTTCGTGCACTTTCCGCAAAGCGCGGCGGGCGAAGAACGCCGCCATCTGCATCGCAGTCGCGAACCTCTCATCCTTTCGTATCCATTTATTTAGGGATCAGGAACGCTCCCGGCGAGGTACGCGTTGGCGTCGCCTCGCCGGACAAACGGCTCACTTCGTAATGCCGCTGGATAGGAATGCCTGTATAGACTCCCCAAACGGAGGATGAAATAAAAACTCTGCCTGTGGCGACTTACTCTGCCGATAAATAGCTCGAGCATGGCTAAAGGTAAGAAATCCCTGTCTGCCATGATAGGCACCCATGCCCGAAGTGCCGATACCGCCAAACGGAAGGCTGTTGTCGAAAGCATGTGTCATACAGTCGTTTACCGTCACCCCACCCGACGTTGTGCGGTCGAGCACCTCACGCTCTTCCTCGGGATCTCGTGAAAAGTAGTACAACGCAAGCGGGTGAGTGCGTTTGTTAATGAATGCAATTGCCTCCTCGATATTTCCGTAGGTGACGATGGGGAGCACCGGGCCGAAAATTTCCTCCTGAAGCACCGTCATCGAATCGGTGACCTTGCGCAGGAGCGTAGGAGCAATTCTGTGATTCGTCGCGTCTGACAGATCTTCAGAAGCTGGGTTGAGCTCGATTACTTCTGCTCCTTTTGCCTGAGCGTCCGCGATCCACTTCCTAAGACGATTGAAGTGCTGTTCGTTGATGATGGAGGTATAGTCCGGATTGTCTCTAAGTGTCGGGTACATGGATGCGATTGCAGATTTGGCCTCCTTTAAGAATTGGTCTTCGAGTCCGTGGGGCAAGAGCACGTAGTCCGGTGCGAGGCAAATCTGTCCGGCATTCAAGGTCTTAACCGTAAGAATCCTTCGTGCAGCGTCTCCAATATCCGCCGACTTGCCGATGAGCGCCGGTGACTTCCCCCCGAGTTCGAGGGTGACCGGCGTCAAGCTCTCGGAAGCAGCCCGCATTACAGCAGAGCCAACCTTAGGGCCACCGGTGAAAATTAAATGGTCAAACGGCAATGCTGTAAACGCGGCGCCGACCTCAGGCCCACCCTGCACCACCGCCAATTCCGTCTCGTCGAAATATTGCGCTACAAGTTTCGCCATCAAGGCTGAGGTTGCGGGCGTCAGTTCGGATGGTTTCAGCATGCAACGGTTTCCAGCCGCAAAGGCATAGCCGACAGGGGCAAATGCGAGCCTCCAAGGGAAATTCCACGGGCTCACAACTCCGACGACCCCCTTTGGCACGTACTCGACGCGGGCCTCAGCGTCTGCAAATATCGCCTCGTGAATCTCTGTTTCCATCCATTCGCGCAAGTGGAGCTTCGTGTACTTGTAATTGTCTATGACGCTCCAAACCTCGGTCAGCAGCGTGGCCTCCGCACTGCGATGGCCATAGTCAGCATTGAGCGCATTAACAATCTCGTCTTGATTGTCTACCAGCAGAGCAATGAGCCGGTTCGTTCGGTCAATGCGCGTTTCGTAAGAGGGTGTCCCCTCCTGCACAAATGCAGTTCTTTGCCGATCAACTAAAAACCGCATACGTTCGGGTGTCATATCGGTCGAGGTCGACCCGTTTGCCGGGGAATATCCTGGTGAGTGGTTGACCTTCTCTGCTTCTAATCTTGCTTGCATTGTTTTTCTCCTTGCAATCACACTAGGCTGTGTGTGGACTAGATGAAAGGTCCATTATGTGAAGACGAGCTGGTCCATTTGTCGAACCGGATTGTAGCCACCAACAGATACCGAAAACGTGGACACATTGCAGGATCTCTCACTCAAATCGCACTAGTGAGCTGGACCTCTCCCGCGGCGCTCCATAGCGAGCGGCGCACGTCGTCCTCATGCGTTTATCCGTGAAGATTTAGGAAATCAAGCAAGTGCGAGCTGATCGGAATGCAGTAAAACGTTTCCGAAGTGGTGCTCCCACAACCGCGCCCCTAGGTTGTTCCCTGAGCGGTCCAACGACGACCCGACAGTAAGCCATCTCAGAAGTGTGGGACCCAAACCCGCGTCAAACAGTGCGAAGCCTGCTGCAAGAACGCAGGTTTCGGCCTGGAAGCCGCAAACCAATATCCGATTCATTCGCAGATCCCGCAGGTAATCAAGAAAATGCGATTAGTGGACATTAGACATCATCAGCTTTACCAGGTTTCCATCCCAGCTGTTCTTGAAGAGGCCCGATGGTAACCACGCTTGGGAGTATGGCGCTCAATTCTGAGATCCCATTCAGGATTTCCGGTGATACATGAAAAGTAGATTGAACATCCACGATGAGTAGGGCTTGTTTCACGAAGCGGCGCCAAGGAACTTCAGTCCCATGATTCCCGTGACGATCAGACCCAGGCAAGCCAGCCTGCTCAAGGCCGCAGACTCCCCAAATAGCACAATGCCCATCGCAACTGTACCGACAGCGCCAATCCCGGTCCATACTGCATACGCCGTGCCCAACGGCAAACTCCGAGTCGCCACGCCCACCAGACCCAAGCTTAGAACAATCATGATCGCCGTCGCTACCGACGGCCATAGCCGAGTGAATCCTTCTGAGTATTTCAACCCGATCGAGAACCCTGTTTCAAACACACCGGCAATCACCAGGATCGCCCAAGCATACTGTCTCATCGCATGTCTCCTTGAACTTTGTCGGTGTCTACTGCGTCCCTAAAGCGCTTCTCACAGCATCCGAAAGCGTCGTCGTGCGCCTTCCTATCAATTGGCTGAGATCGCGGGATGTGCTATCCAGGTCTCCCCGAATGGACTTTGTGTTGGCATCGACGATCACATCGACCGTCATCTGTGGCACTCCGGAACGCAGCAGGATCGCCGCGTAGTCGTTGGCGGAAAGGTTGCGGTATGGAATATCTCGACCGATTTGTGTAGACACCTCTTTAGCGAGCTCAGCCATCGAGAACGATCTGTCTCCAGCCAGCTCATAGGTCTTGCCTGCCGAATCGACTTGCGTGAGCGCTACTGTGGCCGCTGCTGAATAGTCGGCACGGGATGCCGACGCGAACCTCGCGCCGCTGGAGCTTCCAAGTAGTTCACCCTGCTCTGCTGCGCTTGCGAGACCTGATGTGTGATTCTCCAGGTACCAGCCGTTTCGCAAAAACACGAACGGGAGACCAGACGCCCTTATGTAATCTTCTGTTTGCTTGTGTTCGCGGGCGAGGAACGGCTCCGAACTGTCAGCTCGCAGCAAACTGGTATACACAAACAGTTCCGTTCCCTCTTTTTTCGCTGCGTCGATGACAGCTTTGTGCAGGTTGAATCTCTCACTAACATCGGCTGCAGAGATGAGTAGGATCCTCTTCACACCGCGGAGGGAAGTGCTTAGAGTTTCGGGGCGGCTGTAGTCAGCTGTGCGAACTTGCACGCCAAGTCTTTCGAAACGGGAAGCTCTCTCCGGCGTGCGTATGGCCGCAATCACTTGATTGGCCGGCTCTCGCTCTATTAGCCCTCGATTACGAGTTTCCCTAAATGTCCATTTGCACCAGTGACTGCGATCGTTTTGTCCTTTCAGAAACTCGAAACATTTTTCAACAAACTTGCGACGAAACATCGTCGGGCCGGGTACTCATCGTTCTAATTTGCTGCCTGCTGAAGTAACCCTATGACTTTTTCATCGAGTTCTCTTGCTATCTTTAGCGCCTGCGGATTTTGGTAAGGTGCGAGATAGCTACTCATCGAGTCATAGGAGAGATGCACCCCGTCTTCACGTTCAGTTACCAGAATCGTTATGGGAGCGTAGGAGCCAGCGTCAGGAACATGTTCGGTCATCTTCTTCATGATCAAGGGATTTCCAGCAATGATTCTGACCGCATTGAAAGCCTTTGCAACTGGATCCTTCCGCAACACCGCTCCGGGATCTAGACGCATAAACTCCATTAGATCAGCTGGGCCTACAGCGCTCTTCACCAGGCGCTCATACTCTTCAAACGACTGAGCAGCAGCCTTTTGCTCAAAGTATGCCTTCATGTCTGGGCGTCCGATGCCCTTTTCCAATTCACGAAGAACCTGTTCAAACGATTTGTTAGTCACTATGTCGAGTCTTTCAACTGCAATCTGTCTTGAGTTCATTACATCCATCCCTTCTCTCTTATCTCCTTACTCTTCTGTTTATGCCGCGACTGAAGAATGGAGCGGTTTCAGTTCCGAATGATGGACATCCTTCTGATCGTCGGCCGTCACCACGCCGGGTGGCCCGCTCCGTTCATGGACGTAACTGGCAGGCGTGCGATCAATCAACAGGCTGAGCAGTTCCGGGCGACTGTAGTGGCCACGTGAGTCCATTTGTCGCTTACGCTTATCGATCAATGAGAAATCAAGATCGGCAAGCACGACGCCTTCGCCGGAGCGCAGGGGCTCGCCAATCAATTCGCCCTGCGGCGATACAATCGCGGTAAAACAGCCGCTGGAGATTGGACCGATAGGGCAGCCCGTGTCGTGCATGATCTGGGCCTGCTGATCAGCATTCAGCCAGGCGGTGGCGTTGACAACAAAGCAACCGGACTCTAGTGCGTGTTGGCGGATATTGACTTGGGTCTGCTCGGAGAAGATGTCGCCCCCGAATGAGCCGGGGTACATAGAGGAGTGAATCTGCTCGCCATCAGCCATCAACGCATAACGGGCAAGGGGGTTGTAATGCTCCCAACACGCCAACTGACCGATGCGCCCAACTGCACTATCTACCGCTTTCAATCCGGAACCGTCGCCTTGGCCCCAAATCATGCGTTCGTGATAGGTCGGAGAAATTTTGCGGCGACGCTGAATCAAGGTACCGTCTGAATCGAAAAGCAATTGTGTATTGAAGAGGGTGCCACCATCGCGTTCGTTGACGCCGATGGATATCACCATCCCAGTTTGCCTGGCTGCATCGCTGATGGCATCGGTAGCAACTGACGGCACAGTCACCGCTTCTTCTATTAACTTCAATTGTGCAGCACCCATCTCAAAGGGCCGCTGCACAAAGGAGAAGTAGGGGTAGTACGGTATTACCGTCTCTGGAAAAGTCGCGAACTGCACACCTCGGCTACCAAGTTCAATGATTTTCTCAACAACTTTCTTCACGGTGCCTTCGCGGCTGTAAAGCACGGGGCTGATTTGTACGGCAGCGGCTTTGATGATTTTCATAGCGATCTCCTTTTTGCTGCATGCGATCTAGACGGTGTCTACTCGGCCCGCCCTGATCCGATGAAGAGTTCGACGGGACAGCAACTCGTCCAAGCTGAATGGGAAGCATTCGCAACTTGCCAGGAGCAAGGCTCCCCCTATTCCCGTTAGGACGGCAAAATTCAAAGGCGCCTTGATCCCTAATGCGAGTGTCATCGACACTCCGAACGTCGTTAGAAGAAGTCCACTTAAGCCCGCGGCAACGCGCGTGTGCCAGCCGATCAGGAGAAGAAGACCGAAGAGAATTTCAGCGCCCGTGGCGATCACGCCTAGTGTTGGGATGATCTCGGGTGGCAAATACCAATTGAGGGTATGGGTGTATTCCAAGAACCGCGAGAAATTTCCCCACTCCACGTTGGGTTGCCCAAATGCTCCCCAGAGGCCAAGTCTGTCGGCTACGGCCGACAAGAAACCAACACCGAGCCCAATCCTTAGCAACAGGGCTGCATAGTTTGCGAATTTTGAATCCCTCACTGTAATCGTGCTCATATATTTCCTCTCGAATTGACTGTTTGCGAACCGAACTGCTCGCAATTGTTCGTCTACTTTGCTGGCATCACCAGCGGAGCGCCTTTTTTGTGAATCAGAAACACGAGAAATTTCGCTGGCTTTGTATTACTTGCGTTTCGGCTAACGACGTGAATATCGTTGGGACCTTCATAAAAGGTCTGGCCTGGCCCCAGAGTGAGTTCTTTTTGCCCTCTCACCTGCATCACGACGGAACCTTCCAGCACGTAAACAGACACTTGGGCATTGTGGCGATGGACAGGGCTCGAAAAGCCGGCCGGAAAATCTACGGTGTACATCAGAGCTTCCTTGCCGGGGAATCCCGCTACGTCTTTCGTGATTAGAGTTGTAATGGTTTCCTGCGCTGGTGGTGTCACGGCCTTCTGCGCCATTAGTGGGGTGGTTGTGATCGTGGTGCTGATGAACAGGATTGCCAGCACGAACCTTAGTTTTGAGTTTGTCTTAGGTAGTGTTTCCAGTCTTCCTTTCATTGATTTATCTCCCTGAAAGCGACAATAGGCTTCGCGTGGACTATAGAAAAGGTCCATAATCGAAAGAAGGAATGGTCCACTTGAACGCAGCGCGTGGGCTCAACACAAGCGATGCCTAAAGAAGAAACATTTCAGGATCTGTCACTCAACCCGCCCTCTGGCAAGCACGACCTCTGGCGCTGGCTTTACACAGAGTTGCGCGGCGCTATCCTCGATGGACGTTTGAAGCCTGGGGCTCGCATGCCCTCCACTCGTAGCCTCGGCATGCAGTACTCGCTCTCGCGGGGAACCGTTGTGGCAGCATTCGACCAACTGCAGGCCGAGGGATACACACGCACTGAAGTTGGTTCGGGAACCTACGTGGCCTCGGGCGTTCCTGATGGATTCCTGGCTGCAACGCGAAATCCTACGGCTCCCACGGTTCCAACGTCGAAAGCAGCATTCCCCAAACGCTCGCAACAATTTCTGAAGAATGTGGATGTTCTGCCTGCGTCACATTCCATTGGCAAGGCTTTCCGCTGCTACGAACCAGCCATCGATCTCTTCCCCACAGGCCTTTGGGCGCGTGTTGCTTCGCGTGTCATACGCCGAGCACCGCGTTCGCTCTATGGTCACGGAAATGCCGCAGGCTACCAACCCCTCCGCCGTGCCATCGCGGAATACGTTGGCACGTCACGCGGAGTGCGCTGCTCTCCCGAGCAGATTATCGTCACCTTAGGCGTACAGCAGGCCCTCGACCTTATTGGGCGTTTCCTACTCGCCTCGGGCGATCAGGTCTGGATGGAAGACCCTGGCTATTCCTTAGCTCTGCAAACATTCCGCGCCACGAGTGCCCGTATTGTTCCAGTACCGGTAGATGGGGACGGCATCGTTGTGAAGGCAGGCCGCAAGCTGGCGCCCAACGCAAAGCTTGCCTACATCACGCCGGCGAATCAGTTTCCGTTGGGCGTCACCATGTCCGCAGACCGCCGCTTGGAACTCCTGCGTTGGGCCGCGAACACGAATGCGTGGATTGTCGAAGACGATTATGACGCGGAGTACCGCTACGTGGGTTACCCTGTTGCTTCGCTGCAAGGGCTGGATAGCTCGGGCTGCGTAATCTACGTCGCCACTTTTACAAAGATGCTCTTTAACGCGCTCCGCCTCGGTTTCATGGTCTTACCCGAGCGCCTGGTAGAACCATTTGTATCAGCACGAAGCTTCGTTGACCGCCATCCGCCTACCCTCGATCAAGCCATCCTCGCGGAGTTCATCACCGAAGGTCACTTCGGTCATCATGTCCGCCGCATGCGACAGACCTATGCGGAACGCATCGAGGTTCTCAAAACCTCCGCCGACAAACACCTTAATGGAATACTGGACGTGGTGCATGCGGGTGCAGGCATACGCACACTCGGTTGGTTGAAGACATGGAAGTCCGATCAGGATGCGACTCAGCAAGCGCAGAAATTCGGGCTTGAAGTAGCACCGCTTTCGTCTTTCACAACGAAATACCAACAGCCCGCGGCCCTGATGCTCGGCTTCGCAAGTTGCAATCCGGCAGAGCTGCGACGCGGCGTCTCTGTCCTCGCAACCGCTTTACGTTCGCGTTAGACGGTAGTACTTCGTTGGCAACCGAAGCTGACGAGCCGCTTTTAGCCGCTTCGCGGGCTCCGAAGGCAACTAAGGCTTGAGCCCGCTAGCATATTGTGCGAGGGCATTTTCATTAACCGAAAATTTATCACGCTGCTGCTCAAGCCATTGCAAAGCTTCGGTGGAGTTTCTTGCCACATGGACTAGGTTTAAGTTAGAGGGCTTGACGAATTCCTGTCTGACCGCTTGGTCGAGAAATCGCAGCAGCAAATCAAAATAACCATCGGTATTGATCAAGACGCAGGGTTTGGAATGAATCTTTAATTGGGCCCAGGTCACGATCTCGAAGAACTCGTCCAGGGTTCCGTAGCCGCCAGGCAGTGCGATAAAAGCATCCGACAACGACGCCATGAGCGCCTTGCGTTCGTGCATGCTTCCTACCAGGTGCAGCTTCGTCAAACCTCGGTGAGCGATCTCACGTTCCTGCAACGCCAGCGGCAGTACACCGATCACCTCTGCGCCGCCAGAGAGCGCGGCATCAGCAGTGGCGCCCATCAACCCAACTGATGTTCCGCCATAGACCAGGCTCCAACCACCTGCGGCCAACCGCTGCCCCAAGGATTTTGCTTCGGCAAGATACTTCAGGTTTGCTCCTACACTCGATCCACAAAATACACAGACCCGTCGCGCGCTGTTTGCTCCCTTTACTACATCTGTCATGAAAACAGAATACAACCCTGGCTCAACGGTGTCGAAAGTGGTCTAGTGCCGCTTTGCTTTATGGACCTTCTCTCTAATCCACATGGAGCCTAGTGTCGGTTGCAAGGAGATACAACCAATGCAAGCAAGATCGGAAACACAAAAGGCATCACCAGCGGCGTATCAGGCAATGCTCGGCCTGGAGATGTTTGTTCGCAAACAATCCAAGCTGGAGCCCGCTTTGATTCAACTTGTAAACATGCGTGCGTCGCAAATCAACGGATGCGCTTACTGCCTCGACATGCACTCTAAGGACGCACGCGCGGGAGGTGAGACGGAGCAGCGGCTTTATGCCCTCTCGGCATGGGAAGAGGCACCGTTCTTTACCGATCGCGAGCGTGCTGCGCTGGCCATGACAGAAGCAATTACCATGGTTGGAGTTGGCCATGTTCCCGACACTGTGTACGAAAAGGCCACGACGAACTTTTCGGAGGAAGAGTTGGCAAATCTGACGCTGGCGATCATCGCCATCAACGGATGGAACCGGCTTGCGATCACATTCCGCTGGGTACCGGGTGAGTACCAGCCAGGCAAGAGGTAACACTCTGCCATGCCCGTAGGCGACGACACCTGGTACCACGTGGACGGCGGGGTGTTGACCCACAACTTGCCCGTGGGCAGCCCGTTTCTGCTCACTCACAGCCTGCGTATACACGTGTTTCCCCGACGTCGCAGTTGACGATTGCCCACCTTTGAGGGCAGGCTCAGCTCCGAAAAGCGCTCAAAGACCTTCCTCGGAGCGCTCTTTGTGTTCTAGGAGTAACGATTCGGCTAAGGATTCAGGAGTACTTGGTGAAATGGCGATGTTTGCCACCATGGCGATTGCAACAACAACGGGCACTGGCCGAGAAAACCTTCGAATCAGGGCTGTCACAAGTGACAGTGTTTATGAGCATCAAAATTTCACTAGCCTTTTCTTTTGGCGTTAGAAAAAAACAGAAACTGATAAGGGGTTGTTTTTGGAGTTTCCATAATGTCTTGTCTTCTGGTCTCCCTGCTCAAGCGGCACTGCGAGACCAAAACCCGGAAGGGCGCACTGGCGACAGCTCTCATTGGAGTGCAACTGATCAGCGCCTTTGCGTGGGTATTCCCTGAGCACCGAGACATCGCTGTGCTCGCAGTCGAGCGACTTGATCCGCAGCAGCAAACGGTGCTCCAGAAGTTGTGGTCGGAGGCTCGCTCAGGTCATGAAGCTCGGCTATGTGAGCAGGTAGCCGATACTGCGCAAGGAGCCAAGCCCACCTGCATCGACTTCGCGGCCTGGACCGCGATTGCCGGAGATCACTCATGCTCTGCCGGCGATATGCTGAACACCGTCCTGAGCGCGCCCTGGCTTCTCGGCGTGGCGGGAGTCAGCGCCAAGCTGAAAACGGAGTTAGCGGCGGCCAAGCGACGCGATCAGCGCGTCAATGCAGTTCGCTCTTCCGACCTTGCTTTGCAACGAACCGATCCCGAGTACGTAACCCGCGCCAGTTCCAACAATGCGCACTTCATGCTGGCGCGAGCAGAAGTGACTATCGAACCGAAAGCGTACGCGGCGTTCGCGCTCGGGCCTAAAGCCGACCTTAACTCCATCGCCACATATGCGTGGTACCACTTGCGGGCGGTCGCAAAGGCCGCGTACCTAGCCCGCGACGGCGTACCGCTCCAAGGGCGTGCGCAGGCCGTGCGGGCGATTCTCGCGGACGAGGCTTTTGCGCTGCACTTCCTCGAAGACAGTTTCGCGGCCGGCCACGTGACGGGCACTTGGGGCAACACCGCGGTGCGGCTGGGTACGCATGACTACTACAATCAACACGGAATAACCGCGGTCTCGTGGAGCGGTAATCACTTTGTCGCTTTGGGGGACGCGAATATGCGTCCCGAGGACGCCGAACGCGCCGCAATAGCCGTCCGCGACAGCCTCGTACAATTACTCGACGCGTTCGCGGGCAAATTTGAGGTGGGCGCCTCCGCCAATTCCCAGGACATTGCGCCTGAAGGGTTTGACGTTTGCCACCAGCCCCACTTTCCCGCAATGGCGGGCAGTTCTGCTGATCTCCGAACCCTGACAACGGTTGTCGCGCAAACTCCTGTGCCCGCACTTGCAGCCGGCCGCGGCGAGTTGCCTCGCTTCCGGGCTGAGCTCGGGCCATTCATAGGATTATCTACGGCCGTGCGAGGTGGTGCGCTGGGAGGTGGATTCGGGTCCACGCAGAGTGGTGTGAGCGCGACCGGTGGCCTTGATGCGGCTATTCGACTGGGTATCGGGTTGGAAGGTGTGCTGAACGAATCCAGCGACGGCCAGGCATTTGTGGAATTCGGCATTCGCCAAGATGCAGCCACGAACGGTTCGGTGCGGATCCCGGGTCGTGGTGCGCTCACCGCTCGATTCCGCGCACCTTACTGGCTTATTCCGGGCGACCTGATTGTGGTTGGGCCGATTCTGGCTTTCACTTCTCCGCAAAAGCTACAGAAGATGGCAGTACAGTCTGCCAACGGTGGCCTGATCCCATGGCAAGCCGGTATTGCGACTCGAGTTGGTCGCTTCCAGTTCGTGCTGGGACGCGAGGTGGGCCTGAGCTTTTACCGGCACGGTGACGATCACCCCTTCCTGATACCAACCCCTGGGGTGCCACCTGTCGACGTCACCGCAGTGGCTGTTACCTCGATGCAAGTAGAATTTCCAATTCTTGACTACCGCCTCTTTCGGACCTTTTCGTTGAAGCAGAGCTCCGGGTTGACCATTCAACCTTACGTCGGGTTTGACATGCCAACTGGATCATCGGTCATTTCACCATTAGGAGCCCCGAAACCGCATCTGCACACGGTTATCAGCGGAGGGATTAGAGTGGTTTTTGACTGGCGTCACTACGTCGAGAAAGCCAGTTCTGCCAAGCCCTGACGGATCGACATGTTGAGCAGTCAGAAGAACGCGATCGTTCGCGACTTCTATCTACTACATCTGTTGTTTTAAACCTGCAACGTAGGTCTGCACCGATCGCGATTACACCCACGACCCCATTGTTGGGGAAATGCGTCCTCGGCCTGTTAACAGTTCTAGAGGCAAGACTGTAAGTCTTGTCAGTATGCGGGCTCAAGGTCAATTTGCTGCAATCTATGAGAACGTGGGGATTGTTGATCGGCAACCTCGTCGGCGGTGCCGTACTCACGTTTATCGTCGGGCTTATAAAGCCGAAGACGGCAATGTCCTAAATGTGTACAGCGTTACTCGGGGAAATCCCATCCGGGCAGATCTGTGAGCATTGCGATGAAAACCGGGGGAGCGTTTAACAGTCGGACGAAACCGGCAGCGATGGAGTCCCAGAGGATCATGGAATTGCATTGGCAAATTGACGTCCTGCAACAATGGCTCGGCTCAGCGTTAACGCCAGCAGACGCGCGTCCGCAGTTGTACAAGATTCTGACGGACGTTAAGAGTCAACTCGATGACTTGAAGCGCAATCAAAGTAGCGAGTGAAGACTGCGCCTGTGAAATGACCGGAGGGTTCGAAGCCCCAATGCACGTCTTCCCGCTCCGCGTTCGCGACCGGCCAATTTCTCATCTGCTGCGGCTTGTGCGCTGTGCCCACGGGGCGTAACGGGCGGGTTGACACGAGGCAAGGTGAACGGAGGCGCCGGCATCGCACAAGGGCGCGGAAGATCGAGTATGGGTGCATCGCAGGGCAACAAGCACCGCCGATAGTCGTGCTTTGAGACAAAGACGCCGCTCACGTGGAACATGCGAGGTCATGATGAGAAGAATCGTCATTCGTATTTCTGGAACAATCTTGTTGGGACTGTGTCTGGCGCTCTCGGTTTCAACCGCTGTCGGCCAAGCTGACGGACAGAAAACGTTCGCCAATTCGCACGACGCCGTGAATGCTCTAATCCAGTCCCTTCGCGCAAACAACAAAGATGAGTTGCAGGCCATTCTCGGCCCCGGGACCGATGACATGATTTCTTCCGGTGACGAAGTCATGGACAAAGCCGAGCGCCAGAGGTTCCTGGCGAAGTATGACGCTAAGCACTCGCTCGTCTCTTCCGCAGATGGCGAGATCACACTTAATGTCGGCAAGGATGACTGGCCGCTGCCGATACCTCTGACAAAAGCAGGCGGGAAGTGGTACTTCGACGGCGCTGCCGGGAAGGAGGAGATTCTTTATCGGCGGATCGGCAGAAATGAGTTGGCTGCGATCAATGTTTGTCAGGGCGTTGTAACCGCACAGAAGGACTATGCCGCTGCAGGCCACGACGGCAAACCCGCTGGCTCCTATGCCGCACGAGTCGTAAGCGCACCCGGCAAACAAGACGGCTTGTATTGGGAAGTCAAGGAAGGCGAGTCCCCAAGTCCCGCAGGCCCTATGCTGGCGAACGCCGTTGACGAAGGCTACGCGCAGCTCACATCGAATAGTCAACCGACGCCTTATCACGGCTACTTTTACCGCATGCTCAAAAATCCCGGGGGCTTCGGGTTTATTGCCCACCCGGCGGAATATCGTGTGAGTGGCGTGATGACATTTATCGTCAGCCAGGACGGCGTGATTTACCAGAAGGATCTGGGCGGAAACACTTCCAAGGCCGCCCTGGAGATCAAGGAATTTAAAACTGACAGTACTTGGAAACGAGCGGAGTAAATTTGCTTTTTCCTGCTTCTAAGTGACAGTAGCCCGCAACGGTATCCGGTGGCGGTGCGGGTCGTTTTCGATTGGCGTCAATACTTCAGCCATTGAACCTGTCCACCTTCCAAATGGCATTTGAGTGGACCGAGCCACGGCTCGTAATTCCGCCACTGCAAGAGGCCCTTGCGGAAAACTGGCTGCCGGACCTGTTCTGAGCTTGCAGTAGCAACAATGCGGCTGAGTTTGTAGAACTCTAGGCACCCGGGCTCAAATTTCACGTCGCAGAATTCCAGTATGCGGCGCACATTTCGCTCAAGGTTTTCTACGACATCCTCATAGCAAATCCTCAGGATTCGGCCGGGCAGCACTGCGTCCCAGTGTTGCATCAGCTCGATATACGTTCGGTAGTAACGCGCAATATCTTCCATTCTGTATGAGAATTCCTGTCCGCTTGCGAACAGTTGCTTCAAGTTGCTGAAACAACATGCCATCGGCTCACGCCGGACGTCGATGATTTTGGCGTTTGGCAGAATCAAGTGGATGAGACCAACATGGCGGAAATTGTTCGGCATCTTATCGATAAAGAACGGCTTATCCCCACGATAGGCGCGTGTATCCTTTATATAGCGTGTTCCTAGGGCGCGGAATTCGTCAGGCCCAAGATCGGCAAGCACCTCTGGATAGAGTGGGTTGTAAGGGTCTGATTCGGGTCCGTTTAGCTCTCGCACGATTCGAGGGACGACGGGCAGTTCCTGCGTTCCATGAATCTGTGAATGTGAGGCAAGGATCTGCTCGACCAGCGTTGATCCAGAGCGTGGCAATCCGACGACAAAAATCGGATCTGAATCCGGTGCGCCGAACCCGCCTCGTGCCGCGAAGAACTCCGCTGTGCACACTTCGATTTGCCTTCGCGTGTTGATTTCGACGATCTCCGGACGGTAACGCGATTCGGCACTTTTGAGCTCATTGCCACGTTCATAGAACTGCCATGAGTCCGCATATTGCTTTCGGTCTTCGTAGGCTTTACCAAGGGCGAAGCAAAGGTGATAGCGATCAACTTGGCGAGCGGTCGGCGAAGCCACCTCGGCGCGCATGTTAGAAATCTCTTCCTCGGAAAAGCGATATGTCTTGAGATTCGCCAGGCTCCAATAAGCGTCACCGAAGGTCGGTTCGATAGTCGCTGACGTTTGATAGCATGAGATAGCTTCTCTCTGCTGGCCCACACTCTTCAAAGAGTGGCCGAGCGCCACATGCAGTTCGGCCGAGCAAGGTGAGCCTGCGATCAACCGCCGATAGACTTCGATGGCAGCCTGATGTCGTCCAAGACCAACGCATGCGGCCGCATAAAGCGGAAGAAGATCCACGTTGTCTGTCTCAACCTCGAGAAAGCGACCGACTACTTCGCATGCCTGCAAATATTTTTGGCTGTCGAGCAGCGCCCGAACGTAATCTAGGCCAGCGGCTCGATAGTTCGGCGCGAGGTGCAGGGCGGCTTCGAATAACCGTTCTGCTTCATCGAACTCCCTGCGTTGCTGTTTGATCCTCCCCAACAGGCGGAATGCCTCAGCATGGTTGCCGCCACATTTCAGGTATTCGTTAAGAATGTTTGCAGATGCTCGGAGGTCGCCGTCCGAGAAAAGACGTCCTGCATCGACGACCTCGAGAGGCAACTGTTGTAGCATCGCAACCTGTTCACGCGCGACAACCGCGTTTTTTGCCTGTCCACTTGCCCGATAAAGATGCTCGAGCATGGTCCAACTCTGTGTCAGTGCCGGGTTGAGGGTCACTGCTTGAACGAAAGCAGTGATCGCACGCGGCCCATCACCCAGTGTCATGTAGCAGCAGCCGCGTTCCTGGAACAACAGGCTGGATTTCGGATGCTGTTGCTCCAACCGCGCCAAGGTGGTTAGCGCTTCGTCGATCTGATGCAAGCATCGTTGGTTGGCTGCGATCAGATAAAGGGCGCTGCCATTCTGCGGCTCTTGCAACGCGAGCCTTTCAGCGTTGGCGAGCGCTTCGCGGTGGCGACCAAGCCTGCTCAGCTCACGGATGCCTTCTAGCTGAATTGGTGAAGATGCGCGCGTGCTTGACACGACCACGGATTATAGTCGGCAAGCTATGCGATTGTTCGCAGCTTTCCACAGGTTGATCTCAAATTCATACTCGTTTAATCTCACGTTCACTCCGCAATAATCTACATCCGATATAACTTGCCCGTTCTTCCTGAGTGTTTAATGCGTGCCGTTAACCACGCTTGTTTAGCAATCTTCTTCAGCGACACATTTTGAGAAACGAGGACAACCCATGTCTATCGATCGACGTAAATTCCTACAGCTGACGGGTGGTGCGTTCGCCTCCCTGGCCGCGCTGAAAACAGATATCGCTAAGGCGCTCGACATCCCTGCACATAACCGCACCGCCACGATTAATGATGTCGAACACATCGTCATACTGATGCAGGAAAACCGTCCATTCGATCATCATTTCGGCACGCTTCAAGGAGTCCGTGGATTCAACGATCCGCGGGCCGCAAAAATTCATCTTCCGCTCAAAGGCGGGACGGGGAGCAAACCGGTTTCGGTGTTCTTACAACCGGCAGGGCCGGAGAATGAAGCTAATGGGTTTGCGGTTCCGCCGAACTCTGCCAATTTGGGTGGCCCAGCTAATGGAGTCGATGTCATCCCGCCATTTCGTATAGATCCCAGCCGTGTTAGCCCGGGTCTGAAAAATCTGGGTGGCCTGTACATGCCAGGAACGGATCACTCATGGAATGGAATCCACGCGGCGTGGAACGATGGTCAGTACGATCAGTGGGCAGTCACAAAAGGTCCGATGGCGATGTCGTATATGACGCGCGAAGATCTCCCGGTTCACTTCGCATTGGCAGACGCATTTACGGTGGGGGACAACTACTTCTGCTCAGTGATGGGACCGACCAACCCGAATCGTATGTATATGTGGTCCGGCTGCATCGGTAACTTAAGCGACCTGGGTGCCGGAGGGGCTGATGGCCACGGCGCAGGACCGATGACGTACAACGGCCTTAGCATCAACGATGCATTTTGGACCTTCCCGACCTTCCCCGAAGTGCTGGAGGCTGCCGGGGTGAGTTGGAAAATTTACCAGGACCTTGCTGGACCGCCAGGCCCGCCCTTTTTTGGAGACGGTGAGGGTTTCGGCAACGCTTTTACGGGCAACTTCGCGGACGGCACCCTCCTCTACTTCAATCAGTATGGGACCGCAGCCTCAGGATCACCGCTTTTCGAGAATGCCGCCACAGGCACGGATCTATTAAGCACCATCCCGGGCAGCGGGGCACCCAAGCAGGATTGGTTAAATTGGGCCGAACATCTGTTCGATAACTTTCGAAAAGATGTGCACACTGGTAAGCTGCCTCAGGTTTCCTGGATCGCCGCCCCCGCCGGTTATACCGAACACTCAGACTGGCCGATCAATTACGGCGCGTGGTACATGGCGCAGATTTTCAACATTCTAGTGTCGAACCCCGACGTGTTCAGCAAGACTGTATTCCTTATTACCTACGATGAGGGCGATGGTAGTTGGGACCACCTAGTTTCACCCACTCCACCGCGGACATCCGCCTTCGGAGCCTCGACCGTCAGTATCGAAAACGAGATCGTGAACGCACACGGCGAGCCTGATGGGTTCGCGCCCGGACCGATCGGCCTGAGTACGCGAGTGCCGTTCCTTGCGATATCGCCGTGGAGCAAGGGGGGCTTCGTTAATTCACAGCTGTTCGATCACACCTCGCTAATCAAGTTCATCGAAAAGCGTTTCGGAGTGGTTGAGCCGAATCTCAGTCCGTGGCGGCGTGCAGTCGCGGGTGACCTGACTTCCGTGTTTAACTTTGCCAACCCGAATGACGTTCACGACAAGCTGCAAAACACTGTTCGGTTTTTGCCGCCAGTTCCAGAGCTCGAGGGAGGCAACGTAGACGCCTTCGTCCCGACTCTGGATACAGTGATCGTTGGGATTCCGGCGCAAGAAAAAGGGGTGCGGCCCGCGCGTTCTTTGCCGTATGAGTTGAATGTTCATGCAAAGGTCAATACATCGGCTCGTACTGTAGTTCTAAAATTCATGAATACGGGCGGGGCGACTGCGGTGTTCCAAGTGCGGTCTGGAAATACGGACGATGTTGCGCGCAGTTACACCGTCGAACCTGGCAAGCACATTTTCGGTACATGGAAAGTTGCTTCATCTTACGATCTATCCGTCTACGGACCGAACGGGTTTTTGCGTTCCTTTGTTGGCGCCATCAATTCGACTGGTCCCGCCCTTGACGTTGTCTCCACGTATGGGACCGGCGGTCGCGGGTCAATTGCATTGGCAATCACAAACGTGGCAGATGTTCGAGCTGAAGTTATTCTCCTGGATGCTTACACAGGGAAGTCGCTCTCGCAGCACCTGCGGCCCAACGAAACTCTCGAGGAGAAGTTGCCATTAGCTCATTTCGGCGGCTGGTATGACTTTATTGTGACGGTTTCAGGACACCCTAACTTCAAATACCAGCTTGCAGGGCACGTTGAAACCGGAAAAGACAGCATCTCGGATCCGGCCCTAGGAGGTCTTGTCGCGCTTAAAGACTAAGCCAAATTTGTGGATCGACCCGCCCGCCTGTCGTGCTTTTTGATTTGAGACGGCTTGCGGTGACTTGGTGTCGGGAAAATTGCTTGCTTCTGGGCTGAGATGGCTGTTACGGGTTTCGTGGGAACTGGATACTTCGCAATGTTTCGAAAGGATAGAGGACGCCAACTTGTGTCCGACACTTGACGTGCCCCCGTTCCACCCCTGGACGCTTCAGCGGTTGCAACGCGGTTCATTAGGACCGCGGCCAGGCTTTAACGCGCCCTGCGCGCGCGGCGTCGTTCAACCTTCATCAAAAATCAACCAATTGAGTCTTCGTGATCGCAAGGTCGTCCGTCAGTGAGGCTAGATGCCCGCCATATGCCTTTCGAGGGTCTTCATAAGGCCCGCCTCGCGGTGCCTCAACCCCTAGGCGACATGCCTTAGCAGTGCTGACCGCGTCCGAATCTGACGTCACTCGATTACCGGCATGTCGATCGAAGACGCAACGAAAGATCATCTGCGATTGCAGAGCGGTGCATCTCCGCGGTCCTTTCCTCAACGCGAAGGCATTCGCGACTACCTCCAATCGAGTGACATCTCACTTGACTCGAATTGCTAGATGCTATGAAGCTCCAGCCATACCTATCACTAAGGAAGCAATGAGGCCAAGCGACTCAGGCTGCGGCATTCAAAACCGGAACGTGCTTTCAAGGCTTAAACGGAACGCTGTAATGAGATGAAATGACCTGCCACTTGCCGTCAACTTTCATCCAGACATCCGTCAGGCGATCCCGATACTCGTAGCGCTTGCTCCGCGAGCTTCCTTTCTCGTGATAGGCGCCTGTCACCACCGCGACGTTCCCGTGCATACGCACCCTGAGTTCCGACAACTCGGCAACCTCCACGTGTACGGATGTGTCCGCACTGTGTCCTATGTATCCCTCTTTGCCGTAGGTACTGCCGTCCTCGACTGTAATGGCAAAGTCCTCAGCCAGGAGCGAAGAGAGAATACTGACATCGCGATGCTGATAGGCTACTGTCCATTTCCTTTCGAGCGCGAGAATTCTTTCAGCATCTTGGGATTTCTGTTGAGGTACTGAGATCGCGGGAAGGACGCACAGCACGCAGAGGAGAGGCCCGAGAAGGCCAAGTTTGAACATGCCTCTTTTTACATACCCGAGCATTTCGTGCCAAGTCTCGTGTGAGTGACATTCGGTGTCTTTGGGAGCGCACGGACAAAACCGAACGTAACTTTCCCAACCAGGCGTTTACACTCACCATCACTGACAAAATCGTGCTGAACATCTCTCCTGAAACAATTCAGACTCGCCGAGGGCGATCAGGGTGATGGTCGAGTTGTCTAACGCGTTCCTCTTACGCTCTTCCGTTCGACAAGAACGCGCTCGCTCAGAGGGGGGCGGCGGACTCCACCCAGTGTCTTGATGTCCAATCCCAACTCGCGAATTTGGCGTCGCAAGGTGTTCCGATGGATGCCCAGTTTTGTTGCAGCTTTCACCTGATTTGCGTTTGCCTCTCGCAGAGCGGTGGCTAGGAACATCCTTTGGAACTCTCGGACCGCCTTGGAGTAGTCAAGACCGCTTCTGTACATCTGCAAAACGATCTGTTCGAGCTGTTCCTTCACCGGGGATCTCGCTGCGAAGTTAGAAAGGTGAGGAAAAGATTAAAGGCTGTGACATTGGTTGTGCTCTAGCCGCTCGCTCCCGTGAAGGAGCGAGCCACGTGGATGCACGTACCGTCACAGCCTTTTGATGTGATCGCCACTTTCGCAGCCCAGATTTCAACTTCTCCTTGCGGAGCGGTCGATTTCTGGCTGCTCAGCAAGTTACCCTGCTGAACAAATCACCCAGCGTACTTCGGAATCGGCGAAATTTTATTTAAGCCAACCCTTTTCTGCCGTCGACGTTGCAGAAGCTAAATAGTTGGTTCAAGGTTGTCAATGCCCCTTTTCGGTGCAAAAGCCGAAATCGCTGAGCGCGGTTGGCTGAGGGCAAGACGCTCAATTATTAGGGCTTCATGAATGCACGATTGAATTGTGACTGCTTTTCCACCGAAGAATTCACAGCAGAGTCGACCTGATGGCGACGCTGCGACAGGATAAGACCACGGGCGATTGTCATTTTTCTTTACTATCTCTTCTGTTGGTTTTCGGACTTGCATGAATACGCTGCCCACGCTGCTCAGGGAGATACGACGCCGACGAGAATCGCGTTAAATCTGTCCTGCCAAGTCACTTTGCGATAAATCGCCATTTCACCAACAACTTGCCCCGGACGCCCGTTTCCCCCAAGTAGTTGGTGAAATCGCCTGGTTACGCCAGCTAACATGATTCAGCCGTTCCGCAGTGAGACTGCGGGTACTCAATGAGCCTGGAAAGCAACGGCTCAGTATGCACAACGGTATGTTCGGAGATTCGGGGTAGCAATCCTCTGACTATCGGGCTGGCCTTGATCAGCCTTCAACTTGTCGAGGCCATTTACAGGGGTAAACGGCACAAATCAACTCGGCTATGAGGAGCCGCGTCCCTCTGCAAACTCACGGCGACGCCTTTCCGTCACGAAACGATTGTCCATAAACGAACGGGTGGTCCAACGCTGGACAGTTCTTCGTAGCTGTCAGGCAGCATCGCTTAATGAAATCAGTTGTTTAGCAAGGTCGTCGTTGGTGGCAGGCTTGCATGTGGCTAGGCGCGAACGAAGCAAAATCTCCCGATTGGGACGCGTACCCGTGAACACAATAGGCCAGGACGTGCGCTACGCACTCCGCACACTGCTCAAGTCACCGGGATTCGCTATTGCCGCCATTACCGTCCTTGCCCTGGGAATTGGCGCCAACACAGCCGTCTTCAGCCTGGTGAACGCCGTTCTGCTACGGCCACTTCCGTTTCCCGAACCGCAGCGCCTGATGGCCGTCCGGCTCACCGATCCGAGACAAGATATGTTTGATCTGTTCGGCGACGCGGACTTCATTGCTTTCCGTGACCAGCAGAGGAGCTTTTCTGATGTGGCTGCCTATGGTTCAGGGCTGAGGGAATTCAACTTCAGCAATGGCAGCGAGCCCGGGCGCGTACGCGGCGTAGCAGTAACAGCAGACTTCTTTGAAACTCTCGGCCTTACTCCCGAACGCGGCCGTACCTTCCAGCCGCAGGACGACCGCGCCGAAGCGCCCTACGTCGTCGTAGTCAGCCACGAGTTCTGGCAAAGACAATTGGACAGCGACCCCAAGATTGTTGGAAGCGCGATCAAGCTCAATGGGCGCTCGTATGTTGTCACTGGAGTCATGCGACCCGGCATCCGGTTTCCACAGAACGAATCGGTAGATGTCTGGCCGCTGATGCGCATACAGACACCGCAAGGGCGTCCGCCGTACTATCTCGTCGTGTTCGGTCGGCTGAAACCCGGCGTGAACCCACGCCAGGCGGCAGACGAACTCAGCACAATCGCGCATGGAGTCGAGCAGACGTATCCGAGTTCGACGGCGTGGGTCGGGCGCGTGGAACCTTTAAAAGCACGCATGACCCAGAACGTTCGCGCGGCGCTGTGGATCATACTCGCCGCGGTCGGGTTCGTGTTACTGATCGCACTTGTGAATGTAGCCAACCTGTTGCTGGCGCGAGCCACGGCTCGCCAGAAGGAGATTGGCATCCGCGTCGCGCTGGGTGCCTCTCGAGCGCGCATTATCCGCCAACTCGTTACTGAGAGTCTCATCCTTGCAGGCGCTGGTGGCTTCTTCGGAGTTCTCCTGGCCGCGTGGGCGCAAACGGCGTTCGTCTCGCTGGGCAGCCTGATGCGCATTCCAATGGCGTACCAGGCAACGCTCGACGCGCGAGTACTCCTTTTCACGCTTGGCATCAGTGTGGTATCAGGCGTTCTGTTTGGGCTGGCGCCGGCGCTTCGTGCTGAAGGTGGATCGTTGAACGATTCCCTCCGCGACTCCACGCGCACCAGCTCGAGTGCAGCCGGCCTGAGTGCGCGGCGTGTATTGGTTGCGACCGAGTTCTCGCTCGCCTTGGTACTGCTGGTGGGTTCCGTGTTGCTGGTCCGTAGCTTTGTCCGCCTCCAGGAGGTAAATCCAGGGTTCAACAGCGACCACATCGTCACCGCGGAAATCGCGCTGTCTCCCGCGCTCTACCGGGATGACAAAGCCATCATCGCTTTCTGGGATGAATTTCTGCGACGCACGAACGGCCTGCCCGGGGTTAAGTCGGTGTCGCTGACGATCAGCCTGCCGCCAGACCAACTTGCACTCACTAATCCCTTCACCGCCGAAGGACAGACCTATGACAAATCGCGTCCGTTGCAACTAGCGGAGGAAATGGCGATCGCTCCAGGATATTTCTCGACACTAGGGGTCCCCATTCTCGCCGGCCGCGATTTCAATGACGCGGACCGCAGCACAGCGCTCGATCCCATCATCATCAACCGGACGCTGGCAGAAAAGTATTTCCCCGGCCTGGACCCGGTCGGTCGGCATCTACAGACAGGCGATCCACGTCCTGAGGCTCCTACGGAGACGATCATTGGGGTTGTCGGCGACGTGAAGTACTCCGGGCTCGACGCTCCACCGACGCCGCAAGCCTACAAGATCTACGCCTCGGGATGGGCCGACTTCTGTCGCCGGATGTTCGTCGTGGTTCGCACGGAGGCTGAGCTGGGTGCCGTGACCGGCGAATTGCGCACCGACTTGGCGTCGCTTGACCACAGCCTTCCGCTGGCGAGTGTGATGACGATGCGTGAACGTATGGGCGAATCCGTCGGCGAGCAGCGCTTCCGCACTCTATTGCTCGGTTCGTTTGCAGGGTTCGCACTCGTGCTGGCTTGTATCGGGCTGTATGCGGTTATGTCGTATTCCGTCAGCCAACGCACTCGTGAGATCGGCATCCGGATCGCGCTGGGTGGCCGGCCTCGCGAAATCCTGATTCTCGTGATCCGCCAGGCGCTGGTGTTGTCTTGTATTGGTATGGTCGTCGGGTTGATCGCCGCGTTAGTTCTCACCCGGGCGATGCGCGCCCTGCTGTTCGAGGTCACTCCGTTGGACCCGATCAGCTTCGCCATCTCGCTCGGGCTATTGGCTGGTGTTGCGGTGTTGGCCAGCTACATCCCCGCTCGCCGCGCAACCAAGATCGATCCGCTCGCCGCGTTGCGCTACGAATGAGCACGCGGATGGTAGTACCGGACTAGCAGGTTTGATCCTCCGCGCTCTGGGTCTCAAGGCATTGTCAGGGATGCCTGATTGTCCGAGGGGCTGCGGGTATACTCCATCACACCGCAGTCATGAAGGGTCACGTCCTTATCTTCAATCTGGCCGGCAGCTGGCCGCAGATCACGCCGCAAGAGTAACTGGCGATAAATCGCCATTTCACAACTGCTGTTCCCCCCAAGGAGCATTTTTCAGTAGTTGGTGAAATCGCCCTGTTTGCATCAATTGATTCGTCAAAAACGTCGGTTACATCAGCGTAATCGCAGAGCTTCTCTTGTTCTGCTGTAGTCATTCCGCTACAGTGCTGGCGATCGAGATGCACCGACAACCTCTCAGCCACCGGAGCTTCCTTGCCTCAACTTCCATGGCGGCGCCGGTACGGTTCTGAAGCCTGCGTTTGAACAATCACCAGACGTGGCGTACTTGACGTGAAGGTTTTGGTTTTGGAATCGGGCTGAAGTTAGCCCGGTAGACCTAGCAGGGAAGAGGTGAGTCCAACGCAACCTCACGCGCTCACATTCGCTCACACTTCACTGTTTTCGTAAGAAATTATCAATGACTTAACGTGTTTCAACGGCATCGCCCATGCCGGCTTTTCAACACGTTAACGTTAGATGAGCGAATTCATAACCCAAAGGTCGGTGGTTCAAATCCACCCCCCGCAACCAAAACCCTCCAAGATTCAATCAACGAACATCATAATGTGTTGACGCTGCGCTGAGCCGTCTTGATGACTTCGAAGTTGAAATCTGCCTTCCAGTTCTTGCTTCAGATTTGTAGAACAGTTGGAATAAATGGCCATAAATGCCTGTTCTCGAGCGACCGCAACAGGACGTTCTGACTCGGTTCATCCTCACTGCGGGGCATTCCATATGTTATTTCAAGCCCCGATCTCAATTCGCTTGACGGACAGTTCCATGCGATACAACAATCATCGCGCGGAACGTGTGTAGAACGAAATCGGAACGGGGTTTACCAATGAAGAAGATTACTCGGATCGGGATTGGCTGACCCGTGGGCTCGGGCAAAACAGCACTGGTCGAATCGATCGCTCCCGTGCTCATCGGCATGGGCGTGAAGGTTTTGGTCTTCTAATGATGTCATGACAACCGAAGACGCGAAGCATGTGCAACGAACACTCAAAGGCATCCTGCGCGAGGAAAAATACTCGGAGTTAAGACCGGTGCGTGCCCTCACACCGCGGTACGGGAAGATTCTAGTATGAATTTGGCAGCCGTGGAGGAAATGGAAGAACGCTTTCCCGATACAGATGTTGTGTTGATCGAGAGCGGTGGCGACAATCTCACGTTGACGTTCAGCCCTGCGCTTGTAGATTTTTTTATTTATGTCATTGACGTGGCGGCAGGCGACAAGATTCCGCGAAAGAATGGTCCTGGCATTACCCCATCGGACATACTCGTGATCAACAAAACCGATTTGGCTCCGTACGTCGGAGCGAGTCTCAAATTAATGGAACATGATTCCAAGTTGATGCGCGGCCAGAAACCATTCGCGTTCACGAATTGCAAGAGGGGTGAAGGTGTTGACCACGTGATCGGTTGAATGAAAGAACTTGTTCTGTTCGATTTAGCGGAGCACCTGGAAAGAACGCACTCGTGAAACTCGGTTTTGAGCGTCGCGGCGAGCGCACGGCGCTTACCTGCCTGGAGCGTCGCGCGCCCTGCTCGTGCAGCAAGCGCTCTACTGCGATGAAGAAATGCCGGACCTCCCATGCGTGATCATGATCTCGACGTCCGGAGGTATTCTGCAGGCGACCGGTACGACATCGACATCAATCTCGCGGCCGATACCCAGGCACACCTGACGACTCAATCCGCTACTAAGATCCAGGAGATGGATGCGATCTATGCGTCACAGAGGCAACAAATAACGCTCGGAGAAAATGCTTACCTGGAATATCTTCCGGCGGCTGTGATCCCTTATAAGAATTCGCGATTTCTCATGCAGAGCAGGATTGTGCTTCAGGGCCACACGGTGACGACCAACTTACCTCAGCAACAATAAGCACAGCGCTGCATGTGATCGCTTGGATCCACCGTGGGCAGTGACTTCCGTAAAGAAAAAATCCCGGCTATGCCGGGATTCTCAAATACTACGGATCACTTTGGACTATTACTTCGGGGGTGCCTGGGTATCTTTCGAACCGCTGGCTGGGCAGTTACCCGTTCCTCGGCCGATGGCTTGGACGTCAATCGAGGCACTTGGCTTACCGGTGTCCTTCACATCACCCTTGACTTGTACCGCCTCTCCCACATGGGACGCCAGCGTTGAGGCATTGGCATTGGGCGGAAGATTCAGTTTGAAGGCGGTGCCGGCTTTGTCTGTGATCGTATAGTTAGGAGCGGTGCCTCCCAGGCAACCTTCGGTCACAGGCGCGTTCGATGCCTGGCCTTGAGAGCCGGCCTGATCGGCGCTGCCCGGAGTCGATGGTTGAGCTTGCCCCGCGCTTGGCGCCTGCGAACTGGGGGGAGTCGCCTGCCCACTGTTCCGGTCTGGGGTACTGCCGGGCTGTTGTGCCGCCGCCCAGGCTAGCGTTGCCAGCGTGAACAGGGTCATTAGCAATACGGTTTTCATTGAAACCTCCACAGAGTTCCGCGCTGTTGCGCGTTCGAGATTGAAGGGGCGTTGCACGTGTGTTGCCGCACCGCCAGATCAGTCTAACTACTGGGTATTCAATGCAAATAGAAACGTGATGCGTTGATGGCGCCCTAAAATAAAAGGAGCGCGAGCTGTACAATTTTCTCAGGTATCTTCTGTAGACAGCGACCGTAGTTTGCGATTGAATCGCCATCTTGCGAACTACTTTGAACCACGCCAAACTTCCAAGTAGTTGGTGAAACCGCCTGTTAACGTCAACAATGGCTGATGCGGCAGGGGTATGCTTAAACCGCGACACGACCACGCTTAATGGTCAGATCGGAATCCAACTGATTAGTGGCGAGGCAAGAAGGTACGTAATGTGGCTGCTGAGTTCGTTGGGATATACGTTCTTGGCATGTGTTCTTGGCGTTGGCGGAAATACGCAGATATCCGCGCAGGAATTACCTAGCAATTCTTGCCCACTATTTGCATTCACCGAAGCCCAAGTTGTCTCTGTGCGAGCAAGGGTCGCCTACGGACCCCACGACCTCCTCATCACTGTGGAGGGTTGCGATGATGCGATCGTCCTCGAATATTTGAGTAGTTCCTCCGAGCAAAAAACTCCACAAGATAAAAGTCTCAAGGAATTCAGGGACTATGTCGATTCCAGGTATAGGAAGGTTGGTAAGGGAATCTACTTACAGTGTCCCAAGTACGACGTAATCGCCATGTTCACCGGCAGACTACAAATTGCTTCGACTACGGTTCCAAAAGGACTCTGGAAGGATGGGCTCGGCTGGCTGCACGACGACTCTGGAAGGTTTGTAGCCCCCGCAGGCGGCTTCGGGCATCCGCCAGTCTACAAGTACAGCTTGACACTTGCGTCAGTAGCTGACATTAGAGCCCGAAAGCTGCCAAAACCAAAGTTGCAGGAGCCCGAACCCAGTCGCCCAAGGGGCACATTTTGTTAAATCGACATTTCACTAACAACTGGGGGTCGAAGGGTTCTCCCAGTAGTTGGCGAAATCGCCTCTTTTGAACAACAGCCCAAGCAAGGCCCCTTCATTCCGATGGATTACTTGCTTTCCAGCACCACCCGATCATTCACCGGCTGGGTCGGTCGTGCATCGTGCCGGTACAATTTCGCGAACTGCTCGATTTCTTTTTTTGTTACCGTAACCGGACGCTTCAGGACGAACCAGGTCACGTTTTCACTACAGGGAGGTGTGGTGAGTGATCCGGAGAACGTGTAGTAGCCAGTCTCAGTAGGCAGCAGATCCGCGGCGTTGATCGTGACGGTGTCCAGCTGTTCTTCTTTTTCCTTTTCCTTGGGCACGTCGTTCCAGAGCTCCTGGATGAGAGGGTTGTCCTTCCCACTCTCAAACAGGATGGCAACAACCGCCAAGTTCCCCTCCTGGTCGGAGTGAACCAGGTGCGCCACCATTTCGTACGGCTTACCGTTGATCTTCTCCTCGCTCGGTCGGTGAAAATGGAATTGTTTCAGGGTGTACTGTTTGTCGCCCACGCGGATGGAACTCCCTGCCGCGTAGTTGATCATGATCGTGTGGCCGTTATCGATGATGTGCAACGGGGAAGGGTGGTAATCGAACCGTATGGGCGAGAGTTCGGCTTTCTGCGGATTGCGAATGTCAATCGGCGACTGATGGTGCCCGCTTTTGCAGGCGGCAAATTCCGGTTGCAGGTCGCCCCAGTGGCTGGGACCCTCGTTTCCGTCGTAGCTCCAGTGCGCGGATTTGTGCTGCTGAGCAAACCCAAGCGAGGTCCCCAAAAATATCACCAGAACCACGTTTAGGAGATGCGAGAATGTGGGAATGGGTTCGATCGTTGTTGTTGGCACGTCGCCTCCGGTGAAGATCCAATTAGCGCCGTGAGTCCGGTTTAGGCGATATTGTACGCGCTCTAGTTGTGGTCTGTGACGCGCTCCGCCCTAAAGCCGAGTACACCGCCCGGGTAGGTTAGTGAACCTGTTCGCGGACAGTTGGTGTAATCGCCTGATTTCAACAGTCTGAGAATCAAATTGCTATCCTAAGACTGATGCGAGAGTTTCAGACCAGCGGATTCCACGTTGAAATACTTCCCGGCCTACCGGGAATGTCCTCGTTGGAGATTCATCAGTTCGCTCGACCCGGCCAATCGACCCATTCGGAGGGCACAGTCCTTGCCGTCAATGGCCCGGAGAAAGGGTGGATCGGCAATTTTCAATCGGGTCGTTTCTTCATGGGGTTGACCGACGTTTTTCCCTTTCAAACTCAGCCATCTGTTTGCGTTTCTGCGGGAGGGCAAGGTTACCGATTGCGTCTGGATTCACCCAAGGAATACGCCGTCTTGAAAACCTTTCCCGTTCTTGGGGCTCGAAACATCAGCGAACAAGACTGGGTAGTGCTCTGGGACTTCACAAGACTGGAGGCACATTCTGCGACCGGAGTCGTGTGGCGGACTCGCCGCCTCTCATGGGATGGCATTTCAATCACCGAAGTCCGCCGAGACTGCATTATGGGACTTGGGTGGGATGCGGCTAATGAAACAGAAGTCGAGTTCAGAGTTGGCCTATCTACCGGAGAACATACTGGCGGACCGACGAATGTGCCGGACTTCTGAAGCCAACGCCATTTCTCAACTGGCGAAATATCGCCATTACACCAACTACTGCCGACAGGGCAGCCCTTTCCCAAGTAGTTGGTGAAATCGTCTGTTAATACCAGTTGAGCGGGGATTCTTCAAATGCGATTATAGAGGCTCAAAGTTGCAGTCCATTATCGAACAATGTCGAATAGCCGGCTCCTCTTGCACATCAAATTGAGTGCGCTGAAAGCTGGAGCTTCGGCGGCAACGGTCCTCCTAACGTGCGTTGCTATTTTGCCCGTGAGGTCGCTCATTGACCGAGCTTTCGATGGAAGTTGGGGAGCGATCAATTGGAAAATATCCGCAGGAATTATCTTAACAATCAGCGGATTGTGGTTCGTGGTCCTGTTCTCTTCCAACTTGCTTGAGTTGCGAGCCTCTGATCTCCGCCAGCAGGCACCTAGCCCGACGTTTCCTGCAAGGGTCTTCATTCGGCTCATCTATTCCGCTTGTGCTGGATTGTCTGCCGTCCTTTTTTGGGGACTGCGGAAGGACCGCGAACCGGCCTGGATGCAATGGTTGAGCCTCTCGTTCGGTTTGCTGGCTTTCCTTAGCTGGCCGCGAACGATAACACTGGAGGAAAGTGGCCTCAGTCAACGGTCGTTAGTTGGGACTCGCCGAACGCTTCCATATAGTGAGGTCGAGTACATCAGCTATGAAAGATACGAGCAGACAACCAACGTGGTGGGTACTAACACGACGATCAAGCACACCGAGGGGCATTCTGACCCGGGGCTCTTTCACTCTCTGCTAGAGGAGCGGACCGGCAAGGAAGTCCAAGGTTAACTAACGAAAAATCGTCATTACACCAACGACTCGCGCTCTTCCAGCAGCTCTTCGTGCCACGTACCGGAAAGGAATGAAGCGGTTCAAGGGGGCAGCGAGACCGTGCCCCCAGCCCCCGGCTTGAAATTACGGATTGCAGCTTACTGGGTCGGTGCCGCGGTTCGGGTTTGTGCATAGCGGCCCGAGGTTGGTTTGATTGTCTGGAACACTGATCATCGCCACCGGTCCAGCGTGGTGCTCCCCGTTGAAGGGTGTGAATTTGGTTACATCGAAGGTGCAGCCGTTTACGTTGGCATCATTGGGATTATTGAACCAGAAACCAACGTGGAAGCTATTGGTCGGCGCCAGACCGGCATCAGGATCAAATCCGAAGATCTGATCCAGCAAGACCGTCTTGATCGTGGTCTTGAAATGACCTTGACCGTTGGCTTGAAGATCAGTCTGATACCAAGCCATGCCAAAGCTGCCTCCGAAACTCACATCGGGATTGCCGTTCGGAAGCAAGTTGCTGCGTTGGACCGTAAACATATCGAATGCGAGATGAGGTTTAATGTTGTCTCCCTCGATGGTAAGTGTGTCGTTCAAATTTCCCCGCGTCACGGTTACGTGGGCGGTGGGAGTCGGGCCACCTGGTGCAGCCAGACACGCGAGGAACTTCGGGTTCGGGTGGAGATCGAACTCAACGACCTTGACTTGCGATGCTGCCATCGATGACAAGGTCGCGACAGCGATCGTTGCTAGGAACATATTCTTTAGGAAACCGCTCATATTTGACGTCCTCCGTTAAAGTTACTTTTCCTCCCGGGGTGACTAAGTCTGATTTCCCGAGACGAACATTTCCTTGGCTCATGGGTGAGACAAACGCGATCCTAGGGCTTCGCTACGGGCAGTTTGTCCACGTGTCGTCATCCTTTTGCAATTTGTCACGGACGATTTTGTGACGATGGCGTGACGGCCTTCAACAAGACACGAGTGTTGTGCGGGTAGGGACCGCGCTCAGTAAGGCTTCGAATCGAACATCCGAACACTCGGAGAATGCTGATTGCTGAGAAATAGCCATTTCACCAACTACTGCCGGGACGGGATTCGAGTACGCCCCGATTCTGCGCGTGCAGGGCTTCGACCCCTATCTCATGACTGCCGTGGTCGACGGAAGTGGAAGGGTCCTGGTTCAGAATAGCTATCGCGATGGGAGAGTTTCAGAACAAAAGCTAGCAAATGGCGACGTCTATCGGTACGACTACAGATTCGTTAAAGACGAAATCGTTGAAACGATCGTGAACGAACCTAGCGCCAAAAGGAAGCTCCATTTTGAGCACGGAGTACTCGTAAAGGACGAATAGAACAACCAAATCAGTATTCTTCTCTGACAACCGGCGGATTAACTGTTCGTGTCGATACGCCATTGCACTAATTACGAAGAACGGATGTAGACCTTGCTCTAGTCGTGACGGAGCCAGCCCTGTACACTCGGCACCGTGACGGATTAGCTTCTACCAATTCGTAGACCCATTTTCCTTGCGTTTATTCGTAAGTGTTCTGTCTTCCGAGCATTCCACGGTTCGTAGAGCCACGTCATGAGTTCAGCACTCACGTCACGTGAATTCCCTTTATAATCGCCGCCGATGGCCAGCAACACCCCTCTGACGTGGACGGAACGAAGCGTGCTTCGTTCGGACCGTGAACAGCCCTACCTGTGCATCCAAGACATTGTCGTTTTCGTCCGCGATTTGGATGTGAGTAAGCGCTTCTACACGCAGCAATTGGGCCTCGAGCTGCTCACAGAGCAACGTCTGCCGACGGGCGAGCGCTGGATTGAAGTCGCGCCTCCTGACGGCAGCGCGAACCTTGCGATAGTTGAACCAAAGCCTGACGCGCCCGAATACAACCTCATAGGAGGCTACCGCTGGGTTCTTTTCATGACCGAAGATGTCGACGCCAAATACAAGGAATGGAGCGAACGTGGAGTTCATTTCTTAGTTGCGCCTGAAACGCCGGGGTGGGGCGGAACCTATGCGCGTTTCGAAGATCCGGACGGAAATGCTTTTGGACTCGAAGGGTTCGACGAGGTGAGGCGAAGCCTGGAGTTGCGCCGGCAGGCGCACGCCGAGAGACTTGAATCTGAGCGACGCGCCGCCCAGGAACTGGAAATCGCCAAGCAGGTGCAGGCCCGTCTGTTTCCGCAAATTCGACCCGAGTTGAAAACTGTGGAGTATGCGGGCGTCTGCCTGCAAGCCCGGCAAGTGGGAGGAGACTATTTCGATTTCCTGAATCTCGGACCTGAGCGGTTGGGGCTAATCATTGGAGATGTTTCCGGCAAGGGAATCGCTGCAGCACTCCTTATGGCGAATTTGCAGGCTGCACTGAGGAGCCAGTCGGCGTTGGCGTTCGATCAACCTGAGCTGTTGCTCAAATCGGTGAACAGTCTGTTCTATGACAACACCACCGAAAATGCCTTCGCATCTTTATTGTTCGCTGACTACAACGACGCTACGAGACGATTGCGCTACGTTAATTGCGGACATTTGTCGGGCCTCTTGCTAAAAAGAAATGGCAACGTGGAGAAGCTTGAACCAACAAGCACGCTGCTGGGCCTCTTCAAAGAGTGGGATTGCTCAATGCGGGAGCAAGAGCTCTCTCCTGGCGACGTGCTAGCTCTCTACACCGATGGCGTCACTGAGGCCACTGATTTTCGCGGAGAAGAGTTTGGCGAACGGTATCTGATCGAATCTCTGCGCCAACATCGGGAGCTGTCTTGCCAGGCTTTGCTGGGCACAATTGTGGATGGGGTTCGTCAATTCAGCGCTCAAGAACAACACGACGACATCACAGCCATCGTCGCGAAGTTCAGAGCTATTTGAAACGACAACTCGGCTGGATTGTTTTTCCTTTTTCGTTCCCAAGCAGGGACGATCAGTGCGAAGGATGTAGTTCCCGCTCACGAACGTGTCGTGTGCAGCCTCGTCCTGCCGACCGATTGCCGTTCTTATCACGGTGAGCGGAGTGTCCGAAAAAATTGCGATTTCAACAGCTACATGGGTCCGGACATCGGCGCCTTGGTATTGCGGAGAATGTGCCATTCACCATTTTCCCTCCTGGCATCAGGCACGTTGCGCCCCGGGTTTCGCTGAGCTTTCTGATTGCCTTGCAGTGTTAAAAGGCACAAGCATGGGAACACGGCGGCGATACTCCGCGTATTCGGCGTGAACGCGAATCAGATCCCGTTCCTCAAATTGAATGGCAATAAGAATGTAGGCCGTCGTGGCCGCGGCAAAGACCAGATGAGCCAATGTCATCTTCGGCGCTGACCAGAACACTAGCAGCCATCCCACATATAACGGATGGCGAACATAGCGATAGAGTCCAGGAGTGCGGAACTCAAGCTGCGTGTATGGGCGTCCCAGCAGGTGTAGCCATACCTGGCGCAATCCAAATAGATCAAAGTGGTTGATGAGAAATGTCGCAGCAAGCACGATCGCCCAACCGGCGGCATATAGCGAGTAAAGGGCCGCTCGCCCGAGACCGCTCTCTAGATCCCAGACCACTCCGCCCATGGGCTGCCATTTCCAGAACAACAAGAGCAGAGCGAGACTCGAAAACAGTACATAGGTGCTGCGCTCAACGGATGTGGGCACGATGCGGCTCCACGCGCGCTTAAACCATTGCCGGGCCATGACGCTGTGTTGAACCGCGAAGAGCCCGAGCAAAGCGGCATTGATCGCCAAAGCGTTCATGAAGGACATCTGCATGCCGGAGTCAATCGACTTCGGAACGAGGAAGTTCCCGATGAACCCTATGGCGTACAGAAACGCAGCCAAGAACGCGAGATAGCAAGCAACGCCGTACAAGAAAGCGATTATGCGATTGAACATTTTGTTCTCCTTCGTCATCTCTCTATGAAATTGGACTTTGCAATCCTGCTTCGCCAGGCCAGGCTCCCGAACCTGCGAGCCTGGCTGTTTATTCCAATCGGGAGCCGTTGGCTCCAAGTCGTTCGCGCCAACTGGACAGACGCTTACTTTCCGAAGCGTGCTGTGAGTGTTCCGAATCCCAGTGTGATGGTGTCGGTATTCGAGGACACTCCACCGCCACAGAGTCGGATCACATTTCTTCCGGGTGTCAGTTTGTAGTCGCCCGGCATGATGACCCACTGAAACGTGATCGTAGCCATTGTGGAATCACCGGGATTGAAGGCTGGGATCGACTTGGGACCGAAAAATGTGCACGGGCCGTCGTTCAGGCTGAATCCGACCACAAACGGTGTTTCGCTCTGATACTCCGTGCTCCAAGTCACAACGATCGGAACCAGATAGTTCGGCTCGACGACCCGTATTGAGTCATTCCACGACGAGCAGCAGAGGCCCGTGTGAGTCGCTCCGTCGCTAACTCGCAACACTTGGGCCTTTGGAACGGCAAAAGCCGAGATGGATCCGGCTGCAATCAAGGATGCCAGGATGGCCACAAAAGCTAGCCTGCGGTAATTCGATATCGCAATTGTTTTCACGTCATTTCTCCTTCTCTATCGCTAATTGATTTGTTTAGAATTGGCCTACTTGGGGAGTTTGCTGGCCGCCTGATCGCTACCGATAAGACGTGCTAATTTGCCAGCGGGACGACGCATCTCGGTATCTTTCCCCCTTTGGTCCGCCGCAAAGATAGGGCGTGTACACTTCGGAAGTCATGGGAACGCGACGGGATTTCTCCGGGAAAACGCCGGTTCTCGGGCGGGACTAGAACGGGTGATATGGCGCCGAACTTCACCTTCGACAAATTTCGGTTCGAGACAGAGACTGGCCGCCTCTGGTCAGGAGCGCGGGAGCTGCGGCTTACACCGAAAGCAGCCGCCGTTCTCAAAGTCCTATTGATGCGCGCCGGCCACCCGGTTACCAAGGAAGATCTATTCACTTTTGTTTGGGATGGAGTCTCAGTCGGAGACGACGCGCTCACGTCGTGTGTTCAGGAGCTGCGGAGAGCGCTCGCGGACGATGCCAAGAAGCCGCGCTTTATTGAGACTCGCCATCGGCGCGGCTATCAATTCGTCGCTCCACTCACGGAAGCGCCCGATGAAAAATCCGTCAACGCGGCTGCGCAGGCAACGAAGGTTCCCGCCATTGCCGTCCTGCCATTCGCTGACATGAGTCCTGCAGGCGATCAGGACTTTTTCTGCGATGGATTAGCCGAAGAACTCATCAACGCCCTTACTCGCATTGATGGCCTGCGAGTCGCGTCCCGCACCGCCTCATTTCAGTTTCGAAGTCCCGGCGCCGACGTTCGGTCTGTAGGACGCCATCTCAATGTCGACCGCTTACTCGAGGGAAGCGTGCGCAAAGCTGACAACCGCTTGCGCGTCACCGTGCAACTGATTGAAGTCGCGACGGGCTACCACCACTGGTCGCAACGCTTCGATCGAGTGCTTGACGACGTTTTCGCGATCCAGGACGAGATTGCAGAACGAGTCGTCGATTCTATGCGGGGCGGGGTCCCGAGTCTCAGTGAGCGACCGTCGACATTACGGCCTCACACACGCGGAGAGGCCTACGAGTACTACCTTCGAGGCCGCCACTATCTGCACCGCATGACGCAGACGGATCTCGAGAGCAGTGGCGAGATGTTTGAACGCGCCATCGAGATTGATTCCGGGTACGGCCCTGCGTGGGCATGTCTCTCTGCTGCTCACGCAACGCTCTACGAGTGGTTCGGGTCGAAAGAAGAAGACCTCTCGCTGGCTGAGCGCGCTTGCAGAAAAGCACTCGAGCTCTCTCCTAACCTGGCTGAACCGCACGCGGCCTGGGGATTCGTTCTATCACTGTCAGGGCGTTACGCCGAGGCCGCCAGGGAATTTGAAGAAGCGATTCGCTTTAATCCCGCATTCTTCGAGGCCTATTACTACTTTGCTCGATCTTGCTTTGCCGGCGGCGAAATTGCACGCTCGGCTGAGTTGTTTGGAAAGGCGGCCGACGTTCGGCAGGAAGACTTTCAAAGTGCCATGCTGCAAGGCCAGTCTCTGCGGCAACTAGGGCGAATGGAGGAATCCCGAGTTGCAACGCGAGAAGGCGTCCGTCGGGCCGAGCGCATACTCATGCTCAACCCGACCGATGCGCGCGCGCTCTCCCTCGGCTCCGGTGCGCTTTTTGAGGATGGTCAGGTGGAACGCGCGTTTGAATGGTGCCAACGAGCGCTCGAACTCCATCCCGAGGATATGACCACCCTGACCAGCGCGGCATGCCTTTACGCCAAAGCAGGGCAGAAAGAAAAATCCCTGATGTACCTCGAACGCGTACTCGCCCGCGGCTGGGGCAAGCGAGACTGGATTGCGCAGGATTCTGATTACGATATCTTGCGCGACGACCCACGCTTCAAGAAACTCCTTTCGACGTTGAAATGATCGATTGCCTGCGACCGACGACAGGTGTAGTTGGCCACGAACGCGGTGGTCGATTGGAATAGGATTGCACTGACCACCGCTTTGACCACGCCAGGAACGCAGGTGTATCTCACCTACGTCAACCTCGCGATGTACAACGCCGTAAACAAGTCGGGATTGGTGCTTTGGGGGAAGGGACCAATCCCGCGCTTAAACGTCGACTCCGCCCATCGGGGCCTTATGTTCAAGTCTGCGCTTTAAAAATATTACGAATCATTTCTTATGCTTTCTTTTCGTTTCGATCATGAGCTATGATCTGCGTGTCGTGCAATCCTGATCAATTTTCGCCGTTGCAGGAGCGCTCATGGACCGACGCAGGTTCTTGAAGTCTGCCACCGCCGCTGGCATCGCAGTTGGTGTATGTAAACCTACCGCCAACGCCTCTATTCCTGAACACAGCTGGGATAAATACGACTGGGGATCGGGACCTTCCGTTTCTGATCGGCTTTATCAAGGTCCGTTCCCACAGTATGGGCCTGGTGCTGTTGTCCCAGAAAGCGATGTAGCGATGGTGACTACTCCATCTAGAGACATCGTTGCGAACTACGGGATGGGCTTGATCGTGTATGCCTCCGACGACACGGGGCTGCTCCATGTCCCGGGGCAAGCGCTGGAACGAACGCTGGAAGATCTGATCAAGCTCCCATTCGCGCAGAAGATCTACATCCGACCTAACTGGCGCGATGTACAAAAACAGCCTGGCCGTCTGGACTTTCCGGACTGGTGGAAGATTACATTCGATCTTGCGCGCCGCTACGAGAAGCGGATCGGCTTCCGAGTCATGCTGGAGAATCCCGATTTCCCAGAACCGGGTATGCCGGATTTTCTCCTTAAGAAGGTTCCTTACGTAAAACTCAAGGGTGAATGGAAGGGCAATCCTGCGGAAATGCGATACCGGAAGGACAACCGTGTGCCGCAATATGATCATCCGGCATATCAGTCTGCATTTCGCGAATTAAATGCGCTGCTCGCAGCTGACCTCAACGGCCATCCGCAGGTCGAGTTCATGGACACGATGATGTACGGCTTTTGGGGCGAAGGACACACGTGGCCATACGAGGGCAATCCTTTTTCAAGCCAGTTGGTTGCGGAACGAATATGGGCCGCGATGTTCGAGGCGCAACTCGAACAGTGGACAAAAGTTCCATTGGCCACGAACACGCAGCCCGATTTCAGCAATGTTGGCAACTCCGACATGCTGGACCGGACGATCCGCAGCGGAAACTGGATACGCACCGACACGATTTTCATCGAGAACACGCAGATCGAAGCGTTGAGCTACCGTCCGCCTTGGGTGGCTGCGATTTGCGAGGTGGGTTTCACTACCGGTGATCCTAAGGAACTTCGCATCGATGAAGACGGAATCACTTACAACGAGCAAATCATTTCGCACGCGAGCGACGTCGGCGTCAATTATCTGTCGCTTTGGAGCTGGCACAACCAGTCAGCGGCCAGCATCTTGAGCTACTATGACAAGTTTCCGGAGCCGATTGACCAGATCGCTCGGCAGATTGGCTACCGCGTTCGTCCGTCATTTATATGGACTTTCGCGCGTGACGGAGTTACCGGTCTGGTGATCGGACTCGCGAACGATGGAATTGCGCCCGTTCCTGGCGTGCTCCGCCTGAGCGTGTTCAGCGAGGACAAAAAGGTCAACGTATCAGGATGCGTTGACGCGGGGTATCCGAAGCCAACCGGTGTTCATCAAGCCATGCTCATGCTACCCGCGGGTTCTCAATGGGCGGGTCTGCGATTGAAAGCAGAGCTTGAGGTCAAGGGTGTGCGTTATCCCGTGCGTTGGGCGTGCCGGCAGAAGGTCAATTCCGATGGCTCCTTGACGCTGCGCCACAACTACAAACCTGACCAGCCACTGGTGTAGGCGGGCAGGACTCGTGCCGAATGTGCGCGGGCACTACAGCTCCGGTATCACAGCTCCAGCACTACAATGTCAGGATGACAGGCCGCGTGTGTTACCACTGCAAGCAGTTGGTTGAGGAAGGGGAGCAGCACGACTGCTGGACTACGACCGAGGAAGCGCTGATGAAAGACCTCTCGGAAGAACTGCAGGACGCGTGGCAAAGGTTGCGCGAGACTGCGGCGTCGTTTGGTGAGCAACGGATTTACGCGTCGCACAAGTCGGTGATGTTCTCCCGCAAGTCGTGTTACTTCTTCGTGCGTCCGAAGCGGACCTTTCTGGAAGTCTGCGTGTTCCTTGGCCGCACGGTAAAGGCTCCGCAGGTGCGCCGCTTCGATCACGCTTCGAAGTCAAAGGTCTACCATATTGTTCAGATCAAGCATCGGGATGAAGTAGAGCCGCCTATCACGGATTGGCTTGAGGAAGCGTACGAGTTATCTGACGCGCTGACCTCGAATGCTCGGGCGAAAGCTGTAAAGTCGACCTCGAAAGGCAAAGCCAGGACGAAAAAGGCGAAGCGCGCGCGGAAAACTGTTCCCGTCAAAAAGAGCAAGCGGCGATCATAACAATGGCGTTCCTTGGCAATGTCTACTTTGCAGTTTTCGCAAGAGCCTTTACCAAGTCATACATGAACGTTTGTCCTTCATAAAAAGACTGCACGGGCACGCGTTCGTCTCGACCGTGGAAGCGGATGTCTTCGCGGTCAAAGAAAATGCCTTGAATGCCGTAGGTAGGAATGCCAACTTCGCGCAGATATCTGCCGTCAGTTGCGCCCATGACCATTGTTGGGACAACTGGGACGCCTGGCCAAAGGGATTCGCTGGCCGCTTTGACAGCGTTGAGAACGTCCGGCCGCATTGCTGAAGCCGGGCCTTTACCGGCGTTGGCGGTAACCGTGATTGAGACCTGATCATCGGCAACTACTTTCTTGAGTCCACCCTCAACGTATTCAGGAGAGTCTTCGGGCAATACGCGACAGTTGACGTTGGCGGCAGCGCGTTGCGGCAAAGCATTTCTGGCGTGGCCACCTTCCAGTTGAGTTGCTACACAGGTTGTGCGAAGGGTAGCGTTCCACGCGGGGCTCGCAGCGGAAACTTTCTGCATTGCCTCCTGAGAGCCTTCCGCCACTTTTGCAAGCTCCGTGGCAATTGCTCCAGTTTCGATGTTTGCCATCGCTCGGAAGTAGGCGGCTGTAACGTCATTGGTCTTCAAGGGAAAGCTAAAGTGTGCAAGACGGTCGAGCGCAGCGGCGAGGTGATAAATCGCGTTATCCGCAACCGGCAGGGAGCTGTGGCCGCCCTTATTGCGAACTACGAAGCTAAAATCGAGAACGTATTTTTCGCTGACCTGAAGATCGTTCGATATTTTCTTGCCATGAGAAGACTCGCCCCATCCACCTTCGTTGAGCGCCAACTCAGCATCGATCAGATCGCGGTGATTCTTAAGTAGCCAGTCGACCCCGTTGTAGGGACCACCGCCTTCCTCGTCGGCGGTGAGAGCGACGATGATGTCGCGATCCGGCTTGAAGCCTTCACGCTTGTAACGAATGAGGTTTGCAATCCAGATCGCTGCCTGCGCTTTGTCGTCGCCAGTGCCGCGACCATAGAAATATCCGTCCTTTTCGAGGAATTGAAATGGATCGGTCGTCCAGTCCTCGCGTTTGGCTTCGACTACGTCGGTGTGGGCAAGAAGCAGAATCGGCTTGGCAGCGCCGGTCCCGTGGTAACGAACGACGAGATTTGATTTCTTCGGTGTGGCTCCGCCCAGGAAGATATCGGAATCGGGGAAGCCGGCCGCCTTTAAGCGGACTGCTGCAGCTTCGGCCACGGGAGTTGTGGCGCCGGTTGTGAATCCGGATTGGATTTCGACGAATTCCTTGTAGATGTCGCGTGCCAGTTGTTGGTCCGCTTGAGGCGCGAGAGTCTGAGCCCTTAGCGTTAGAGTGGAGAGAAGGAGAAAGAAGACGGGTCGAAGCATCCGGCATTTTTCCATGAGGAGGGGTTTGGCGCAATCCGCAAATGTTCCGGGCGAAGCGACGAGAGCGTAGTTAGAAATTAGGAGTTCATTTCCGGCCAAACACTTCTTTAAGTAGCGCGGTGGTCTGAGCGGCGGGATCTTTTCGGATTTGCTTTTCCTCTTCGCCGAGCACGTGGAAGAGTCCGTCGAGAGTTTTGCCGACTACGTATTTGTTGAGATCGAATTGTCCGGCAAAAGTGCTGCCACCTGGAGCGCTGGCGATGAACTGGTCGTACTGTTTGACGACGCCGACATTTTCCATGGAATGCTGGACGATGGGAGCGAAGGCGGCGGTGAGATCGGGAGTGGAAGTGCGTTGAAAGTATTCGGTAGCCGCCGTGTCGCCACCGGTGAGAATGTGGCGAGCATCGTCAAAAGACATCTTCTTCAGGGCAGCGAGGAAGATCTGTTTTGCCTGAGGTGCGGCCTGCTCGGCGGCGCGGTTCATGCCAACCTCGAGTTCGTCGACCTTGGCGCCCATGCCAAGCATGCGCATCCCTTTGCCGATCGTCTGGAGTTTGGGCGGCAGCAAAATCTTTATTGCCTGGTTTTTGAGAAAGCCATCTGGTCTACCTGTGAGGGAGACTGCCTTTCCGGTGCTCAATTGCAGTGCCTGCTTCAGACCAGCGGTAATTTTGTCATCGCTCAAGCCCGAAGTGCTTCCGTGGGTAAGGGTCTCGCCAGCCTTTTTAATGATGTCGTCGAATTGAGCAGCAGCGAACGTGCAGCAACAGAGGGCCAGGACGACGGTCAGCAGCAGAAGGCGCATGAGACTCCTTGGGGATCAGCAGGGTTGATTCTACTGCAGGTCGAAACAGGTGATTGAACAACGAATGTTTACTAACACGGTGAATGGACCGTGTGGTCAGCTGGGTCGCTCGCGTTCATTCGACGACAGTTCGATTCTGTATTTACTTAAGCTTACGTCCCTCAGACAAAACTCATTCAAAACTCATCCTGGGCGAATTGACTAGCGACTGACGCCGCGCCAAAGTCTCGCGGCAGGCTGAGGCTGGCCAACATTAGCTGGGTTGTGCGTGCGGCCAGATTTCAAGTGCCGGATTTGCGTGGCGTTTGAGCAGGCCGAGTCCGACAAATTTATGCTCAGGAGTGGTTAATGAGATCGCAATGGAATGGGCCGCACTATTTCGCGAAGATCGTTACGCTGTTTGTGTTGAGCGCTGCTCTGCATGGGCAGACCTACAACAACATCTACAACTTTGACGGGCCACACGGGTGCTGCTCCACGTTTCCGCAGGTACTAGCGCAGGGGCGTGATGGCAACATGTACGGGACTGCGATCGCAGGTACCGGCGCGGCATCGCGTGGGAACGTTTTCATGGTGACGCCATCCGGCGCACAAACCGTCCTGTTTAATTTCGACGGACCGCACGGCTCGAACCCTCAAGGCGGGCTAAGCCTGGGTTTCGACGGCAACTTCTACGGAACGACGGTGAATGGAGGAGCCAACAACGCTGGCGTGATTTTCAAGATCAGCGCGGCGGGCGGTACTCCGACTGTGCTGTACAGCTTCAGAAATGGCAACGATGGCGGTTTTCCACGCACGCCGCCAGTGCAGGCTCCTGACGGAAACCTTTACGGTGGAACTGGATCGGGTACTAAGTTCGCCATCTACCGGTTGACGCCATCGGGCGCTTTCACGGTGATCGCAACGCTACCGGCGTTGAGCCAGTCCATCTTGGTTCTGGGCGCGGACGGGAAGCTTTATGGCACAACTCAGTATGGCGGAACATTTGCGCGGGGGACGGCCTTCCAAGTCACGACTGCCGGCAAGCTAAAAATTCTCCATAACTTCACCGACGCCACCGGAGGTTTCCCAATTGGCGGCCTGGTGCAAGGCAGCGACAAGAAACTCTACGGAACGACCTATCTGGGCGGAACATCCCCCAACGGGGGGGTGGTCTATCAATTGACCACGGGCGGGGCCTACAAAGTCATAAAAAATTTCAGCAATACGGCGCCCGCGAGCGGATATGCCTTGACGTCTTCGTTGGTGCAAGGCAGCGATGGATTTCTATATGGCGTCTGTCAAAAAGGTGGCGCGGGCACGCGCGGGACGCTGTTCAAAGTCAATACAACTGGTACAACCTTCGCGGTGCTGCACGACTTTGCCAAGGCGACTGGATGGGATCCGGAATCTGCGCCACTGCTGCACACGAATGGCAAGATTTATGGGCTCACGACGGCTGGTGGCCCGGCCGACTCTGGAGTGGTGTACAGCTTTGACAATCACCTCAAGGCGTTTGTTTCCGTCTTCGTAATTTGGTCGGGCAAAGTTGGAGCTTCTGCGAACATTCTGGGGCAAGGATTTTCAAACGCGACCGGAGTGAAATTCGGAGCGGGGGCAGGAACATTCGTGGCGGCTAACGATACGTTCATGACGGCGAAGGTAGTGGCAGGCGCAACGACCGGCCCGGCCACCGTACTCGAGCCTGGCGGAAATCTGGTGTCGCCCCAGACCTACAAAGTTTTACCGACAGTTTCGGGTTTCAATCCTAAGGCCGGCAAGGTAGGCGCGCAGGTCGTGATCACGGGCATGAGCCTGAAGCAGGCGACAGCAGTCAGTTTCGGTGGAGTAAAAGCCACGGCCTTCACTGTGAATTCGGATACTCAAGTGACGGCGACGGTTCCAGCAGCGGCGAAGACGGGCAAGGTCGCTGTTACGACGGCAGGAGGAGTTGCCAGCGGGCCGGGAACATTTACGGTTCAATAGCTTGTGCGATGGTCGAATACCTTGGAAGCAAGAGATTCATGGCGGCCGCCGCTGCCAGCGCGGCGGCCAAGGCGACTAACAAGGAAGAGTAGGAGCCGGTTGAATCAAAGGCGCGGCCCAGTATCACTGGACCAACCGCTGCGGAAGCAGCATAGAAGGACCACGTTAGACCGTACAACGTAGAAAAAGAGCGCAGGCCAAAATAACGAGTCAGCAAATAGGGCGTAATCGCGGCTTCGCCGCCAGCTCCAACGCCGATGAGTGCGGCCGCCGCGCACCCAGCGGAGAAACTATTTGCGCGGGCGAGCAGGAAAACCCCTGCGGCAGTGACGAGGTTTACCAGAAGTGCGACGCGTGCGCCAAAAAATCGGTCCAGCAACCATCCCACAACCACTCGGCCCAACAAACTTGAACCACCAAGCATGGAGGCGCACAGCGCAGCCTGTTTGGCCGTGATTCCTCGATCCGTAAGTAATGCGGACATCTGTGTGATCGCCCCGTTCATGCTTATCGAACTCACGCAAAGAACAGCGACGATGATCCAGAACGAAAAAGACTGTAAGCCTTGTTGCCATGTTTTTCCGGAATGTTCGACGGGCGCAGCAGGGTTTTCGACGGGGCCTCGTTCGCGGACATAGCGCCAACTGAGCGGAAGTCCGAGTAGTAGCGCAATGCACCCCAGTGATAAGTACGCGGCGCGCCATCCGGAGTGGGTGATGATGGTTTGAGCAACGACGGGGAGAATCATGGCACCCAAGCCTGCACCTACCATCACGAAAGCGAGAGCCATCCCCAAACGCCGTTGAAACCACGTAGAAATCGATCGCGAGTAAGCGAGATGAGCTGCACCGTTGCCAACCGCACCCAACACGATGCAGGTGACGTAGAACTGCCAGACTTGGGACCGCAAGAGTGCCAGTGAGGCGACGCCACATCCAAAAACCGTCATGCAGGGAAGAATGATGCGTCGAGGGCCGTAACGGTCAATCCAGCGGCCCAATAAGGGCGAACATGCGCCCAAGGTGATGGCTGCAAACCCGAAGCCGCGTGATACGACTTCGCGGCTCCATCCAAATTCGGCGCCCAGGGGTTTGACGAAAGCTGCGAAGGTATAAACGAAGAGCGAGCCGAATCCTGCCATGACGCCAAAGCAGGCTGCCAGAGCCACGCGCCACCCGTAGTACCCGGGATCAGACTCGCTCAGGCTGTGCGGCGGATGGTTTTGCAGGGCATCCGGGCTCTGTTGAGAGGCGGCGAGACTCAAGGGTGTCTTCCAACGCCGAGAGAGTCAGCGACGCGATTGATGTAGTTGAACCATGACGCGATCAACGTGATTTGCAAGATACCTCTGTCATCGAAGCCCACCTCGCGGAGGCGTTCGTGATGAGCGGGACTGATCTTGGTCGCGTCCCGCGTCAGCTGTATTACGTACTCCACCATCGTTTTCTCCGGCACGGTCAGCGAGGCCTTTGTGTAGTCGGTCTCGAGTGCGCGAACTAAGCTTTCGTCCAACGTTACGCGACGCAGAAACTCTGCGTGGGATTCGATTCAATAGACGCACCTGTTTGTTACAGACACAACCGTGGTGATGATTTCGTGTTGTCGCCTGGAAAGCGGAAGGTCTGGCGACATCAACACTCCGAAGGTTGCGAACGCGTGGTAGAGAGCTTGGGGTATAAGGCTGTGCGACTCGACAATCTGTGCGCCGCCTTCTTCGACGGGATGCACAGGTGTTGCATATTCGACTGGGAAGAGTCCCCTTTGACCCTCAAGCGCGCGCAGCAGTTCTTCGCTAGCGTCAGACATTGAAACAGTTTTGATCCAAGTCATTAAACGTTCCTCACTACTGTCTTTATTGGGTGAGTGCGTCGCTACTTGGAGTTGGAGTCCGGTTGCGACGTCACGCGGATTTGTCCTTCGGAGTACCAGCCGTCGGGATCGCGTCCTTCGATGGCGAAGCGCACAGCGGGTTTATTTGTCTTGGGATCGAGCATGGCTACGCGAAAATCGTAGGTGTCGTCCGGTAGATCGTAAGGAACGAAGAGACTTCCGTCGAAGACTGCATCACCGGGAAGCCACTTCGTGACGTCCACAGGAACGTTGATGACCGTGCTGTTTTTCGCGGACCGCAATTGGACTGCGAGCGGGTAGTTGGTATAGGGGGGAGCTACGCCGGCGTTCAGCCACCACATCGCGATCGGCATCATTGATCCAGCAACGACGGTCTTCGGAAATTCGAGGCGGCGTAGCAAGAAGCGGTATCCGATCTTTTTCTGGAAGGTCTCGAAGTCGAGTTTCCATTCAGCCGGGATGGGGGAGGACTTCAAGTTCACGGACGTGACGTGCCAACGGAGGGCTTGCTCGAGAATGTAGTTCAGATCAAAGTGATCTCTCTTCCACTCGGAAACTGTGCCGCAGACCTCCAGAGAAACGGGATGTTTCTGCCAGACATCCTGGATACCGGAACGAACGACTTGCTGCGGGTAGATGTCCAACATCTCGGGTTGAAAATAAGGGTTGTCGGATTTCACACGGAGATCTCCGAGACAGTCGAGGCGCCATCCAGCGCCGCGCGACGTTCCATAGGTGAGGGCCTGTGGTTCGTCGAAATTCATCAGAAGCGTTGTGTTCGGGAAAGCGTCGAACCAGATGTCGATCAGCGCTTTCTGGTACGCGAATGCCGGCATGTACGGACTCCAGCCTTCGCCCCAATAGCCCACCGAAGAAATGTCGACGCTGTCGAGATATGGATTTCCGTTATAGCGTTTGCCGGCTTCGGCTACTAGCTCACCCCAAAACTTGAGGAAGAGCGGATCCGAGAAGTCGGGTTGCCAAATTGCGCCGTCTTTGTCAGTTGGTTTATTGGAGCGGTGCGCGCCGGATTTCTGATACCACTCGGGCAGAGGATCTTTGTTGGAATAAGGCATGAGCCGGATCGCCAGCGTCTGCCCGTGCGCGCGTGCTTCCTGCAGAGCGAGGTCTAGGATGTCCCAACGATATTTCCCCTGCTCCGGTTCGAGCGCAGTCCAGTACCAACGAAGATAGGCGATTGTAGTGTCCGGGAAATCGGGCTTGGTGGCGGCTTGCGGGAGTTTCGTGACCGGCCCTAGTTCAGACCATTCGAGCGCGGGATTGGTATCTTGCCCGTTGAAACGATTGAACGTGGTGATTCCCATGTTCGGATTTCGGAGTACTTCGTTGATGGGCTTGGGACGCACGATGATGGTGTTGTGCTGTGCATAGCAGATGCAAGAGAGAAAGAGAATCGCGAACTGCAATAAAAGTCTTCGCATAGAGTTCCCCGACATGCGTGTCTTGGAATGAATTAGGTAGCAGGAAAAGATAACAGAGAAGGTAAACGACATGGATGTGTGGAGGACGGGTGTGGCAGGAATTTCTCGTCGGGCTGCAGTTCATTTCGACACAACTTAGGGGAGGTTGCTTCTTTCGACGCCGGATGAAAATTGACTCGATCGTGACAATTGCGTGACGAATTGCACGACAGCCCCCGATATGTTGGACGTGGTTCGTTTAAAAAACTTGGGGAAGAGGTGTGTCTCGTTATGCGATTTGCTTTCAGTGTTCATGCCGTATTGGCTGTTGTGCTTGGGGTCTTCATCGCGCCGCAGGAAATGGTTGCGCAGAGCGCCAGTACGTGCCTATACAACGATGAACACTTTCACATCCAAGATTTTGTCGCTCAGGGTCCGCGGCTCGCCGACATTGTGAAGATGATGGATAACCACGTGTGCCGCAGTACTCTCATGGCACTTGCGGTCACGGTGGCCCATGATCCTTTAGTCGACCGCGACTTCGCTCCTGTTTACTACACACAGACAGACGGTCAGGTGCTGTACTACAACACGCTGCAGGATGTGCTGGTCGCGCATAAAGTTCTGGCCCTTTCGCCACAAGATCGCGCCCGTGTCGATCCGCTCATGAGTGCGTTCAATCTGAAAGACGCTCGCGCGGCAGACTACATCAAGCAGATGGTTCAGTTGTATCCGGGCGTGTGGAGCGGTTTTGGCGAGATCCATTTCAAGAAGCAAGAATTCTCTGAAAAAATTGCGGGCGGCCCGCCGAGTCTATACAGTCCGTCCATTGATACGATTTTTGATGTGATTGGAGAGATGGGCGCGGTCGCAGTCGTCCATTGCGATCACGACACCCCGGGCAACCTCGCGCTGATGGGCGATCCTGCGGCGCAGATGATTTTTAAAGGTGCCGCGCCGAAGCCTCAGTACCTGGATGCCTTCAAAACATTTCTGAAGAAACATCCGAAAGCACCGGTGATCTGGGCGCACTTCATGGGGAATGGCCGTAACGTGACACCGTACCCTGAGCACTGGACATATCTTGAGGAGATGTTGGCGGATCCGGCGTTTAGTCACGTTTACATTGACATGTCGTGGGGATCGGTCGTGGCGTCGCATGTGATTGACACTCCGGAGCATTTGAAGATGACGGCAGACCTCATACGAAAATATCCGAACCGTTTCATGTATGGAAGTGATCAGGCTGCCACGAGCGATTGGGAAGTGGTGAAGAAAAACTACGACGTCTGGGGGGCGCTTTGGAAGGAATTGGGCCCAGCCCTTACGAGCCAGGTCGCAAAGGACAATTACATACGAGTCTTCGACGAGTCGCGAAAGAACATGCGCAGATGGGAGGTTGCGCATCCGCAAAAGATTGATTGAGGTGGAGCTGCGGCGGCGTACATTTCGTTATTGGTGTCGCCGCTTATTAATAGGTCACCGGATTGTTATTCAAGTGACGCTCGGTCCCGTCGCGCATCCGCGGCGGGATGCGCGTTCAAATTTCATCGATTATCATGGAGGGAGACCACTACCGGGAGTTTGCGATGGCGTTCCCCATCAAGATTTGCAGCATCTGTTCTGAAGAGTTTGAATTAAAACCGGACAAGCCGGGGTTTGCGAATCGTTGTCCAGAATGCAGCGCGCCGGAATCGGAAGAGCAAGCAGGAAAAGATAAAAAGGACGCGGTGCAACGCCGGTCCGACAGTGAAGCAAACGAAGCGCGCAGGGAAGCCATGCGCAATCTTCTGTATCGCAAAGATAGCTGAAAAACGTTCCAACCGCCCATCTAGAGAAACAAATCACCGGCAGCGAACGCAGTGTGCCTTTTCGAAAATACTTTTGGGTCGCACTAAGCGTCGGTGTGGCTCGCACTGTCGTTACGCGCAATCGTGAAAGTGAAAGCTCAATCACTAAGCGTAACTACTTAGGCCGTTAGCATTTTCTGTTTCGGAACTAGAGTGAAGACTGTATTGCCGCTGATTACTACAGCGACTAGCTTGAGTGAAACGCTGCGAGCCATATAAGAGGCAAGCACGGGTACCCGTCAGTGAAGTTAGAAGTCACGACGTTCGGCCTTCAGTTTTACCTCTTTACCTGCATATGGCATATCAATGGCAGCGTCGAAGCATTCCAGGAGGTGCCAGTAGGCGCTTTCCAACCTCCTCTTCCCGCGCTGCGCACACAGCCCTCGTCCTATTGGTTATTTGCTTTCTTACAAGCGTAGCTAGTGGCGCGGCTCAACCGACCTTTGTGCAGGAACGGGATTCTCAAATCACTTTCGGAAGCACGAGCCGGACGACGTTTTCTGCGCAAACCACTGCCGGCAATCTATTCGTCTTATACCTGGTTTGGGACAACACGTCGGGCGCATCCGTTTCCGATTCTCTTGGCAACATCTATGCCAGCGCGATTGGGCCTACGCGGTGGAGCAACAACAGAAATAGTGTCCAGACCTTTTACGCAATCAATCGCGCAAGCGGACCGAACACGGTGACTGTGAATTTCTCACGACGAATCCAGTCATTTGGGATTGTGTACGCGCATGAATACTCGGGAATTCGTTCCACGGGGTCAGTTGACGTGAGTGCGGCATCGTCCGGGAGTTCAGGTTCTTTGAGTAGTGGTTCTATCAATACCACTAACGATCTCGACCTGATCTTTGCTGGAGGTGTGTCGGCATCGACTGTGACAAGCGCCAGCCCCGGTTACTCAACAAGGTCGGTGACGCAGGGAAATCTTACCGAGGACCGGGTTTCCGCAAAAGGGATATACAGCGCTACCGCCAACAATGCGGGCGGAGCTTGGGCAATGCAGGTGGTTGCGTTCAAAGGTTCGGCTGCCTCGCCGGCTGATTCGACCGTCCCGAGCATACCTGCTGGCTTATCGGCCGTCGCGATTTCGTCGTCGCAGGTTTCTCTTTCGTGGAATGCTTCGACCGATGCGGGCAATGCGGCGAACGAGCTCTACTATGGCGTTTATCGTAACGGAACTCGGATAGGCACAACGGCAGCGGGAACGACGTCATGGACCGATGGTTCGTTGGTACCATCCACCACGTATTCGTACACGGTGTCCGCGTATGATCCTGCTGGCAACAACTCTGCACAGTCGTCATCGGCGTCGGCGACGACCTTGGCATCAAGCGACACGGTGTCTCCAACCGTTCCGGGCAGCCTCCATGTCACAGGAACATCGTCATCCACGATTTCATTAGCCTGGAATGCCAGCACGGACAATATTGGAGTGGCGGGCTACAAAGTCTTTCGTAATGGTGCGCTTGTCGGCACCTCGGCTGGCACATCCTATGCCGACTCGGGGCTAGCTGGGTCCACGACGTACGCGTATTCGGTGTCTGCCTATGACGGGTCGGGTAACAACTCGGCAACCTCGGCATCGATTAACGCTTCGACTGGCGCGGTAAGTCAGAGACCTTATGTAACCAATTTTCCCGCTACTGAAAATCCTATTTCGGAGGGAGCTAATTGGACCAATGGTCGTGCGGTCGGTGTGGATTGGGGAGACGTGGCAACGGCATCTGGTCTCGCGTACGGCACAAATATCGGCTCATATGCAGATCCGACCGCAATTCTGGCAGGAAGTTGGGGGCCGGATCAGATGGCGCAGGCTACGGTATACAGCGTCAACCAGACAGACAGCGTATTTGAGGAGGTCGAGCTTCGGTTACGAAGCACGATTTCCGCACACAGCAACACGGGGTATGAAATTAATTTTCGCTGTTCGAAGACAAACAATGCGTATTCGCAGATTGTCAGATGGAACGGGCCGCTCGGCAACTTCACTTACTTGTGGGCCCAGGATGGATCCCAGTACGGTGTTAAGACTGGCGATGTTGTAAAAGCGACAATCATCGGAAATGTCATCAAGGTTTACATAAACGGGACGCAAGTTGCGACCGTTACGGACAACACTTTTAAAACTGGAAATCCTGGCATGGGTTTCTACCTCACCGAGGGTTCGGGGCGCAGTAAAGATTACGGATTCACCAGTTTCACAGCCTCGGACTCGTTGACAGCCGACACGGTCGCGCCTTCAACGCCGCAGAATCTCGCTGCGAATGCTGTGTCATCGTCGCAGATTGATTTGATGTGGTCGGCATCGAGCGACAATGTTGCAGTAACCGGCTACAAAGTATTTCGCAATAGCTCACAGATTGGAACCACATCCACCGCGGGCTTCTCAGATCGAGCGGCTTCGCCAGGAATTCAATACGCGTACGCCGTGGCAGCCGTGGACGCCGCCGGGAATTCGTCAGCGCTGTCATCTCCGGTGACCGCCGGAACATCCGGCGCGGGCGATACAACAGCGCCATCGATTCCTTCGAATTTGAGGCTATCCAGCACAACCTCAACTTCGTTGACGGTTAGTTGGTCAGCTTCGAATGACGATACGGGTGTTGCCGGGTATCGAATCTTCCGCGACGGCGCAGAAGTTGGGACAACCTCCGCTACAACGTATACGGATGGGGGTTTGTCTGCGTCGACGGCATACACCTACACGGTTTCGGCATTTGACAGTTCGAACAATGTGTCGGCTCAGTCGTTGCAACTGAATGCCTCTACGGTTTCGACTCCAGCTACGTCACCTTCTATTGTGCAACTCTCGCGAAATCAGATCACGAACGGGTCCACCGTTTCGGCGACCCTTGATGCCCCCACCGTAGCCGGTAATACCATCGTGGTTTACGCGATCTGGAACAACACCAACAGTGTTGCCATTACGGATTCTCGAGGCAATTCATATACGAACGTTGGGTCGCCATTGACTTGGGGCAGCGGGTACAGCGCCCAAGTGTTTTATGCGTCGAACGTCGCCGGCGGCTCCGATGTGATCACAGCAACGTTTCGAACGTCGGTGAATTCATTTGGGGTGTTATACGTCCACGAATATGCGGGCATCAGCAAGACGAATCCGGTAGATGTCACTTCGTCGGCGGTTGGCGCCTCTTCTTCGCTCAACAGCGGCTCTGTCACGACCACTTCGCCCAACGACTTGGTTTTCGGAGCTGGCGTTTCCGATGACTCGGTGACAGCAGGCGGGTCCGGTTTTAGCGTGCGGGACCTCTCCTACGGCAATATTACGGAAGATAAAATCGCGACATCGGCAGGTTCCTACGCAGCCACGGCGACGCACTCTGGAAACAGGTGGGCGATGCAAGTCGTGGCTTTCCGCGCGGCCCAGTAAAGACTCAATCAAACAGTGTGGTTATGTTGGCGGACGCTGACGGGCTTGGTGTCGTCGCATCGACCGGGCTCGCTTTCAAGCAAGTAGACTTTATGGGAACGAGTTTTGCAATGCGTGGAAGAGCGTTGAAATGTTTTTCGGCAATTTTCGTGGTTATTTTTACTGGTTGTTTCAGGCAGTTCGAGGACGGCGCTTGGCGGGGCATACGCGTGAAATTAGATGTAAAGCTCAAAACAGCGAGCGAAATTACTGAGGTAACTGCTTGCGGTTGTGTAATTACACAAGTATTACAGAGGTCTGGAAGGTAACGCTGATATCTTCAGTCTCGGGGATGGTTCTGGGCCATCCATTCACGGGAGAACGATGAATACGAACGCCGCCGCGGATATGAATGTCGCAACACTGCGAAAAGAACGCTCTTCGAAAGATGGCGTCAACTGGGTAACTGCTATTTTCATGGCGCTTTTTCATATTGGCGCGATCGCAGCCTTATTTTTCTTTACCTGGAAGGCACTCTTCGTAGCATGTTTTCTGTGGTGGGTTTCTGGAAGTCTTGGCATTGGGATGAGCTATCACCGCCTGCTGACGCACCGCGGGTACAAGACTCCAAAGTGGGTTGAATATTTTTTGACGGTCTGCGCCACGCTCGCTCTTGAAGGCGGACCGATTTTCTGGGTGGCCACGCACCGCATCCATCATCAGTTCTCGGACGAAGAGGGAGATCCTCACTCGCCGATCGATGGCAAGTGGTGGGCGCACATGGGTTGGATTTTGAGCGGGAAGTCGATGCATCATGACACGACCACCCTCGCGAAATACGTACCTGACCTCGCGAAAGATCCCGTTCACGTCTGGCTGACGAAATACCACTATGTGCCCATGATTGTGCTGGGAGTGGTTCTATTTGCGGTGGGCGGATGGCCGTTCCTGCTGTGGGGCATTTTCCTGAGGACTGTGGTTGGCCTGCATGCGACCTGGATGGTGAACTCGATCACGCATGTGTGGGGTTCCCGCCGGTTTGCGACCAAAGATCTTTCCACGAACAATTGGTGGGTGGCCTTGCTGACGTTTGGTGAGGGCTGGCACAACAATCACCACGCGCATCCGGTTTCTGCTCGGCACGGTCTGACATGGTATGAGATTGACCTGAACTGGTACGGAATCTGGGCGCTGAAAAAGCTTGGTCTGGCGAGACACATCTACAAGGTGCAGCTCTCGAATCTTCCTCCAAAACCGGAGCTGACGAAGAATCTGGGAGCGTCGGTTGAGCTGGCGGCAACGGCAGCAGGGAACGACTAGGTTTCTCCGAAACACGTTCTGCATTTCACGGCGAGGAATCGACCATTCCTCGCCGGTCGTGCGCTCAGAGTAAAATCACCGCATGCGCATCACAAGCCGGCGCAGAGCCATCGCGTTTTCCCTAACGCTGGGCATCTGCCTAATCGCCCTGGCCGTGGCGCTGAACGTTGGTTGGATCATCCTGAACTGGCGCGAAGGTGTTCTGCTCTTTCTCGGAGCGATCTTCTTTCTTCTTATCATCGCAGGACTGGTTCTAAACACCACGTTTCTGGTGCGCGAAATCCGTAGAAATGAGCAGCACGATAGCTTTATCAACGCGGTCACGCACGAGTTGAAAACGCCGATTGCCTCGATCCGTCTTTATCTGGAGACGCTGGAACGACGAGATGTCCCTCCTGAGCAGCAGCACGAGTTTTATCGGCTCATGCTGCAGGACACGGAACGTTTACATTCGACCGTCGAGCAGGTGCTGAAAGCAGGTCAAGCGGGGCACAAGCGCGGCCAGCATCTGGAAATTCCCGTTGATTTCGCGGCGCTGGTGAAAGAGTGTGTAGAGATGGCGCGATCGCGGTACCACCTGGATGGGACGGCATTGCGATTTGAAGAAGAAGCGAATGCTGCGCCGTCGTGGGTAGTGGGCGATCCGGAAGAGTTGAAGACGGCGGTGTCCAATGTGCTCGATAACGCGGTGAAGTATTCGCGCGATGAGGTTTCAGTGACGGCCGAGATCGTGACCTCGAACGAAAAGAGCGTGGTGTTGCGTGTGCGGGACAAGGGCGTGGGTATTCCGGCGGGAGAACTGAAGCGGGTGTTTAAGCGCTTTTATCGAGTGCCGGATCGCGCACTATCGAAGGTTAAGGGCACTGGGCTGGGCTTGTTTATTGTGAGAGCGATTGCTCGGAAGCATGGCGGACGCGCCTTTGCGGAAAGCGACGGAGAAGGCAAGGGAACGACGGTGACCATCGAGCTGCCGCGGAGCATCGCATGAGTCGAGTTCTGATTGTCGAGGATGAGGCGCATATTGCGCGCGGACTCCGCTTCAATCTCGAAGCCGAAGGGCACGCTGTGGATGTGGTCGGCGATGGCGAGTCAGCGTTGGAGCGGTTGCTGGACAAGAAAGAATTGTTTGATGCGGTTGTGCTCGATGTCATGCTGCCGGGCAAGGACGGATTTACGGTCGCTGCAGAGTTGCGTGGTAGTCAAAATTATGTGCCGGTGCTGATGCTAACCGCTCGGGGACGGCCGGAGGACGTGTTGAAGGGTTTTGCGGCGGGGGCGGATGATTACCTCCCGAAGCCATTTGAGCTCGCGATTCTGCTTGCGCGATTGCAGGGCCTGCTGCGAAGAAGTCAGTGGTCTCGTGCTGGAACTATTACGAAGTCCGTCGCCGGAACAATCCAGGACGAGGTAACGCCATCGAGTGACGCGTTTACGTTTGGCGGGAAGATCGTAGATTTCGCGGAACTGGAATTGCGAACGCTGGGGAATACGATTCACCTCACCGTCATGGAGGCTGAACTGTTGCGGTATCTGATCCGCAGTGATGGCAGGGTAGTTGCGCGCAAGGCGATTCTCGAAGACGTTTGGGGATTGCACGAGGATACAGACACGCGCGCAATCGACAACTTTGTGGTGCGTTTGCGACGGTACATTGAAGAAGACCCTGCTCATCCGCGGCATCTCGTGACCGTGCGTGGGGTTGGTTATAAGTTCGTGGCTTCGCCGAACGGGGAGTGATTTAGCGGCCGTGGCCTCAGAACTAGTGCTGACGTGCTGAGGCGCCGGAAGCCAGTTCGCGCAATGTGCTGATGAGAGTTGCGGCCGTTTTCTGGTCGGTGAGCACATCAAGATCGACAGTTGCTGTGAAGTGCGGCGAGCGCGGGTGGAACTTTACGGTAAGAAAATTTTTCTCGCGAGACGACATCAAAGCGCTGACCAACGGATTCAATTCCTGACTCCACTCCTGACGAGTAGTGAGCACGACCGGCGCCGGGCGCGTGACGCTCCACGTGCGGGTTCGTGAAGAAGATCCGCTACTGCTCCCCGCCCATCGGTGGTGCATGACGTCGAGCTGGAACTCGGGGTGGTGATCAAGATCGGCTTCGAAGGTGATCGTCTCTTTTTGGTTTCGCCAATGGCTGAGCAGCCATCGGAATGGCATTTGGCGCGGGACGAGGCGAACGGTCAGCTGAGCATCTTCAAACCATCGCGAGGGAAGATGCAGACTTGCTTGCAGCAGAGAAGAGCTGCGCCATCGAGGTTCAAGGACGGAACCCTTACCTCCACATGCTGCTTGCACTCGGGTGAGCGCAAGAATTCCGCGGCGGCGATTGTAATGGGCGAAGAGGACATACCAGAGAGTCAACAGGAGCCCGGCGGCGAGAGCGCCGAGGAAGCCGTAGATCAGGACCAATCGCCCCACAAAATCCTCTTGCTTGGATGGTACGACTGCGGACACTGGTTGGGCAAGGGCAGGGACGGGTGTTCAGTAGATCTTTTTTCGGGGGCGCGACTCGAATGCGGGAACCGGCCCAGCGATACAATGACGGGCTGTGAGTGTGACGATTCGGCCGTTCCGCATGGCGGACTTCGAGACCCTATGGCGTATTGACCAGGCGTGCTTTCC
>Ga0207641_10000154_pt1 | contig 97781 bp, 116 predicted proteins | sample KBSSwiS62_FD_184306 | JGI IMG/M metagenome (GOLD analysis project Ga0207641, IMG submission 184306) | Switchgrass rhizosphere microbial communities from Kellogg Biological Station, Michigan, USA - KBS Switchgrass S6-2 (SPAdes) (version 2) | ecosystem: Host-associated > Plants > Roots >...
CCCACTCTTTTGCTGGGTTCGCTTACGGCGATCGCTTGGCCATTGGTTTGTTCTGCAAAGGCTCAAACCCAAGACACGGAAGTGCGCCGGATCATGTTCAACTACGCGCAGTGCGTGGTAAAAAATCATCATGATAAAGCTAAAGAAATGATATTATCTGACTCGGATAATAATATCATCGAGCATCAGTACTCGAGTTTAATCGACAGCGAATGCTTGCGCGCAGTTGCCTCTGGCGTGGATATGACGTTTGGGGGGGATCTCTATCGCTATGCGTTGGCGGATGCGTTGGTTAACGCCGATCTCAGAACACGCGAGGACAAGGATTTCTCTGACCGCCTTCCACTAGCTCATCTCGCCGGCCCCTCGAGCAGTGATTTATCGATGGAACTTGCGGCCACGAACAGCAAAAAAAAGCGTGATGAAATACTGAAGCGCTTCGACAAGGCCGTTGCAAATGCATGGTTGTCGCGATTTGGCGAATGTGTAGTCCGTCAAAATCCCGTAGAATCAAAATATTGGATCTTAACTACACCCGATTCTGCCGAGGAAACCAGTCGGATAAATGCTTTGCGTCCGACATTTAATCAATGTTTGAGCAATGGATCTCTTACGTTCAATCGGACCGTTTTACGGGGAACGGTTGCGCTCAATTATTACAGATTAGCATTTGCGACCAAACAGCCGAGCGCGGGGAATGTGCACTAATGCCTAAGCTCACCGTAGACGGCATCGAGGTCGAGGTTCCCGCCGGCGCCACCGTGCTGCAGGCGTGTGAGGCGGCGGGGAAGGAAATTCCGCGCTTCTGCTATCATGAACGGCTGTCGATCGCAGGCAACTGCCGGATGTGCCTGGTCGAGGTGAAGCCGGGGCCGCCCAAGCCGCAAGCCTCGTGCGCACTGCCGGCGGCCGACAAGCAGGAAGTCACGACCATGTCGCCGATGGTCAAGAAGGCGCGCGAGGGGGTGATGGAGTTTCTCCTCATCAACCACCCGCTCGATTGCCCGATCTGTGACCAGGGCGGCGAGTGCGACCTGCAGGATCAGTCGATCGCCTATGGTCGCGGCTCCAGCCGCTTCGCGGAAAACAAGCGCGCCGTCACCGACAAATATATGGGCCCCATCGTCAAGACGACGATGACACGCTGCATTCAGTGCACCCGCTGCGTCCGCTTTGCCGAAGAAGTCGCCGGCGTGCCGGATATCGGCGCGCTCTATCGCGGCGAGAACATGCAAATCACTTCCTATCTGGAGCATGCGATCCAGTCCGAGCTTTCGGGGAATGTGGTCGATCTCTGCCCGGTCGGTGCGCTGACGTCGAAGCCCTATGCCTTTGAAGCACGGCCTTGGGAGCTCAGGAAGACGCTCGCGATCGACGTGATGGATGCGGTCGGCACCAATATTCGCCTCGACAGTCGCGGTCGGCAGGTGCTGCGCGCGCTGCCGCGCATCAACGAGGACGTCAACGAGGAATGGGCCAGCGACAAGACCCGCCACTGCGTCGACGGCCTTGTCCGGCGGCGGCTCGATCGGCCCTATGTTCGCAAGAAGGGCAAGCTGATCGAGGCAAGCTGGGCAGATGCGTTCGACGCCATCAAGAAGGTGAAGGCGGGCGACAACGTCGCTGCGATCGCGGGCGATCTTGTCGATGCCGAGACAATGTATGCGGCCAAGCTCCTGTTGAAATCGATGGGCTCGGAACTGCTGGAGGGCCGCCAGACCGGGCTTGCCTACGACACGTCAAACATTGCCGCGGTCAATTTCAACACGACCATCGCTGGCATAGAGACAGCAGACGCGATCCTGATCGTCGGCAGCAATGTCCGCTGGGAAGCCCCTCTGGTCAACACGCGAATCCGCAAGGCGGTGAAGCGGGGCGCGAAGCTGTTCGCGATTGGTCCGGAGGTCGATCTGACCTACCCGGTCGAATGGCTGGGCAATGATCTCGGGTTGCTGGGCAAGTTGCCGGATGCGGTGCGGGATGCATTCGGCAATGCGCAGCGCCCGGCGCTGATCCTTGGCGGCGGCGGCTTGGGCGCGGGGGCGCAGGGCGCAACGCTCGCGCTGGTCGAAACGCTCGGGCTGATCAAGGATGGCTGGAACGGCTATAACGCGCTCCATTTCTCAGCGAGCCGGATGGCGGGGCTGATGCTGGGCTATGCCCAGCCTGGCGGGATCGCGACCGTTGCCGAGAACAAGCCGAAGCTTGTCTTCCTGCTCGGCGCGGACGAGGTCGCACCCGATCGCTTCCCGGAGAGCTTCAAGGTCTTCATCGGCCATCATGGCGACAACGGCGCAGAACAGGCGGACGTCATTCTGCCCGCCGCCGCCTATACCGAAAAGGCCGGCACCTATGTGAATCTCGAGGGCCGGGTGCAACGGAGCGATCGTGCCACCTTCCCGCCGGGCGATGCGCGCGAGGATTGGGCGATCCTGCGTGCGCTGTCCGATGTGCTCGGCCACAAGCTGCCGTTCGACAGCTTCGAAGAGCTGCGCGCGAAGATGGCGGCTGACGTCCCGGCGCTGGGCCACGAAGGCTTGGCGACATTCCCTTGGGCGCCGCCCAAGCTTGAGCCCAAAGCGTCGGGTGCAATGGCCGGCTATCCGATCAAGGATTTCTATCTGACCAACGCCATTTGTCGTGCGAGCCCGACCATGCAGCGCTGCTCGGCCGAGCTACTCCACGGCCAGGATTTCGCGGAGGCGGCCGAGTGACTGCCTTCTTCCAATATTATCTCGGGCTCCCTTATGGCGGCGCCTGGTTCGTGGCGACCATCGTCGGCACTTTGCTGATCGCCTTGCCGCTGATGCTTGCCGTCGCGATGGCGATCTACGCCGATCGCAAGATCTGGGCGGCGATGGCGCTGCGACGCGGGCCGAACGTGGTGGGCCCGTTCGGTTTGCTGCAGAGCTTCGCCGACGGCCTCAAGGTTTTCCTGCAGGAAACCATCATCCCGTCGGCGGCCAATCGCGGGCTGTTCCTGCTCGCGCCGATCATCACCTTCACAGTCGCGCTGATCGTCTGGGCGGTGGTGCCGTTCGGACCGGGCATGGTCCTTGCCAATATCAATATCGGCCTGCTTTACGTGCTCGGGGCGTCGTCGATTGGCGTCTACGGGGTGATCATCTCGGGCTGGTCGTCCAACTCGAAATATCCCTTCTATTCCGCGCTCCGCGCAGCCGCGCAGATGGTGAGCTACGAAGTGTCGATCGGCTTCGTGCTGATTTCGGTCGTGCTGTGGGCGGGCACGTTCAACCTGTCGGCCATCATCGAGGCGCAGCGCGCGCATGTCCTCGGCTTCGTCAACGCCTTCGGGTTCAACCCGCTCTTGTTCCCGATGGCGGTGGTGTTCTTCATATCGGCGTTGGCCGAAACCGCGCGCGCGCCGTTCGATCTCACCGAGGCGGAAAGCGAGCTCGTCGCCGGCTACCAGACCGAATATTCATCGATGAGCTTCGCGCTGTTCTGGCTCGGCGAATATGCCAATGTCATCCTGATGTGCGGCCTCAACGCCATCCTCTTCTGGGGCGGGTGGCTGCCGCCGGTCGATTGGGCGCCGCTCTATCTGGTGCCGGGGATCATCTGGTTCTTCCTCAAGATCCTGTTCTTTTTCTTCGTCTTTTCCTGGGTGAAGGCGACCGTGCCGCGCTATCGCTACGATCAGCTGATGCGGCTGGGCTGGAAGATTTTCCTGCCGCTGTCGCTGATCTGGGTGTTCCTGGTGTCGGGCTTCCTCATGCTGACGAGGTATGGGGTATGATGGTGCTGGCTTCACTTACTCTTGTGGCCGCTGATCCAGTTGTCGAATTGGCTCAGCGTTACTCCTGTGTGCCAAAGACCAGAAATGCCCGCCGCTTAGGCGTGGTAACATTGGACATAGGTGGATCGTCGGTGAAGTTCGTTCAGCCTTCTCCGTGGGCAACTGAGGTTGAAGCAAAATCGTTGAATCAGAGCCCGCCAACGATGGTAATGGCTTGGCGCAACCAGACGGGTGGCTTGCTTAAGGGGCAGTTGGTCTGGAAGGACGACACGCATATGACGCCGCGCCAATTTAGTTTGTTTGCAGCGCGTCATGAAGATCACGACACGTGGACCTGTCAGAAAGCATCGGGGAAATGAGCGTCGCGCATTACATCAAGTCGTTCACGCTCTGGGAGTTCGTCAAAGCCCATTGGCTGACGCTGAAATATTTCTTCAAGCCCAAGGCGACGATCAACTATCCGTTCGAGAAGAACCCGCTCAGCCCGCGCTTCCGCGGCGAGCATGCGCTGCGCCGCTATCCCAATGGTGAGGAACGCTGCATCGCGTGCAAGCTTTGCGAGGCCGTCTGCCCCGCGCAGGCGATCACGATCGAGGCGCAGCCGCGCGACGACGGCAGCCGCCGCACCACGCGCTACGACATCGACATGACGAAGTGCATCTATTGCGGCTTTTGCCAGGAAGCCTGCCCGGTCGATGCCATCGTCGAAGGGCCGAACTTCGAATTTTCGACCGAAACGCGCGAGGAGCTGATCTACGACAAGGCCAAGCTTCTCGAAAATGGCGACCGCTGGGAACGCGCTATAGCCGCGAACCTTGCCGCCGATGCGCCCTATCGGTAGGGGGCGGGGATGAGCGCAACCGGGGCCACGATCCTCCCCTGCAAGGGGAGGTGGATCGCAAAGCGAGATGGAGGGGTATCGCCCTTCGGAATGGTGGGCGTGATCCGCAGTCACCGGGGACACCCCTCCACCGCCGTTTCGGCGGTCCCCCTCCCCTTGCAGGGGAGGATCTAAATTGATCGAGCTTCTTGCCTTTTACCTGTTTGCGGCGGTGCTGATCGCCAGCGCGGGGCTGACGATCTTTGCACGCAATCCCGTGCACAGCGTCCTGTGGCTGATTCTGGCCTTTTTCAACGGCGCTGGCTTGATGCTGATCGCAGGCGCCGAGTTCATCGCGATGCTGCTGGTGATCGTCTATGTCGGCGCGGTCGCCGTGCTCTTCCTGTTCGTCGTGATGATGCTCGATATCGATTTTGCTGAGCTCAGGAGCGGCTTTGCCAAATATGCGCCCTTCGGGATTCTCCTCATCGCGGTCCTTGCCGCCGAGATGATCTTCGCAGTGGGGGCATGGAGCGCAGGCGGGGTCGCCGCCACCCAGCGCATCGCGCCGACGCCGGATGAGGTGCCGAATATCGAGGCGATCGGCATGCTGATCTACACGCGCTATCTCTATATTTTCGAGGGCGCGGGCCTTGTGCTGCTCGTCGCGATGATCGGCGCGATCGTGCTCACCCATCGCGCGCCGCGTGGCGTCCGCAGCCAGAATGTCACACGCCAGATCATGCGCCGTCCCGAAGATGCGGTGCGTAACGTCAACCAGCCGGTCGGGCAGGGGGTGGAGCTGTGATGACTTTCCCACGCCGTCACTCTGAACTTGTTTCAGGGTCCACCAGGTCGCGGGCCTCGGTGCTTGTGGGGCAGTGGATGCTGAAACAAGTTCAGCATGACGCGGAAGGGGGCCGCATCGCATGATCGGTATCCAGCATTATCTGGTCGTCTCCGCGATCCTGTTCGTGATCGGCGTGTTCGGCATCTTCCTCAACCGCAAGAACGTCATCATCATCCTGATGGCGATCGAGCTGATCCTGCTCAGCGTGAACCTCAACTTTGTCGCATTCTCGGCCTTCCTGCACGATCTTGTGGGCCAAGTTTTCGCGATGTTCGTGCTGACGGTCGCGGCGGGCGAAGCGGCGATCGGGCTCGCGATCCTGGTGATCTATTTCCGCGGCCGCGGCTCGATCGCGGTCGACGACATCAACCGGATGAAGGGGTAAAATCCGGTGGCGATAAAATTCATCGTTTTCCTGCCGCTGCTGGCTGCGATCATTGCCGGGTTCGGCAACCGTATGATCGGTAATTTCGCGGCCAAGCTCGTCACCACCGGCGCGCTGTTCATCTCGTGCGCGCTGAGCTGGCCGATCTTCTTCGCATGTTTGCGAGGCGGACTGGAGCCCGGCGTGGTGCCGGTCCTCAGCTTCATCCATTCGGGTGATCTGTACGTCGATTGGGCGCTCCGCGTGGACACGCTGACGGCGGTGATGCTTGTGGTCGTCACGAGCGTCTCTTCGCTCGTTCACCTCTATAGCTGGGGCTATATGGCGGAGGACGATAGCCAGCCGCGCTTCTTCGCCTATCTCTCGCTGTTCACCTTCGCGATGCTGATGCTCGTGACGGCGGATAGCCTGGTCCAGATGTTTTTCGGCTGGGAGGGCGTCGGGCTCGCCTCCTATCTCCTGATCGGCTTCTGGTACCAGAAGCCCAGTGCAAACGCCGCTGCGATCAAGGCGTTCGTGGTCAATCGCGTCGGCGATTTCGGTTTCTCGCTCGGGATTTTCGGCACCTTCCTGGTGTTCGGTACCGTGTCGATCCCCGCGATCCTGGCGGCCGCGCCGGGCATGGCGGGATCGACGATCGGCTTCCTCGGCATGCGCGTCGACACGATGACGCTGCTCTGTCTGCTGTTGTTCGTGGGCGCCTGCGGCAAATCGGCCCAGCTCGGCCTGCACACCTGGTTGCCGGATGCGATGGAAGGTCCGACGCCGGTTTCCGCCCTCATTCACGCCGCGACGATGGTCACCGCGGGCGTCTTCATGGTGTGCCGCCTTTCGCCGATGTTCGAGACGAGCGCGACCGCCATGCACGTCGTGACCTATGTCGGCGCGGCGACCGCCTTCTTCGCGGCGACCGTGGGTACGACGCAGACCGATATCAAGCGCGTGATCGCTTATTCGACCTGTTCGCAGCTCGGCTATATGTTCTTTGCGGCAGGCGTCGGCGCCTATGGCGCGGCGATGTTCCACCTGTTCACCCACGCATTCTTCAAGGCGCTGCTGTTCCTGGGCGCGGGCTCGGTGATCCACGCAATGCACCATGAGCAGGACATGCGCTATTATGGGGGCCTGTGGCGGAAGATCCCATGGACGTTTGGAGTGATGACGGCAGGTACGCTCGCGATTACCGGCGTCGGCATTGCGGGGCTATTTGGCTTTGCAGGCTTCTATTCCAAGGACGCAATCATCGAGGCTGCCTTCGCCAATGGCGGCGATGCCGCCCAGATCGCCTTTGCGGTCGGCGTGTTCGCGGCGCTGCTGACGAGCTTCTACAGCTGGCGGCTGGTGTTCCTCACCTTTTTCGGCGCGCCGCGCTGGGCAGGCAGCGAACATATCCAGCACGCCGTCCATGATCAGCACGGCCATCCGGATCATGCAGAAGTTTCGGAAGAGGGAGCCGGATCCGATCCGCACGATGCGCATGCGCACGGCCACGCGCCTTCTGTCGGCACGGCAGGCTATCATCCGCACGAAAGCCCGCTGGTGATGCTGATCCCGCTGCTGGCGCTGAGCATCGGCGCCGTCTTCGCCGGCTACATCTTCCACGATTATTTCATCGGCGCCGAGACGGGCGGCGAATTCTGGAAGGGCAGCGTCGCGTTCAACGAGCATCTGATGCACGCAATGCACGGCGTGCCGCTGTGGGTCAGATATTCGGCGACAGTCGCGATGCTGACGGGCCTGCTCATCGCCTGGTGGGCCTATATTAAGGACACAACCATTCCGGCCCGCTTCACCGCGCAGTTCAGCCACCTCTATGATTTCCTGCTCCACAAATGGTATTTCGATGAGCTGTACGACCTGATCTTCGTGAAGCCCGCCTTCGCGATCGGCCGCTTCCTCTGGAAGAGGGGCGACGAAGGCACGATCGATCGCTTCGGCCCGGATGGCGTGGCGGCCGTGGTCGCCGGTACTGGCGTGGCGGCGCGCAAGCTTCAGTCAGGCTATCTCTATACCTATGCGCTGGTGATGCTGCTTGGCCTTGCCGCGGCAGCGAGCTGGGCGATGGTGCGGTAAAGAACATGAATCAGCTCGGCTTTCCCGTCCTCACCCTCCTGATCGCCCTGCCGTTGCTGGCGGGCGTGTTTTGCCTGTTCACCAGCGCTGCGACCGCGCGCTGGCTGGCGCTTGGCGCGACGGTCGCGGATTTCCTGCTGGGGATCCTGCTTTGGACCCGCTACGACGTTGGCGGCGCGCAGTGGCAGTTCGTCGAAAGCGTTCCGCTCTTCGGTCGTTTCGCATGGGCGCTCGGCATCGATGGCATCGCGCTAATGCTGATCGAGCTCTCGGTCTTCCTGATGCCGATCTGCATCCTGGCGAGCTGGGATTCGATCGAGAAGCGTGTGCCCGAATATATGGCCGCGTTCCTGCTGATGGAATCGCTGATGATCGGGGTGTTCGCGGCGCAGGATCTGTTCCTGTTCTACCTCTTCTTCGAGGCGGGCCTGATCCCGATGTACCTGATCATCGGCATCTGGGGCGGCGCGAACCGGATCTACGCGAGCTACAAATTCTTCCTCTACACTTTGCTCGGCTCGGTTCTGATGCTGATCGCGATGCTGTGGATGGCGCGCCAGGCCGGTACCACCGACATCCCGACGCTGATGGCCTATGATTTCCCGGTTCAGGCGCAGACTTGGCTGTTCCTCGCCTTCTTTGCGAGCTTCGCGGTAAAGATGCCGATGTGGCCTGTGCATACCTGGCTGCCGGACGCGCATGTGCAGGCGCCCACGGCGGGCTCGGTCATCCTCGCTGGCGTGCTGCTCAAGATGGGCGGCTATGGTTTCATCCGCTTCTCGCTGCCGATGTTCCCCGAGGCGTCGTCAACGCTCGTCTGGTTCGTCTTTGCCCTCTCAATGGTGGCGGTGGTCTATACCTCGCTGGTCGCGCTGGTGCAGAACGACATGAAGAAGCTGATCGCCTACAGTTCGGTGGCGCATATGGCGTTCGTGACGATCGGTCTGTTTGCGTTCAACCGGCAGGGGATCGAAGGCGGGTTGATGGTCATGCTGGCGCACGGTCTGGTTTCGGGCGCGCTCTTCCTCTGCGTGGGCGTGGTCTATGATCGCATGCACACCCGCGAGATTGATCGCTATGGCGGGCTTTCGAACAACATGCCCAAATATGCGCTGCTGTTCATGTTCTTCACCATGGCGTCGGTCGGCCTTCCCGGCACAGCGAATTTCGTCGGAGAGTTCCTGTCGCTGGTGGGTGCCTATGGCGCGAACAGCTGGGTTGCGGCGGTTGCAACCACGGGCATCATTCTGGGCGCTGCCTATATGCTCTATCTTTACCGTCGTATTGCCTTTGGAGAAGCGCGCACGACCGAGGCCGCGAAGATGTTCGATCTCAATCCGCGCGAGATCCTGTGCCTTGTCCCCATCGCGCTCGCGACCTTGTGGATGGGCATCTATCCCGAGAGCTTCCTCGCGCCGATGCGGGCGGATGTCGGCACGCTGCTGGCCCGCATCGAACGCGCCCGGCCAGCAAGCGACGCGCAACTCGCAATGGGCAAGGCGCCTGCATTGCCCTCTGCTGCGGCGCATGGGGAGGCGCATTGATGATGAGCGGCTCACTTCTGCTGACGCTTCCCGAAGTCATTCTCTCCGCCGGCGCGCTCTTGCTGTTGATGATCGCGGCTTTTGCCGGCGATCGGGCAACCCAGCTCATCAGCGCGCTGGCCGTGCTCTTGCTCGCGGCGGCAGCCTTCTCATTATTAGGCCCGGCGGGCAGCGGTGGATCGGCCTTCGGCGGCCTCTATGTGGCGGACAGCTTCGCCGCGTTCGCCAAGCTGCTAATCTATGGCGCGGCGATCGTCTCGATCATCCTGGCGCATGGCTATTTCGCACGGGCCGGCGCACTCAGGGCCGAATATCCCATCCTGCTCCTGCTCTCGTCGGTCGGCATGGGTATGATGGTCTCGGCGACTGATCTTTTGACGCTTTATGTCGGCCTCGAACTGCAGAGCCTTTCGGCTTATGTGCTGGCCAGCTTCATGCGGCGCGATCTGCGTTCGGCGGAGGCGGGGCTCAAATATTTCGTGCTCGGCGCGCTTGCCAGTGGCATATTGCTCTATGGCATCTCCCTGCTTTACGGCTTTACCGGCACCACGCTCTTTTCGGGCGTCGCCGGCGCGGCCAGCGACGGGCTCTCGACCGGCGAGCTGTTCGGCGTGGTTTTCGTTCTGGCGGGCATCGCGTTCAAGATCTCGGCTGTGCCGTTTCACATGTGGACGCCCGATGTCTACGAAGGCGCGCCGACGCCCGTCACGGCTTTCTTCGCCTCGGCGCCAAAAGTGGCGGCTATGGGGCTGCTGGTGCGCGTTGCCATCGGCGCCATGGGACCGGCGGAAACGAGCTGGCAGCAGATCGTGATTTTCTCTGCGCTCGCCTCCACTATATTGGGGGGCGTCGCGGCGATCGGGCAGAGCAATATGAAGCGGCTGCTCGCCTACAGCTCGATCAACAATGTCGGCTTCGCGCTGTTCGGCCTTGCGGCGGGGAGCGCCGATGGCGTGGCGGCGACGATGACCTATATGGCGGTCTATATCGTGATGACGCTCGGCAGCTTTCTCTGCGTGCTCCAGATGCGGGACGCAGCGGGCAATCAGGTGGAGACGATTGCAAGCCTTTCGGGCCTGTCCCGCACGCGGCCCGGATTGGCGGCTGCCTTCGCCATCTTCATGTTCAGCCTCGCGGGTATTCCGCCGCTCTTTGGTTTCTGGCCGAAGTTTTTGGTGTTCGATGCGCTCGTTGCGGTGGGCCTGTGGCCGCTGGCGATGATCGGCATCGCCACTTCGGTGATCGGAGCCTATTATTATCTCAAGATCGTCAAGACGATGTATTTCGACGAGCCCGAAGCCGCTTACGCCCCAATGGAGAGCAAGGTCGAAGGGGGCCTGATCGCGCTGTCTGCGCTCGCGGTTTCGCCGCTGGGCTATCTCGCCATTCCGTTTCTCGCGGCGACTAGCATGGCTGCGGCGAAGGCGTTGTTCTGATTGATTGCCATATCATGCTGAAACAGATTCAGCATGCTGCGAGGTTGCACAATTCTGCCTGAGTTCATCACTGTCGCGCAGACCGGCTCCACCAATGACGACATGCTGGAGTTGGCACGCGCCGGAGCGTCCGAGGGCGTTTGGCTTCGCGCGGAAAGCCAGACCGGCGGCAAGGGCCGCAGCGGACGCACGTGGATATCTCCGCCGGGCAATCTGTACGCCAGCACGCTGGTCCGTCTCCAATCTGCCGATCCTCCTGCGCCAAGCCTCGCGCTGGTTGCGGCGGTTGCGCTGCACGAAACGGTTTCGGCCTATACGCCTGAAGCAAGGCTGATGTTGAAATGGCCCAATGACCTGCTGAGTGACGGCGCCAAGCTTGCGGGCATCTTATTAGAGCGCGAACGGCACGCGGTCGTCGTCGGCATCGGTCTTAATCTTGCGCATCACCCCACAGCGGCGGACCGGCCGGCTACGAGCTTAGCCGCCCTTGGTGCGGGAAGCCCAGACGCTCAGGAGGTGCTAACGGACCTTGCAGATTGCTTCAAACGCTGGCTGCAACGCTGGCGCAGCGAAGGATTGGGCGTGATCCGCGCACGCTGGCTCGAGAGGGCTCATCCGATAGGGGCGGCACTTTCGGTCAGGTCTGGAGAGACGATTGTCGAAGGCCTGTTCGATGGCCTCGACGAAATGGGAGCGCTTTGCCTTCGCCATGCCGATGGCGCGGTCGAGGTCATTCCGGCCGGTGACGTTTTCCTGTTATAGAGGCTGCCATGTTGCTCGCGATCGATGCCGGAAACACGAACGTCGTCTTCGCTCTCGTCAAGGATGGCGAGATCCGCGCACGCTGGCGAATCGCCACGGATCCAAGGCGCACGGCCGATGAATATGCCGTATGGCTGCGCCAGCTGCTCGAACTCGAAGGCTATGGCATGGATGATGTCAACCACGTCATCATCTCCACGGTCGTGCCCCGCGCGCTTCACAATCTGGAGGTGCTCGCCAGCAAATATTTCAACTCGGAGGCGGTAGTCGCCGGTCGCGGTGCGGCGAGCTGGGGAATCACGCTCGACGTGGAAGAGCCGGGCTCGGTAGGCTCGGATCGCGTCCTCAATGCGATCGCGGCGCATGCTCTGCACGACGGCGATTTGATCGTCATTGACTTCGGCACGGCCACGACCTTTGACGTGATCGATTATACCGGCGCCTACAAGGGCGGCATCATCACTCCGGGGATCAACCTTTCGCTGGACGCTTTGGTTAGCGCAGCGGCAATGCTGCCTCGAATTGCGATCGAAGCGCCGCAAAGCCGCCACGTCATCGGGCGCACGACCGAGGATCAGATGCTGATCGGCGTCTTCTGGGGCTATGTTGCCATGATCGAGGGCCTGGTGCAGCGGATCAAGGCGGAGATCGGGAGACCGGTCAAGGTTGTCGCGACCGGCGGGCTGGCCGTCTTGTTCAACGATCATACCGCGCTGTTCGATGCGATCGACGGCGATCTCACCGTTCACGGACTGTGGCTGCTCCACACCCGGAGGACCAAGGCATGAACATAACCGAGCTGTCGTTCGCTTCGGCAAAAGAGCGGTCCATGTTAGCGCGGGACCGCAAGGCGTCCCCACATGATGCGGCGGCAGCCCCACGATATCGCTCGAGCCGAACGGAGTTCAGAGACGTAAGATGACGCCGGGTAACGAATTGATTTTCCTGGCCCTCGGCGGGTCGGGCGAAATCGGCATGAACGTCAATCTCTACGGCACCCAGGGAAAATGGGTGATGGTCGATCTCGGCCTGACCTTCGGGGGTACCGATTATCCCGGCATCGATCTCGTGCTTCCCGACTTGTCCTTCATAGAAGAACGTCGCGGCGATCTTCTCGGTATCGTGCTGACCCATGGCCATGAGGATCATATCGGCGCCATCCCCTATCTTGCCGCCGATCTTGGCGTTCCGCTCTACGCTACGCCGTTCACCGCCGCGCTGATCCGTGGCAAGCTTGAAGATGAAGGCATCGCCAAAAGCATCAAGCTCAACGTGGTGGATAATGAAGGCCGGTTCGCGCTCGGCCCCTTCGCCTTCCAATATGTGCCGCTCGCCCATTCGATTCCCGAAGGGAATGCGCTGCTGATCGAAACGCCCTATGGCCGTATATTCCATACGGGCGATTGGAAGCTGGACGAGGAGCCTCTGCTTGGCGTTCCGAGCACGCCTAAGGAATTGACCGCGATCGGCGATGCCGGCGTGCTGGCGCTGGTTTGCGATTCGACCAACGTGTTCAACAACGAATTTTCGGGGTCGGAAGCTGATGTCCGCGATGGTCTTGATCAGGTTATCAAGGAAGCGGAGGGGAGGGTGGTCGTCACCACCTTCGCTTCGAACGCGGCGAGGCTTCAGACCTTGGGACGCGTGGCTCAGGATTGCGGACGGAAGCTGTGTGTCGCGGGGCGTTCGATCGAACGCATCGTCAGGGCAGCAAAAAGCGTCGGCTATCTGAGCGATTTCCCGGAAACGATCGATTTTGAGACTGCTATGCGGCTCCCGCGCAGCCAGGTGATGATCCTCGCCACGGGGGGGCAGGGCGAAAATCGCGCGGCCCTCTCGCGCATTGCGTTCGATACGCACCCCATCAAGCTGGTTGAGGGGGACATGGTGCTGTTCTCGTCCCGCCAGATTCCAGGGAATGAGGTGGCGATCGGCCGGATCCAGAATGCGCTGGCGAGCAAGGGCGTGCTGATGGTGACTGATCGGCAGGCAGATATCCATGTCTCCGGCCATCCCGGACGACCCGAGCTCGCCGAAATGTACCGATGGATCAGGCCGCAGATACTTCTGCCGGTTCATGGCGAGATGCGTCATATGGCGGAACAGGCGCGGTTCGGCCTGAGCCATCAGATCCCGCGCGCGATCGTCCAGGGCAATGGCACGGCGGTTCGCCTCGCGCCCGACGGCCCGGACGTGGTCGGTCACGAGGCCACCGGGCGGTTGGTGCTTGACGGCGACGTCATTCTTCCGGCCGACGGGGCGACGATGAACGAGCGGCGGCGGATCGCCCATCACGGCTTCATAGCAGTTACCGTCGCCTTCAATATCCATGGCGAATTGCAGGGCACGCCGGCGATCCAGATCCAAGGCGTGCCCGTGGAGGAGGATCGCGAAGATTTCCTGACCGATGCGCGCGGTGCCGCCCTTGAAGCGGCAACGTCTCAGCGGGATCCCAATCAGAGGAATGAAGCGATCCGATTGGCGGTACGGCGGGCGGCGCTGAAGTGGACAGGCAAAAAGCCGATCGTCAATGTTGCGACCATAGGAGTCTAGGCGATGCGCTGGACCTCAATGTCCGCCATTTATTTTCTGTTTTGGAGCTTCAGCTTCTTCCTTGTGCTGCCGTTCAGATTGCGCTCGAGCAATGCGGACGATCCCTATGTTGCCGGGCAGGCAGAGAGCGCGCCACCGCATTTCAGTTTCGGCCGCACAATTGGCTGGGCCGCCCTGGTAGCTGCGGTGCTGTTCGGGCTTTTCTACGCCAATTATGTGAACAGGTGGATCCTGCCAGACATGATCGACCTGTTCACTCCGCCGCCCGGAAACAGCTCAGGCTAGTTTGAAGCCCTCTTTGTTCATCGCGACGGTCAGCTGATGGTTCTCCTCCTCGCTCAGGCTCGCCTGAAGCGCAGGAAAGATCGTATCCTCTTCTTCGCGGACATGCTTTTCCAGCGCTGAACGGAACTCGCGCAGCTTGGGTAGCCATGCGGGGCTGCTCTTCGGCAATATCGTCAGTTCATAGAGGAACTGCTTCACATAGCCGTGGTCATGGTTGAGGTGATCGGCTTCCTCACGCTCGTCATGATCGCGTAGCGCGGGGTAGATCGCATTTTCCTCCTGGAAGGCGTGCTTCGAAAGCGCGTGTTTGAGTTGCATTAGCAGCATCGCCCGCTTGGTGGTTTGCGCATCCTTGGTGGCTTCGAGTTTGTCGAAGATGCCGAGCGCCATCTTATGTTCGGTCTTGAGCGCTTCGAACCAGTCGCCGGAAAGTGCGGAAACGCCCTGAACCACCGCCTTCCTGCCCACGCTCGCGACCAGGCCCGCCAGCACGCCCGCAGCGGCAATGCCGAGCATCGCGCCCTGGCTCAGGCCGCCCGAGCGATTTCCGTTATTGCTGTCGGCGCTGCTGCCGCTAGTGCGCGAGCGATTCCCTCTGCTGGTGCTGCTGCGCTTGGTGCGTGAGGTTTCAGATGCGGTGGTGGCCATGGTGAAGACTCCTCGTCTCGTGCTTGGCCATCAAACCCCTGGTGAATGGGGGAGTTCCGCCGATTGCGACAAAGCTTCGCGCAGCTCGGCAAGCCAAGCGTCCGGCACCGCGTCCGAAGGCATGCGCCAGTCGCCGCGCGGCGAAAGGCTGCCGCCCGGCGACACTTTGGGGCCGTTGGGAATGGCTGAGCGCTTATATTGGCTGGAGAAGAATCGGCCGAGAAAGGCCTCCAGCCATTTGACGATCGTCGCCATGTCGTAGGCCGTTTTACGGCCTTCGGGAAAGCGCGCAGGCCATTCGCCCTGAGTGACGTCGTGCCAGGCGTGCCACGCCAGCCACGCGATCTTCGACGGCCGCAGCCCCCTTCGGAGCATGTGGAACAGGAAGAAGTCATGCAGCGCATAAGGGCCGATCTGTCCCTCGGTGCTCTGCACGGCTCCCGCCGCGTCGGCGGGGATGAGCTCTGGAGAAATTTCGCGCTCGACGATCTCGGCCAGGATCGCGCTCGTCTTCTTGTCGAACTGGCCGCTGTCGATGGTCCAGCGGATCAGATATTGGATCAACGTTTTCGGCACGCCGCTGTTGACGGCATAATGGCTCATCTGATCGCCAACGCCATAGGTGCACCAACCCAGCGCCAGCTCCGATAAATCGCCTGTGCCGATTACGAAGCCGCCATGCTGGTTGGCGAGGCGGAAAAGATAATCCGTGCGCAGGCCCGCCTGCACATTCTCGAACGTGATGTCGTAGACCGGCTCTCCCTTGGCGAACGGGTGGCCCATATCCGCGAGCATCTGCTGCGCTGCGGGCCGGATATCGATCTCTGCTGCTTGAATCCCCATCGCTTGCATCAGGGCCCAGGCATCGGATTTGGTCGCATCGCCCGTGGCGAAGCCCGGCATGGTATAGCCGAGGATCGTGGACCGCGGCAGGCCGAGCAGATCGCACGTTTTCGCTGCGACGATGAGCGCATGGGTCGAATCGAGCCCACCGGAAATGCCGATGACGAGGTGCTTGCCTCTGGTTGCCTGAAAGCGGCGGGCAAGGCCATCGACCTGAATGTTGAAAGCCTCGTAACAATCCTGCGCCAGCCGCTCGGGGCGGTTGGGGACATAAGGAAAGCGGCGCTGGCGGCGCTTGAGCCCTACGTCGCCGGTCTGAAGCGGGTGATCGAAGACGATGCGACGAAAATGGCGTTCCGGATGATCTGCGGCGGTTGCGGCATCGTTGAAGTTGCCGACCCGCATGCGTTCGAGCCGGAGCCGCTGCACGTCAACGTCGGCGATCACCTGCTGGGGATCGCGGCAAAAGCGGGTGGAAGCGGCAAGTTCTTCACCCATCTCGTTGATGACGCTCTGGCCATCCCATGCCATGTCGGTCGTGCTCTCGCCGGCGCCCGCGGCCGAATAGACATAGGCGGCAGCACAACGCATCGCCTGCGAGGCGCAAAGTGTCGCCCGATCGTCAGCCTTCGCGATGATGATATTGGAGGCCGAGAGGTTGCAAAGGATCAGCGCGCCGGCCAGGGCACCCTTGCTTGAAGGGGGCGTAGGTGCCCAGAAATCTTCGCAGATTTCGACGTGGAAGATGAAATCCGGCAGCGTCGCGGCGGCGAAGATCTGGTCCGGCCCGAACGGGACGGTTTGTCCCGCTAGCAACATATCAAGATCAGAGAGCCCGGCTCCGGACGCGAACCAGCGCTTCTCATAATATTCGCGATAGTTGGGCAGGAAGCTCTTCGGCACAACGCCCAGGATCTTGCCGCGCGCAATGACCACGGCGCAGTTGTAGAGCCTGCCATTGCGGCAGATCGGCGCGCCAACCAGCAGCACCGGGCGAAGGCTTTCACTGGCTTCCAAGATGCGGAGCAGCCCAGTTTCCACCGCCGCCAGCAACGCGTCCTGGGTGAGCAGATCGTCGATCGCATAGGCCGAGAGGCAGAGTTCAGGAAGCACGAGCAGGTCTGCTTGCTCCGCATCGGCTGCACGTGCGCGTTCAATGATCGCCTCAGCATTGGCCGCTGGATCAGCGATCGTCACCCGCGGCGTCGCGGCGGCGACGCGAACCAATCCGTGCCGGTGGAGCGAAGAAAATGGCAGGATATCAGTCAATCCATTTGCTCCCATCAAACGGTTGCGTTGTCTCTGATTTGGCGCCGTTTGTCACCTCCGCAGCGTGCCAAGTTCGGCAAGTCCATAATCAGTCGGATGCCGGTACGCGCGATTTAACCCGTGAGACACGCCGCTGGCGTCAAAGCGAATAGCTGGGCCGGATCACGCCATCGTCCGTCGGCCGGGTTGGGGTGTCCGCGTCGCCCAAGGCGATGACGTCGTCGGCAAGCCGCGCGATCTCGCGCTGCTCGTGGCTGACATAGACTATGGGAATGCGCAGCTCGTCGCGGATGCGCTCGATCACGGTCATGATCTCGCTGCGGCGGGGCGCATCGAGCGAGGAGAGCGGCTCGTCCATCAGAAGGAGCCGGGGCCCCGCCAGCAGGGCACGGCCAATTGCGACGCGCTGGGCTTCGCCGCCTGAAAGCGTATCGGGCCAGCGGTCAAGCAAATGGGCGATACCGAGAAAGCGCGTGACCTCATAGAGGCCGATCCAGCGATTGGCCGGCTCCGCAAGCCGATGGCCGTAAAGCAGGTTCGCGCGAACCCGCTTGTGGGGAAATAGGCGGTCGTCCTGAAAGATATAGCCGACGCGCCGGCGCTCGGGCGGCAAATCGATCTTGCGATGGCTGTCGAACAGTGTCTCGCCTGCGATCGCGATGCGGCCGCGCTCGGGACGAAGCAGGCCGGCAACCATGTTGAGAATGCTGGTCTTGCCCGCACCGGAGGGGCCGAACAGCGCCAGTAGGCGTGCGTCGGATACATGATCGATCGTCACGACGCGGCCTCCGAGGCGCTTTTCCGCGCGGAGTTCAAAGGACATGAAAGCTCCCGGCGGCGCGGCGGCGGCGGACGATCAGCTCCGAGGCGATCAAAGCGATGAAGGACAGGAGGATCGAGACGAGCGCAAGCCGGGCGACGATGGTTTCCTGCCCAGGCACCTGCAAGGCGGCGTAGATCGCCAGCGGAATGGTGCGGGTTTCTCCAGGGATGTTGGAGACGAAGCTGATCGTGGCGCCGAACTCGCCGAGTGAGCGCGCGAATCCCAGCACTGCACCCGCAACGACGCCGGGCAGCGACAGCGGCAGCGCAATCGTAAGAAAAGCATGCCAGCGGCTGGCTCCAAGGGTGCGGGCGGCCTGCTCCAGCCGGATGTCCACCGCCTCAATCGAGAGGCGCATCGCCCTCACCATCAAGGGAAGCGCCATCACGGCCGCCGCGAGCGCTGCACCGGTCCAACGAAACATCAGGGTCAGCCCGAAGTTTTCTTCAAGGAAGCGTCCGGCGGGGCCGGTCCGGCCAAAGACGATCAGCAGCAGCCAACCAGTGACGACCGGCGGAATCACGAGTGGCAGATGCACCAGCGCATCGAGCAACAGTTTGCCAGGAAAACGGACGCGGGCGAGTAGCCACGCGACCGCGAAGGCGAAGGGCAGGGTTCCGCCGACGGCGATAAGACTGACCTTGAGCGACAATAGGATGACCTGCCATTCGTCCGGGCTGAGGCTGGTCATGCTGGGCCGGCCATGACGGTGCGGGCGACGGCATTTTCCCACCCGACGCGGAGCCGATCACGCTCCTTGGAAGACATTTTGGGGCGAAAATGATCGTTCGCCGTCTGCTGCCCCGCGAGCACGTCTTTGCTCCACAGCCCAATTGCCATGCCCGCGAGAACCGCCGCGCCGCGTGCGGTGACCTCGAGCGTTGCTGGGCGGACGATTTCCATATCGAGCAGATCGGCCAAGAACTGGCAGAGCCAATTATTGGCGGCCATGCCGCCGTCGACGCACAGGCTGTCGGGGCGCACGCCTGTCGCCGCCATGGCGTCAATGAGATCCGCCGTCTGATATGCGACGGCTTCAAGTGCTGCGCGGGCAAGATGCGCCCGACCGCTGTCCAGCGTCAGCCCGGTGATCAGAGCCCGCGCATCGGGCATCCAATGCGGCGCACCCAAACCGACAAAGGCGGGGACGAAATAGACGCCGCCATTGTCGGACAGGCTTGCGGCAAGCGCCTCGGTCTCGGCGGCGACAGCGACAAGCCCAAGCCTGTCGCGAAGCCATTTCACCGCCGCGCCAGCTATGAAGATCGCGCCTTCCACAGCGTAGCTAGGCTCGTCATGAAACCGATAGGCCGTGGTGGCCAGCAGCCCCTGCGCAGGATCGGGCGCTATGTCGCCTGTGTTGAGCAGGATAAAACATCCCGTTCCATAAGTTGCCTTGGCGGATCCTTTACTGAAACAGCCATGGCCGACAAGTGCGGCCTGCTGGTCGCCTGCAAGGCCGGCGATCGGGACGGCTGCCCCGAACAGGTCGGGCGAGGTCTCGCCGAAGATATTGCTGCTGTCGTGCACGCTCGGCAGCAGGCGAGCAGGAATATGGAACAGATTCAACAGCTCAGCGCTCCAGTCCTGCTTGTGAATGTCAAACAGGAGCGTGCGGCTGGCATTGGTGGCATCAGTCGCATGGACCGCGCCTTCGGTGAGGCGCCAGAGCAGGAAAGTGTCGACTGTGCCGAACGCAAGCTCCCCCGCTTCGGCGCGATGCCGTGCACCCGGCACATGGTCAAGCAGCCAGGCCAGCTTGGTGGCCGAAAAATAAGGGTCGAGAAGAAGCCCGGTGCGAGCGCGTATGAGCCTCTCGTGGCCCGCGGCCTTGAGCGCGGCGCACATGTCTGCGGTACGCCGATCCTGCCACACGATCGCGCGATGGATGGGTTCGCCGGTGGCGCGATCCCACACGATCGTGGTCTCGCGCTGGTTCGTTATGCCTATGGCGGCGACGTCCGCTGCAGCGAGGCCCGCCTTGGTAATTAGCTCGCGAACCGTAGCGACCGTGTCGCGCCAGATGTCCTCAGGATCCTGCTCGACCCAGCCTGGATGCGGATAATATTGCCGGTACTCGGTCTGCGCGGTGCCGATCGCACACGCCCGATCGTCGAACAGCAGCGCGCGCGTCGACGTCGTGCCTTGATCGATCGCGATGATGTGACGCGGCCTAGCCATCGGCGCCTTCAAGCACGCGTCGCTCGATCGCGCTAGCGGCTTCCGGCGGAAGATGGAGGCCGAGCTTCGTCCGGCGCCACAATATGTCCTCTGCCGTGACCGCCCATTCCTCGCGCCTGAGATAATCCAGTTCAGCGTCGGTGAGGCCGTAGCCATAGTTCATACCGAGCTGATCGATGTTGGTCGCGTCGCCGAGGATCATAGTCATACGCCGGCCATAGGCATGGCCGAGCCGCTCGATCACGTCTGGCGCGAGGAAGGGCCAGCGGGCGCGCGCGTCGTCCATCAACAGCTCGAAGTCCTTGAAATCGCCACCGGGAAGGGGCGGGTCGGCAGTCCATTCGGGCCCAAGCGAGGGGAGGTATGGCTTGAGTTTGGCGAGCGCATGTTCGGCCAGCCGTCGATAGGTCGTGATCTTCCCGCCGAAGATAGAAAGACTGGCGAGCCCATCTTTTTGATCCAGCGCGAGAACATAATCGCGGGTGACTTTGGACGCGCTTTTTGCGCCATCGTCATAGAGTGCGCGTATGCCGGAATAGCTGTGGAGGACATCAGCAGGCGTGACTGGTTCGGTCAGCCACTGGCTGGCGGCACGGCAGAGATAGTCAATCTCCGCCGGGTCGATGCTGGGAGCTGAGGGGTCTCCTTTCCAATCAATGTCAGTCGTGCCGATCAGGCTGAAATCGCGCTCATAAGGGATGATGAACAGAACGCGGCCGTCCGGATTTTGAAGAATATAGGCATGCTCGCGATTGTGGATGCGCGGCACAATGATGTGGCTGCCCTTGATTAACCGGGGGGGACGTCGCCGCGGCGCGCCGCCGAGATTGCGCAGGACCTGATCGACCCAGGGGCCGGCGGCGTTGACGATAACTCGCGCGAGGACTTCACGAGTCTCCCCGTGCTCTGAAATTTTCGCAACCCAGGCCGAGCCGGCGCGCTCCGCGCCCATGAAGCGCGTGCGTGTGCGAATGTCAGCGCCGCGCATGCGTGCATCAACCGCATTGAGGACAACCAAGCGCGCATCATCGATCCAGCCATCGGCATAGCTGAAGCCATGCAGAAGGGTTGGCTTGAGGCCGGCGCCATAGCCAGCGGGATCGAGCTGGACAGTGTGCGACTTCGGCAAGCGACCTCTGCCCCCAAGGGCGTCGTAGAACAGAAGGCCGAGGGAGATCATCCAGAAGGGCCGGCTGTGCGGCGCAAGCGGCAGGATGAAGGTCAGCACCTTGGCGATATGCGGCGCGATGCGGAGGATCTTCTCGCGCTCCTGCAAGGCCTCACGCACCAGACGAAAATTATAGGTTTCGAGGTAGCGCAACCCGCCATGGATCAGTTTGGTGCTGGCCGAGGACGTGTGCGCGGCCAGATCGTCCTGTTCGACCAGTAAGACCTTGAGACCGCGTCCGGCCGCGTCACGCGCGATGCCGGCACCGTTGATCCCGCCTCCGATGATCAACAGGTCATAGCTGGGACGCGGCGCCATGGCAGGCGTTATAGGAGACGAATTGCACGAAGGCGATGGTGCAGCCAGTTGCAGTACGCGGCGTTCTTGTGTCGTTCAAGAGTGCCAAGATCTTGCAATAGGTCAGTATTACTGCCATTATAATTTTATTGCGCGACAGGAGTCGCGCTGGGGATGGAAGAGGATGACTGACGACCGGATCGAACGCGGACGCAATCTGCCGCGGCTTTCGCTTCATGTACCGGAACCGCGCTTCCGGCCGGGCGATGCGGTGGATTTTGCCGATTTTCCCGTGCCCATCGCCGGCACCCAGGCCAAGCCCGATATCGGCGTCAATGCACGCGAGATTTCCGGCTTTGCCTATGAAATGGTCCGCGTGCTTGATGACGAGGGCAGGGCGGTCGGGCCGTGGAACCCGATGCTCTCACCCGAACGATTGCTGGAGATGCTTCGCCAGATGGTGCTGGTGCGCGTGTTCGATGACCGTTTCTTCCGCGCGCAGCGGCAGGGAAAAACCAGCTTCTATATGAAATCCACCGGCGAGGAGGCGACCTCGATCGGTGCCGCGCATGCCTTGCACGATGATGACATGTGTTTTCCAAGCTATCGCCAACAGGGCCTGCTGATCGCACGCGGATATCCGCTGATCGAGATGATGTGCCAGATCTACAGCAACAGCGGCGATCATCTGAAAGGGCGGCAATTGCCCGTGATGTATTCCTCGCCCGAGAAAAGTTTCTTTTCGGTGTCCGGTAATCTCACCACCCAATATCCCCAAGCGGTTGGCTGGGCGATGGCAAGCGCGATCAAAGGCGACACACGGATCGCTGCGGCCTGGTGTGGCGAGGGATCGACCGCCGAGGGCGACTTCCATTCCGCGCTCACCTTCGCCGCCGTCTATCGTTCGCCGGTTGTACTCAACATCATCAACAACCAATGGGCCATTTCGTCCTTTTCCGGCTTTGCGGGCGCGGAATCGACCACCTTCGCGGCGCGCGCGATCGGCTATGGGATTGCCGGCTTGCGCGTCGACGGCAACGACATCCTCGCCGTCTACGCTGCTACCGAATGGGCGGCGGAGCGCGCCAGATCCGGCCATGGCCCGACCTTGATCGAACATTTCACCTATCGCGCCGAGGGGCATTCCACCTCTGACGATCCTTCGCGCTACCGCGCTGCGGAAGAACGTGCGCTCTGGCCGCTCGGCGATCCGATCGTTCGGCTCAAGCGACATCTGATCATGATGGGCGAATGGGATGATGAGCGTCATGAGGCGCTGGAGAAGGAATGTATCGCGAATGTTCGTGAAATCGCGCGCAGGGCGGAAGCCAAGGGCGTGCTGGGCGATGGATTGCGGCACCATAGCTTCGAAACCATGTTCGAAGACGTGTTTGAACAGATGCCGGCGCATCTGAGGGAACAGCGCGACCAGATGATTGTCGAGCGAGAGGCGGCGGGGCTGAAGCTATGACCAGCATGACGATGCTCCAGGCAATCAACAGCGCGCTCGACGTGATGATGAACCGCGATCCCGATGTCGTCGTGATGGGCGAGGACGTTGGCTATTTCGGGGGCGTGTTCAAGGCGACCCAGGGGCTGCAGGCGAAATATGGCAAGACCCGTGTATTCGACACGCCCATAAACGAAGGGGGCATTATCGGCGTGGCTGTCGGCATGGCGGCTTACGGACTTCGGCCCGTGCCGGAGATCCAGTTCGCCGACTATATCTATCCCGCCTTCGATCAACTCGTGTCGGAAGCCGCGCGGCTCCGCTATCGGAGCGCGGGCGATTTCTCGGCGCCCATGACCGTGCGTTCGCCAATGGGCGGTGGGATTTTCGGCGGGCAGACCCACAGCCAGTCGCCCGAAGGCATCTTCACGCATGTTTCCGGCCTGAAAACGGTCGTCCCCTCAACGCCTTATGATGCCAAGGGGCTTCTGATCGCTTCGATTGAGGACAATGACCCTGTGATCTTCCTTGAGCCCAAGCGAATCTACAACGGCCCGTTTGACGGCCATTATGACCGACCTGTGAAAAGCTGGGCGCAGCATCCAGCGAGCGATGTACCGGACGGCCATTATGTGGTGCCGCTCGGCAAAGCGGCGATCGTGCGCGAGGGCGAAAGCCTTACGATCGTCGCGTACGGCACGATGGTGCATGTCGGGGCCGCCTTCGCTGAAGAAAATGGCATCGATGCCGAGATCGTCGACCTTCGCACGCTCGTGCCGCTCGACATGGATACCATCGCAGCATCGGTGGAAAAGACAGGCCGGTGCATAGTGGTACACGAGGCCACGCGAACGGGCGGGTTCGGCGCCGAAATCGCAGCGGAGATCCAGGAGCGCTGCTTTTACGCCCTGGAGGCGCCCGTGCAGCGCGTGACTGGGTGGGACACGCCCTATCCGCACGCGCTCGAATGGGCCTATTTTCCTGGGCCGGTTCGGCTGGCGCAAGCATATAAGAAATTGATGGAGGCTTGAACATGGCCACCTATCCGTTCCGGCTGCCCGACATTGGCGAAGGCGTCGCCGAAGCTGAGATCGTCGCCTGGCACATCAAGGTCGGCGACATCGTCGATGAAGACCAGCCGATTGCCGACATGATGACCGACAAAGCGACCATCGAAATGACCTCGCCGGTGGCAGGCACGGTCGTTGCGCTCGCTGGGGACGTCGGCGATGTCATTCCGATCGGCTCGACGCTGGTGACATTTGAAACCAGCGGCGATGACATAGCGGCAGACCACGAACGGGAAGCGAAAGCAGAAACATCCCCTATTCACGTGCAAGCGGAGCCGGTGGCGAACCAGCCTCACGCCGAGGTAGGAAAGAATGAGATCGCACTGGAGAATGCCACTTCCGGGCTCCCGGTCGAATCTTCTCGACCTTCCAATGTCTCGCGCCAGCAGTCGCATGCAGTTCCCGGCAAAGTTCTGGCTTCGCCCGCGGTGCGCGGCCGGGCGCGTGACCTCGGCATCGATCTGGCGTTGGTCAAGCCCAGTGCGGAAGGCCGGATCCGGCATGCCGATCTGGATGCCTATATCAGTTATAATTCCAGCCAGGGCTACGGCATGCCGGTCAAATCCCGGCTCGACGAATCGATAAAAGTCGCCGGATTACGCAGGCGTATCGCGGAGAACATGACCGCGTCGAAGCGGTACATTCCCCACTTCACTTATGTGGAGGAGATCGATGTCACCGAGCTGGAAGCGATGCGCGCCGCGCTTAACGCCAATCGTGGCCAGAGGCCCAAGCTGACGCTGCTTCCGTTCCTGATCGTCGGCATCGCGAAGATTCTGCCCGATTTTCCGATGATCAATGCGCGCTACGATGACGAAGCCGGGATCGTCACGCGCTATGGTGCGCTTCACCTCGGCATGGCTGCGCAAACCGATGCAGGGCTGATGGTGCCCGTCATCCGGGACGCGCAGGACAAGAATATCTGGCAGCTTGCGAGTGAAATCTCCCGATTGGCCCAGGCGGCGCGCACCGGAAAGGCTAAGAGCGAGGAGCTTTCGGGATCGACGCTCACCTTATCCTCGCTCGGGCCCTTGGGAGGGATTGCGGCAACGCCGGTGATCAATCGGCCCGAGGTTGCGATCCTTTGTCCGAACCGGATCGTCGAGCGTCCGGTATTCCGTGGCAAGGAGATCGTCGCGGCTAAGCTGATGAACATGTCGATCAGCTGCGATCATCGCGTTGTCGATGGCTGGGATGCGGCAAGCTTCGTGCAAGCGCTCAAGCGGTTGCTGGAAACGCCAGCGTTGTTGTTCGTCTGACCACAGGCAAATCGAGCCCGCAGGGATTGCCATCAGTCGTCGAGCGCGACTCTCCATTCCCAGCGCAACGCGTCTCCGTCCATCACCTCAACGCCGCGCGACGCCAGAGCGTCGCGAATCTGGTCGGATAGTGTGAAATCCTTCGTCGCGCGCGCCTGCTGGCGACGATCCAACTCTGCCTCTATCTCGGCTTCCGTGATATCGGCTGCTTCAGGACGGACGCGAAGATCGGACCGGCGCAGGTTGAGCAGGTCCAGCCCTAGCGCCTGATCCATCGTCGCCACAAGCCGCAGCTTTTCGTCCGGCGCGCGTTTTCGATCGCCGAGCACTTCCTCGAGCAGCGGCAATGCCGCCGGCGTGTTGAGATCCCCGCTAAGCTTTTCGTCGAACTCAACGAGCGCCTTGTCGCTGCAACTGGTCCATGGGCAGTAGGGTTGCCACTCGTCATCGCCCGCCGCCGTCTTCGCCTTCTCGACAGCAATCACCAACCGCTTGAGCCGCGTCAATGCCGACGCGACGTTCTCGCCGCTGAATTCGAGTTCGCTTCGGTAATGAGCGGATAAGCACATGAGCCGGTACGCCAACGGATGCACGCCGCGCGCCACCAGCGCATTAAGCGTCGCGATGCCTCCTTTTGATTTGGACATCTTGCCCGAACGATCGACCAGGAAATTATTGTGAAGCCAGAAATTGGCGCCCGTGCAGGCGGTGCCGGTGAAGGCCTGGTTCTGGGCGATCTCGTTGCAATGATGAATCTCGCGATGATCGATGCCACCCGTGTGGATATCGAACTGCTCGCCGAGATATTTCATGCTCATCACAGAGCATTCAAGATGCCATCCGGGCGCGCCCTTGCCCCATGGCGACACCCACTCCATCTGGCGGTGCTCGCCAGGTGCGGAGCTGCGCCACAAGGCGAAGTCGGCGGCGTGGCGCTTGCCTTCAACCTCGGCGATGCGGCCATGGCCTTGTTCCTCCGGAGAAGACCCCGCAAGCCGGCCATAATCCGGCACTTTGGTGACGTCAAAATACAGCCCGGTCTCCAATCGATAGGCCGCACCGTGGGCCTCGATCGCTTTGGCGAAGTCGATCATCTCGGCGATATGATCGGTCGCCACGCTCCAGCGGGAAGGGTCGATGATGTTGAGCCGGGCGATGTCATGCTTGAACGCCGCGGTGTAGAAGGCGGCGACATCCCAGATGGTTTTACCGCTTTTTTTGGCGGCGGCCTCCATCTTGTCGTCGCCTTCGTCGGCGTCCGATGTGAGATGGCCGACATCGGTGATGTTGATCACATGGGTGACGGGCCAGCCTTTCCAGCCAAGCACGCGGCGCAGCGTATCAGTGAACACATAGGCACGCAGATTTCCGAGGTGGGCATAGCTGTAGACTGTCGGCCCGCAGCTGTAGACCCTGACCAAGGCCGAATCGATCGGTGTAAATGTCTCGATCGACCGGCTCAGGCTGTTGAACAGGGTCAGCGGCCGCCCGGCCGGGATTGTTGTTGCATGATCGCCTTCCATATTGGCTGGCGGGTATCAGCCATGCCGGTCTGGCACAACCATCCGTCTCGGGGCATCTTGGCTGCTGTTGCAGCGCGATATGGCTCATGCTAGGGCGCGGCGCGTTTTCGCCCGCGTCACTTCAGGAATTGTTCATGTGCAAGGATTGGGGTTGATCGCGCGATGACCACCAGCGTGGGGAATGGCGCCTCGAAGGGCGCAGTTCCGGCAGCAATTGACCATGGTAGCGACAGCACGCTGAAGCTCGCGCTCGGCGCGATCGGGGTGGTGTTCGGCGATATCGGCACCAGTCCGCTTTACGCCTTTCGTGAAACCTTTGCCGGGCATCATCCGCTAACGCCGGATCAGATGCATATCTATGGTGTGCTCAGCCTGATCTTCTGGTCGATGATGCTTGTCGTCACGATCAAATATGTGATGATCATCATGCGTGCCGACAACAAGGGGGAGGGCGGTAGCCTGGCCCTGCTCGCGCTCATCAGCCACAAGACGGCCGGCGCGCGCTGGACGAGGGGGATCGTCCTGCTCGGCGTGTTCGCCACGGCGCTGTTTTATGGCGACAGCATGATCACCCCGGCAATCTCGGTGCTTTCGGCGGTGGAAGGTCTGACTGTGGTCGAGGCAGGGATGACGCCGCTGGTCCTGCCGATCGCCATTGCGATCCTGATCGGGCTGTTCGTCATTCAAGCGCGGGGCACCGCCAAAGTTGGCTTGCTGTTCGGGCCGATCATGGTTGTCTATTTCATCGTGCTGGCTGCGCTCGGGCTGATCCATATCGTCCAGAATCCGACGATCATCGCAGCCCTCAACCCCTTTTACGCGATCCAGTTCTTCGTTTCGGAAGGCAAACTCGCCTTCCTGGCCCTCGGATCGGTCGTGCTGGCGGTTACGGGAGCGGAGGCGCTCTATGCCGACATGGGGCATTTCGGCCGTGGCCCGATCAGGATTTCGTGGCTCGCTTTCGTTCTCCCGGCGCTGATGCTGAATTATCTCGGCCAGGGCGCGATGATCCTGGGCCTGTCGCCTGCGGCTGCTGACGAAGCGATCCTGAGCCCGTTCTTCCTGCTTGCGCCGGACATGTTCCGGTTGCCGCTGGTGATTCTCGCCACCATGGCAACGGTCATTGCTAGCCAGGCGGTGATCTCCGGCGCCTTCTCGGTCACGCAGCAGGCAATCCAGCTTGGCTTCATGCCGCGCTTGCGAATCGCGCACACGAGCGCGCGGGCAGCGGGTCAGATCTACATTCCCGCGGTCAATTGGGCCTTGATGGTAATGGTGATCTTGCTGGTGCTCAACTTCCAGACGTCTTCAAACCTCGCGGCCGCATATGGGATCGCGGTTACTGGTGCGATGCTGATCGATACGGCGTTGCTTGCGGTCGTGCTGTTCCAGCTCTGGAAATGGAATGTCTTTGCGGCCGGCCTCATCATCGCAGTCATGGGGATCGTCGATCTCGGCTATTTCAGCGCCAATCTCACCAAGGTCCCGGATGGCGGTTGGTTCCCGCTGCTGGTTGGCTTGATTGCCTTCACGCTGCTCACCACATGGGCGCGGGGACGGGCGTTGATGATGGCGCGCTTGCGCGAAGCGGCCATGCCGATCTCAGTCTTTGTCAAATCCGCCGCCAGTTCGGCGACGCGTGTGCCCGGGACCGCCGTTTTCATGACGTCGGCTTCGGATGGCGTGCCCCATGCGCTGCTCCACAACCTCAAGCACAACAAAGTGCTCCACGAGCGCGTTGTGCTGCTGACGGTTGCGATTGCTGACTTCCCTTATGTCGATCGCGGCCACCGCATCGAAATGTCCGATCTCGGGCAAGGCTTTTTCCGGCTCGTGCTCCATTATGGGTTCATGGAAGATCCCGACGTTCCGGCCGCGTTGCGCGAGGTCGAGAATTGCGGCGCGCAGTTCAAGATGATGGATACGAGCTTCTTTCTTGCGCGCCAGACGCTGCTGCCGTCGGAACGACCCGGCATGGCCATCTGGCGCGAGAAGCTGTTCGCGTGGATGCTTCGCAACGCTGAAAGCGCGATGGAGTTTTTCAAGCTTCCTACCAATCGCGTGGTTGAGCTCGGCAGCCAGGTCGAAATCTGATTTCCTCACCCGGGATCGCGCCTCCCGTTCGTCCGTTAGGCACGCGGGAGGATATTCGAAATGGGCGACATCGCAGGTTGGGTCGCGCCGGCCGCCACCATGATCGCCGCCATGATGACCGCCGCCAATCTCGGCGCGCGCATCACCGGCTGGGGCTTCGTGGTGTTCGCGGTGGGATCGGTGGCGTGGATCATCGTCGCTGTCACCAGCCATCAGAATAATCTGTTGCTCACCAATGGCTTCCTGACGCTGGTCAACATCGTCGGCATCTGGCGCTGGCTTGGGCGCCGGGCGACCTATGACGAGGGCGCGCGCGCGGCCGAGGAGGCAAGTGCGGACAGTCTTTCGACCACACTCTTTCAGTTGGGCGGCATGGAAGGCAAGCCAGTCATCAATGAGCATGGCGAAACGGTGGGTCACGTCGTTGACGTCATGGCGGAATGCCAAACCGGGCGCATTTCGTACTTCGTGGTGCGTGAAGGATCCGAACTGTCGCTGCGTGAGAAGCTGCGAGCACTCAACTGGCGTGATGTGACCGTGACCGAGGACGAGCTCCGGCTCCGTCTAGCCGATCTGGCTGACGCGACCGAGGTCAAACCAGATGCATGGCCAGTAAAAGCGCCAGCAATCGCTTCTCCCAGCGCCTAACACTAAAGCAAGGCTCAACGAGGCATGAGGCTGTCTGCTCAGTCCTGGCCCAGCTCGCCGCAACTCATATCAAAGGCGGAAAGGCCGGCATCGAGATAAGCTGCCAACATCGGCATATCGAGCAACTGCTCGATCGCATCATCGGTATCCTCGCCCGCTTCCTCCAGAGCATCATCCCACTCGCTGGGATCGTAAGTTCCCCGCCCGACGAGTGCCAACGCGAGCACCTCGATGACCTCTTCGTCGGCGAGATCCTCAAGCAATGTGCGAACTTCATCCTCCACGCCGCTATCGGCGTCATCTTCGATGGCAAATTCGTCGTCCGAATCCGAAAGATCGTCTTCCTCATCATCCGAACCCGCTGTCGGCGCCTCAAGCTCACGCGCCTTCGCGATCACCCTGCAAACGGTCTCCAGCGGTACGGTCAGCTCCATCGCCATCCCTCATTCGGTTCTTTTCAGCGCCGAACGTGATATCGCCTACTCTGTTCCCGCAGCTGCCGGAACGAGCGATTTGAGCGGAACCTCCGGATTTCCAAGCTGTTCGGGAGCTGCCGCTACGCCGCCCGTTACAAGCGCGCGGCCTTGCACATAATCCTTGGTGGCATTGACGCAGTCAAGCGCGATGACCTTGCCGCCGCGAAGGTAGATGATCGAAAAGCTGCGAGCTGAAGGATCGCCGCGTTGCACGATCGAATCGAAGCCGATGGAGAGGCCGACCGTCTGCAGCCGGAGGTCATACTGGTTGGACCAAAACCAGGGTACGGCATGATAGGGCTGCGGCTGGCCAATAATAGAGCGTGCTGCCGTCGTCGCCTGATCGTTGGCATTCTGCACCGATTCAACCCGGATACGTTTTTCCTCCGCGAAGCTGTTCACATGTGCCGCACAATCGCCGATGGCATAGATGTCCGGCAGGCTAGTCCGGCAATATTCATCGACATCGACCCCGTTGGTTCCCGCTGCGCCGGCGACAAGCAAGGGTTCGACCGCCGGAATGATCCCGATCCCGACGATCACCATCTGTGCCGGCAGCACGGTTCCATCGGCCAATCGTACGCCGCTCACCCTGCCGTTGCTGCCCTCGATGCACGTGACCGAACAATTGAGCTGGACATCGACCCCATGCGCCCGATGCTCCGCCTCGTAGAAGCGCGAAAGCGGCTCGCCAGCGACGCGCGCGAGCACGCGATCAAGCGCCTCGAGAACCGTCACATGTTTGCCGAACTTGGACAGCACCGCGGCCGCCTCCAATCCGATATAGCCGCCGCCGATAACAACGACATTCTGTACATCGCCGATCTCGGCCAGCATGGCATCGGCATCGGCATGGGTACGCACCGCGTGCACGCCGGCGAGATCATTCCCCTCACAGGAGAGGCGCCGCGGGTTGCCGCCTGTCGCCCATATCAAAGTACCGTACGCAATCTTTGCGCCATCCGCGAGGGTGGCCTCGTGCGCCGCCGCGTCGATCGCGATCACGCGACGGTTGAGCAGCAGATCGACCTGGCGTTCGGCCCAGAATGACGCGGGCCGGATCAGGATGCGCTCAAAGCTCTTTTCGCCGGAGAAATATTCCTTTGAAAGCGGCGGTCGTTCATATGGCGGCTCCGGTTCGTCGCCCAGCAACGCGATCGAGCCTTCGAATTTGAGCTGGCGCAACGCGATGGCGGCTTGGGCTCCGCCATGCCCCGCACCCACGATCAAAACATCGTATCGATCCACCGCTTTCTCCCTCTACAAACCATCGTGCGGGGCTCCTTAGCGTCGAGAATGCATCTGCGCCAGTTGACCCTTGCGCGCCGCCTGCTATAGCGCCGCCTCGCTTACGGATGGCGTTGCAGTCATGTCGATGCAGGGGCGGAGTAGCTCAGCTGGTTAGAGCAGCGGAATCATAATCCGCGTGTCGGGGGTTCAAGTCCCTCCTCCGCTACCATTCCCGATTTTTAGCGATGATCCGATTTTTATCAATTTGCCTTCTGGCGAACTTTTCCCGATAAAATCAAGGATCTATCGCTTGACTGGTGACCCCAACGGGACTCGAACCCGTGTTTTTGCCGTGAAAGGGCAACGTCCTAGACCGCTAGACGATGGGGCCGTCGCGACCGTGCGGGCGGGGCTTAGGCGAGGCCGGGGCAGGGGTCAATGCTCTAACGGCTCTAGACAGGAGGACAACCTTTGCCTCGTGCCACAATCGGTGCCCAGGCGTGTAAGAGGCGCTAGTTTTGCTAGAGGGCGGGCAGCAGACCGCTATCGGCTCACGCCGCTTTCACTCCCATTCGATCGTGCCGGGCGGCTTGGATGTGTAATCGTAAGTGACCCTGTTGATGCCCTGCACCTCGTTGACGATGCGGGTGGCGACCCGGCTCAGAAAATGCGGATCGAATGGAAAGACATCGGCGGTCATCCCGTCGGTGGAGGTAACGGCGCGCAGCGCGCAGACATTGTCATAGGTGCGGCCGTCGCCCATCACGCCGACCGAGCGAACTGGCAGCAGCACGGCGAATGCCTGCCAGATGGCATCATAGAGCCCGGCATTCCTGATCTCTTCCAAGTAGATGGCGTCTGCTTTGCGCAATATGTCGCAGCGCTCCTTGGTAACCTCGCCGGGGATGCGGATTGCGAGGCCCGGTCCGGGAAAAGGGTGGCGCCCAACGAAGATGGCCGGCAGGCCCAGCTCGCGCCCAAGCGCGCGGACCTCATCCTTGAATAGTTCGCGGAGCGGCTCGACCAGCTTCATGTTCATCCGCTCGGGCAGGCCGCCGACATTGTGGTGGCTCTTGATCGTGACCGACGGGCCGCCCGTGAAGCTCACGCTTTCAATGACGTCGGGATAGAGCGTTCCCTGCGCGAGAAACTCAGCGCCGCCGACTTTTTGTGCTTCATTTTCAAAGACGTCTATGAAGGTCTTGCCGATGAATTTGCGCTTGGCTTCAGGATCGGTGATGCCTTTGAGACCATTCATGAACAGCGTTTCGCAATTGGCGTGGACGAGCGGGATGCCATAATGTTCGCGAAACAGGCTCACCACCTGATTAGCCTCGCCTTGCCGCATCAGCCCATGGTCCACGAAGACGCAGGTCAGTTGTTCCCCGATGGCTTCGTAGATCAACACTGCGGCTACGGCCGAATCGACTCCGCCCGAAAGACCACAAATGACCTTGCCGGAGCCGACCTGATCCCGAATTTCCCTGATCTTGGTTTCGCGGAACTCGGCCATCGTCCAATCGCCTGCGAGGCCGCAGACATGGCGCGCAAAATTGGCGATCAGCTTCCCCCCGTCCGGCGTATGGACCACTTCGGGATGGAACTGGACGCCGTAGAAACGGCGCGCCTCGTCCGACGTTACGGCGTAAGGCGCGCCCTCGGACCAGGCAATGGGATGAAAGCCCGGCGGGAGCGCGTCGACTTTGTCCCCATGGCTCATCCAAACCTGATGGCGCTCGCCCTCTTTCCAGAGCCCATCGAACAATGCGGAGCGGCCACCGATCTCGATGAAGGCGCGGCCGAACTCGCGCGCATCCGACGAAGGCACGACTGAGCCGCCAAGTTGCTGACACATCGTCTGCTGACCGTAACAGATGCCGAGGATCGGTACGCCAGCCTCGAAGAAGTGGGTTGGAGCGCGGGGACTTCCGGCGTCCGCGACCGAAGCCGGGCCGCCAGAAAGGATAATTCCCTTGGGGCTAAGACGATCGAAAGCGTCGGCTGCTGCGGAAAAGGGTGCGATCTCGCTGTAGACGCCTGCTTCGCGTACCCGGCGGGCGATGAGTTGCGTGACCTGACTGCCGAAGTCGACGATCAGGATGGAATCGTGGTGCTGAGCCGTCATGGCCAGCCGATAGGACGCACAATCTTACCTGTCCAGCCGCTCATCGGTGCGGCAATGCGATCTCCATGTGCACGCAGGCATCCACCAAAGATGTCAATGTACGGAAGTAGATGAGCAAAATTGCGCATCAGCGAAATAATCTTCTGTTTCACCTTGAAACTAATTTGGCACCGGCTTATCTTTTGCTTGGTGCTGCGATCGCGTCCCCCTTTCGTGATCGCGCATTAGCGCGCTTCGGCGCGCTCCTCCCTGAACCTTGGCCACCTCGTGCCATGCGCACGAGGTGGTTTTTTATTCGGCTGCTGCGGCTTGGTTCCAGCCACGGGCTTCCGCGCACAGCGTGACGAAGAGCTTGGAGAATAGCAGCTGCGCTGCGGCAAGCCCCGCGCCAGGCTCGTGAAGAGCAGCGTCAAGATATCGACTGCGATCGATTTCGATCTGAAGCGCGTGGATGCCCCGTTCCGGCTTTCCGTGACGATCCAGGCTATAGCCGCCGGCATAAGGGGCGTTGCGCGCGGCGGGAAATCCCTCCCGAGCTGCGACCAGTTCGATCATGTCGCTGAAGATCGTAGCCGCACTGCTGCCGAAGCGATCGCCCACCACAATCGCGGGAGCATGTCCGCGCGATAGCTGGCGCACCGGCGGCATCGAATGGCAATCGAGCAGGATCGCAATGCCGAAGCGCCGCCGTGCGGCTGCGAGCGCGTCGGTGATCGCATCGTGATAAGGCCTATGGCACTCCTCCAGCCTCCTCTCCACCTCGTTCGCGCTAAATTTGCGCTTCCACAAATTGAGATGATGCCCGACGTGGCGGGGAATGAGCCCGAGCCCATTGCGCGTCCGCGGCGACAAAATCAGATCGGGCGGAGGGGCGTCCACGATCATCGCCGGGTCCAGCTCGCGCGGATCCCGGTTCAAATCGATCCAGGCTCTCGCATGGCCCGCAACGAAAACCGTCGCGCCGCGTTCGACGGTCCGGTTGATGAGATGGTCGGCGAAGCGATCCTCAAGCAGCCACAGCCTGTCCGGCGCTTCGGCATCGGCCAGCAGGGCAGGGGGATAATAGCGCGCGCTGTGAGGCACGGAGAGGATCACCGGAAAATCCGGGATGGACGGTCCATGACGAACGAACGCAGCAGGCGCAGCAGAGGAATTCACCTTCGCACTTTGAAGGCGTAACGCATCATTTGCAACGAGCGGGCTTCAGGCCGCTGGAAAAAATTAAGCCATTGCAGCATAAGGGGGATGCCATGGATTTGAGGGACTTTGGGATAAGCACTCGATGATTCGGATTTTGCTGGCTGAAGATGATGATTCGATGCGGGAATATCTCAGCCGCGCGCTCGAACGAGTGGGCTATTCGGTCACCAGCGTCGATCGCGGCACGCATGCGCTTCCGCTGATCGAAAGCAAAGGCTTTGATTTGCTTCTGACGGACATTGTCATGCCCGAAATGGACGGGATCGAGCTGGCGCAGCGTGCTGCCGTGATCGCACCCGACATGCGCGTGATGTTCATCACGGGCTTCGCCGCGGTCGCGCTCAAGACGGGGGCCACGCAACCGCAGGCGAAGGTGCTATCCAAGCCATTTCATCTTCGAGATCTTGTTGCCGAAGTCGATCGCCTCTTTCAGGTCGGCGACGCTTCGGGCCTCTGAGGCGGCTTGCGCCGGTCCGCCGGCTCGACTATCAGCCGTCGCCGTGGGCGCGTAGCTCAGTGGTAGAGCACTGTGTTGACATCGCAGGGGTCGCAAGTTCAATCCTTGCCGCGCCCACCATTTAACATCATGATTTCCTTGCACGTTTTGCTCCCATGATGCTGCGGACATTGCTGCCCTCTGCGGTAAAGCTGCGGTAAGCGCCCGGCGCGAGCGCCTCGATCTCGTCGATGATTGCCTCGGTGGCGGCGAGGGCCATGCCGAGATTCGCCGGGTCGAAGAGCGCGTAGAGGTCGCTCACCGAATTCTTGTGGTGCCCGAGCCAGATCTCACCCTGCTTCCAGCGCTCCTCGCCGATCCGCTTGCGCACCATGTGCGCCATGGATCGACGAATCAGCTTTTGGCCGGCCTCGCGCTCGCCCGGCAGGCCAATCTCGGCCGCCATCGCCTCCCAGGCCGAGCGGACGCTTTCCACCGGGATATATGGGCCCGTCGTCTCGTCCAGATGCGGCGCGAATTGGCGCGCGATGGGGATGGAGGCGCGATATTTGCGGGTTTGACGGCGCCCGGCCGGGTTCAGCTCGAGCACGCGCGCGTTGGAGTGCCACTGGTGCCGTTCGGGCGCGGTACTGATATCGTAGATCGCGTCCGGCCGCGCCCAGGTGGCCACGGCGGCACGCAGGAACTTCAGCAGGTTCTTGCCGCGATTATTCGGTACCATCGCATAGCGGAACATCGCCGCGATCTTAGCCACGTCGGCACGATATTGGGGGGTGCGGTTGACCTCAGTGGTCGGAATCGGCTCGAAGCCAGGCACCACGCCGCCCATGCGGAAGGCAGCTGCTAGCATGATCAAGCTATTCTCGATCGTACCGGGCGCTCTGACGCGATCGGTTCGTTCGCGCATCCAACGCCGAAAGTCTTCCGCCCATGCCTCGTTGACCTGGTCCGTGCGATCTTCGACTCGGCCTTTGGCCTCGATGAAGGCGAGAACATGGTCGAGGCGAGCATGGATCGCGTCCCCCTTCGGCTTAGTTTCCTTGTAGTTCGCGATCATCACCGTGACGAACTGCCCGTTCTGGTTGAGCGGCTGGCCGCAGGTGAGGCAATGCTGAACGCCGCCATGTTTTTTCACATACTCATTATCTAAGGCGATGCGTGCTGCGCGCTCGATTGTCGTGCCCGCGCTAAGGCTTCGCTCGCGCTTTCGTTCTGGGTCGTACCAGATGATTTCGTGGTTTCGACCGGGCCTTGCGTAGAGGCTGAATTCCCCCCTGGTATAGATTGGTTTCGGGCGACTCGATTTAGGCATTGGTTCCTCTGAAACTCGGCCGCTTTTTCGAAGATGAAAGCGCCCACCCCGATGGCATTGAGAATGTCCATCGCCTCCGCGTCAAGCTGAATGCCCTTGTGCAGATCCGTCTTCCTGCCCCATTTTTGGGCAATGTCAGTGATCGTGGCCATCGCACACCTCATCCAGCCCAGCTCTGATCTTGGACGCCAGCACGGCAATGGCACGCCGCAGCGCTGGAACGCTCCTCTTGCTAACCTCGCGATCCAGGTAATCCGCGATTGAGGTGCGCGCCCTCATCCCAGCCACGATCTTCTCCGCTGCAAACTCGGTAGCAGCGTCCGCGAAGTGGCGGCCGTCGTACAAGACTTGCTTGCCTGTGCGGGTGATGACCGGCGGCGGAAGAGTCATGCGTCGACGTTCCGACGTTTGACGTCGAACGTAACGGCAACAATCCACGGGTTAGCGGACCACGCGTCTTTGCCATTGATGCTATCCCACAGCGCAGCGTAGGCGCTGACTGCTGTGTCGAAACCGCTATAGCCGGGGAAACCGAAAGCGGTGTGTCCGCCAGGAACGAGCCCGTCAGGAATGGTATCGTGCTGGATGCCTTCCGCGATCGCATCTTCCTCAGTGCAGTCGTGAAGCCGCTGCACGCGCACGTCCGTTACCATTAGCGTCAGGCGAGATAGAACGCGCCGCATGAAGATCGACGGCTTCCACTTAACCTCGCTTTCCGGCGGGTAAGGTTTGTCGAAGCCATGGCGATCACACTCGGCGTCATATCCAGAAGCACGGTAAAGCGTCCATCGACCGGCATCCCCAACGCAGGCATGGGTCTCCTTGACCCACAGTCGATCGCCGACAGCGAAGCGGGTATCATATTCCATGGGGAACCCGGCCTTGCGCGCCACGCCGACGCTGCCGTCCAGATCCCATTTGGTCGGATGCTTCGGCAGGCGGCCATAGTCGTTCAGACTAAACATCTTCACGCCGTCCGCCACCTTCCGGCCGATACCGAAATATGAGCCGGGAAAATCCTCGTTCTTCGGCGGCTGAACCCTCAATATCCGCCGCGTCTGCGTCTTGCGCCCGGCGAGCAGGGCGCGCACCATAGGTGCCGAGAAGAGGATTGGGCGATCAACCATGGAAGCACCCGAGCATCTTGACCAGCGCTACTCGGCCGACGGGCGCAGCGTCGTCGTGCGCGTAACCCGCGAGCTGGCAATGGCGATGCTGGAAACGGACAGCCTCCCCGCGGACGAATTCGAGGATCTTCTGACCAATTCGCGCGATGAGATTTGGGAAATGGCCCAGCGCAAGGTACGGCATGGCGAAATGCTGAGCGGTACGATCGTGCTGCGGCGTGAAGATCTGATCGAGTAAGCTCACCGCCCGGTCCCCTGTCTTTTCTCGTTATCAGCCTTCACCGCCAGCATGGCAGCCGATGCCGCGAACTTGAACATGGCCGGCTGGCCGTCGAGGGGGCTTGCGGTTCGCGACCCGCAAACGGCAATTTCAAACCTCGGGAAGTCGAGCGCGAATCGGCCTTCGGCATCACGCGCACTGACCGTCAGGACGTAACGATCATCCTTTTGCCTCCGGGCTGCAAATGGACCGTCCTCATCGAGAAAAATCCCGATCATGCCTGCATCGGCCGCTGATCCGATCATCAGCCGCACCGGGTGCTCAGCATCCTTCAATTTTAGTCGCGCCGCCAATTCATTTCCGATGCTGATCTTGATGTAGCGCACCTCTTGGCCGCCCCAGGCGAGCGTCCGCTGCACCATTACCGCAACACCCTCAGCAGGAACCGAGCGCTTGCGCCTGCCTTCCGAAACCTTCTCGATCGGCGTCCAGCTCATCGACCCAATCCTTCGCTCGGCGCCAAGATGCAACGCGTGATCGCGGATAGGACATGCCCCGATATCGTCTGCGTCATGGCTTTGGCGCCCTCGGGATCGATCCTGCCCGCAACTATAAACGAGAGTATGATCTTCCTTGCAGCCTCCTCGGCCGCGAGCTTTGGGTCAGTCACGCGGCATATCTCCAAGGAAGAGCGGGAAGTCGGGCTGACAGGTAGAGCGGATGCTTTGGCTGGCCGGCGTTGGTGAAATCGAGCGCACAGAGCGGCACATTCGTCATGGCGAGCAGCTTGCGGACTTGAACGTCGCGGCCGCGCCAGTCGCCATGAACACCCCAACCGGCGATGTTCTTCTCGCAGTCGCGGACCGCCATGAGCGTCGCGGTATCGTTGGCCGGGCCCACCGGATCCCCGGCTTGCTTCATGTCGGCCGGATCGGTCGAGCGCCAGGCGAACAGGTTCCACACGATCAGGCCACCCGCGCCGCCAGCACTCGCTCGGAAGAAACAGCGCTTGATCGTCGGGTCCATGACTTCGTGATCAGCCGTCGATGGGTTGAGCATGCCAAATGACCAGAGAGGCAGATCCGGCTGCCACACACGCCAGAGCAGGTAGCGATAGCTCTGGCACTGGCTGAACATCGCTCCGCCGATCTCGCCGTCGACACGCTGCGAAGTCCTTACGACAAGGTCGAACCCGACCGCAGCGTTCATCGCGCGGGTTATGGCCGCCGCGGCGCCGATCATGGAAGGGGAACCTCGAACCCGGCGGCGTTGCGATGGCCGCCACCGCCGTAGCGCCTGGCTATGGCGGACACGTCGGCGCGGTGATCCTCACTCCGCAGCGAATAGCTGCGCGCCCCGTCACCCCGGTCATAGTAGCAGGCAGCAAAGGGTGCCTCGGGGTTGGCCTTCAGCAGCTCGTGCGCGGCGTCGCTCGCAAACGCCCAGCTGCAGTTGACTACCGGCACTTCAATCCCGTTGATCTTCTCGGTGCGCGCTTCCCGCACGATCTCCATGAGCTTCTGATCATAGAAGCGCTCGATCGACTTTGCGTTTGCCACCGTCGCCTCAAGGTTGCGCTCGAGGCTGTCGGCAAGAATAGTCCAGCCCTCGAAATCATAGGCGTAGGACCGCAGCCATAAGCTGACCGCTCGCGTTTCTAGGTAAGCAAAGCGCCAAAGGTCGCGGTCCTCGATATAGCGAATGAGATGCGGCACTTCGGCGCCCGGATGGCAGAATTCCCACACCAGCCGCGCGCCGGACTTGTTCATGTCGAACTCAGCCCAAAGAGGCGGCTTCAGCTCGATACCGATGTCGAGATTGTCCATGCCGAAACACGGCGGCGGGATATCCTGCAGATCCTCCTTCGCCGTCTTGTGATGATCGATGATGACGATCGACTTCGCGGTCATAGCCATCTCGGCCAACACATCGCGTTTGTAGGAGAAATCACCGATCAGCACGCGTTTGCCGGTCACATCGGGCGCCGGCTTGCCATAGGTGGCCGGCCAGTACTCGACATCGTCACCCCAGCGCTGATGCACTGCCCACGCCGCCCCGAAGCCGTCGTCGCAGGGGCTGTGGTAGATAAAAATATCCGGTTTCCAGTTCATCCTTGATCTCCATGAATTTCATCGGCCCAGCTCTGGCCGCGCACTGCAGTCCGATCCGCGCATCCTCGGCTTAACTGGTGCGGACATCGGCCGAGCGGATTGCCGTGGCGGCACAATTGAACGGTGGGCAGAGCCGATGGACCAGGAAGGGGGCCGTGCTTTGGCTTCGCGGCCTGCTTGGTGCGGATCTTGTCGATATTGTCCCAGCAGCGCGCGAGCTCGACGTCACCGGCGGCGTGCATGTCGAGCGCGTGCGCCAGGCAGAGTGCGGCGAGCGTTACCATGACGCCGCCCGCCTCCTGCATCGGCTCACCGATCGGACGGCCGAACACATAGTCCACCAGCTGGTGCGCCTCGCTCGCCGTGCAGCCGCACGCCTGGACAAGCTCAAGCGCCTCCTCGAGGAAGCGATGGTTTCGCTCCACGCCATCGATCGCGATCTCGAGGCCGAAGCAGCGCAGCATCCACGGCTTCACCCGCCATTGGAAGCTGACATCGGGCGTTTCGCGAGCTGATTGCAGCGCCTGGTCGCACATATCGACCATCTGCTGGTTGCTCTGCGCCTTATCGCGGCCTTCGGGCGTATCCTTCGCGAGATGAATAGCCGTGTATTTGGCGAACCTGACGCGAGAGTGAGCACAGGCTTCGCGAAGCGAGGTCATGCGAGGATCCTTTCGGGAACATGGGGGAAGCCGTTGTGTTCGACGCCGTCGAGGAGGCGCCCGGCGCGCTTCTTGCCTACCTTGGCCATCAGCCGTTGCTGGACGGTCAGCAATCCCACGGATGGCTCCCATGAGCCGTCGGGATTGATGTTGATCAAGCGACGCTCTTCACCAAATCGAGATGGAGCCCATTCGCCCCATTGCTTGAATAGGAACGGCACCTCGGTAGCGGCGCATCGATCGCGCAGAAGGCGCACCCAATCGGGATGGATAGGTCGAGCGTTGGACCCGCTTTCGCCGCCGACGATGACCCAGTCAAGATGCCGAAGCCAAACGTAATTCATCACTACGCAGCTAAGCAGTGGCTCCATGCTCAGCCCGATCCACGGAATGCCGAGCTTGGCCTTCAGCTCGATCAGACGAGGGATGTCACGATCGGCCTCGTCCTGGTTGACAACTGAGATGATCAAGCCGGCATGCTTTGGCCACGAAGTTCGACCAATCGCCGCCAATCGTTTTTCGATGACAGTCAGGCGCTTGGTGACGATCTGAAGCTCGAGCCGATTGCAACGCTCGATATGATCCCATGCCTCGCCGAACCATTCGACGGGCACTTCCGTATCGAACAGGTCCGACATAGATTGAATGAAGACGCGGCGGCGCGGCCCCATGGTCGGGACGGGCAGGCCGAAAGCCTTGGCGTTGCCGACGATGCATGCCTGATCCGCTGCCCAGTCAGCATACCCGTTCTCGAGCCTGTAGAGCAGCTTTACCGCGCCCTTGATCTTCCGGCGTGGTGCGCCGACGCCCCACAGGCCGCCGCCGATGCGTTTCGCCCACGCCTCGGCATAGCAATGATCGCAGCCAGGACCGACCTTTGTGCAGCCCCACCAAAAATTGACCGTCGCATCGGTCCATTCGATCTTGCTGCCATCAGCCATCGGCGCGCGCCTGAAGAAGCAGATCATCGCGCAGCCGGCGGCCATCCAGCGTCAGTAAGAGGAAGACGTTTCGCCGATCGCGCGGATCGCGGCGGCGCTCGATCAGCTGCCAGAGGGTCGTGATCGCCCGGCAAACGACCGGCTTCGAAAGCTGTAAACGCGCTGCAATGCCGCGGATGGTGTGCGGACCCGGTTCATCCGCAATTACGCCGAGGATCGCGACCTGGCGCAGAGTGAAGTCGCGCCATGCCGGCGAGCATGTGAACCGCAGAGCGAGGCTGGCAAGATCATTTAGCTTGGCCATTAGTGATCATCACGCAGAAAGCGGGGGTTGAAGTCCTCTACTTCCTCGTCGTCTTCCGGCGCGGGGAGCGCCTCCCGCTCGCGATATTCGACGGGCCGGATCGGGCGCAGATCGGTGTAGCGTGCTGCATCGCGCGCAATCTCCTCGCTCACGGGCCGAAGCGCGTAGACCGAGGCGACGCCGTAGAATTCGGTGATGACGGTGTCATTTTCGCCGTGGACGTCGACGCGAAGCATCTTGCCGCCGGCAATTTCGACTTCGCGCACAAAACCCGGCCGCTTACGATGGCCCATCAGTTCCAGCACGGCCCATGACTCGAACGGCGGTTCTGTGCTCATGCGATGATCTTTCCATTCTGGAGGGTGACGTAATTGGGCTCGCTGGCGAGAAGTCGGATCGTGATGCCCTTGAGGACGACGTCGCCGTCCGCGGCGAGCGCGATGCGGATGCCGCCGTCTGTCTTGATCTTGACGACTTCGCCCGGCTGATAAGCATCGTCACCTCGCCCGTAGCGGCTGGCAACGCCGTCCATCTCCGCCAGGCTGGTGCAGACGCGGCATTCGGTACCGTTGACTTTGACCGGCGAGCCGTATGGTATGCGCTCGGCGGCGAGGCTGTCGCGGAAGCGCATCATACTATCACGTCCCGCTTGGCGGCGGAGCGAGCCAGGTTCAGCCGGGCCATTTCCGCCTCGGAGCCACCTGGCTTGTCGGGATGCGCCTTCTCGGCGCGCTCGCGATAGGCGGCATCGATGGCGCCTGGCGTGACCATTTCCGATGGACGGAAGCCAAGGACCTTCCGCCAGTCGACCGCATCAGGCGCGGGCAGGGCGAGAAATCCCTTGAAGGTTTGCCGCACGATGTGAATGCCGCCATGGCGCAACTCGACGCGGCGTGCCTCCAGCACATGGTGGATGGCCTGCAGATTATCCTGCGGCGTGGGGTAGCGATCGACGGCAATGCATCGCTGCCCATCGTCCCATTCGAACCAAAGCGACACGCCGGGGTCGGCCGGCTTTTCGACACCGAGCGTCACGTTCGACGATATGACGATGCTCGCGGGATCAATCGGCTTGTTGCTGTCCCGCCCGAAGGCGACCAGAGAATCGCGCACGTTCTTGAGCGCGCCATTCAAGCCGGTCCGGAACGGCGAGGCCACCCGCCGCTCGGTCCGCGGCATCAGTTCGGGCCACTGGAGCGGATAGGCCTGTGTCATTATCCCTGCGCCATCAAGAAAAGGAAGAGGTCCTCGATCGTGGTCGAGCGCGCACAATCCATGCAGATGTTCGCCGGCTGATAATCATCGAGGATGACGCCCGGATCGCGGGAAGCGAAAACTTCGGCCAGTGTCAGCCCGGCCGCGCCGGCGCCCCACATGTGGGCGAGGCCGACCCGCTCGCGGATCGCGCGGTTGTCGAGGCCAGCGCGTTGCATAGTGAGACGAAAGAATAGCGGCAGGCTGGCCTCTACCAGCTGCTTGCGACACGCCACGCATGGCGTAAGCTGGTCGGTCTTGAGCTTCGGCAGCCGGTCAAGTTCGGGCTGGATCATTGGAACGGGTCCGCTGGAATGGATGCCGCGTCGCTGATGACGAAATAGGCGATGATCAGCAGGGCGACGATCACGAGGCCGAGGATCTGGCGCTGGCTCATGCCGCGCCACTCTTCGAGCTGGCCTCACTCACGGCCATCTCGTTCAGCAAGGCGATCTGCGCTTTGTGGTGCGCGATATGCGCCTCAATCACCGGTATCGCCAAGGAGTAGGGCACGTCGAACAGCCTGTGGCCATTCCGGCCCGACGGGACCCCGAGTTGCAGCCCCTGTTGGCGTCGGCCGAAGACATCGCGGATATCGATCGGCTCAGCGAGATCGAGTGCCTTGCGCACGTCTTCGAGCAGCTTTTCGGCATTCGCTATTTCCCGGTACGCACAAGCGATACGGGTCGCGGTTTCTTCCGTGATCATGCGCCGACCTCCTGCCGGATCGCTTCCGGGCGAAGGAACCAGCGTCCGGTGGCGCTAGTCCAGCGGCTGCAGGCTTCCTTGAGTGCTTTCTCGCGTTCACGAGCCTGCTGCGCAGCTTTGTCGGCTTGCCTGAAGATGCGCCGCATCTGCGCCCGGGTGGGTGCCTGCCCCATGGTCAGGACACCAGCATATAAGCAAAGCCGGCATAGAATGCGGCGATCGAGAGCGCGAAAGCCATGGTGAGCTTCCGCATGATAGGCCGGTTCAGCTCGGCCTCGGCGACCTCATAAGCGCGGTGATACCACGCCATATCCGGTTCCTGATCCGGATCTTCCTGCAACGCCTCGGCCGGCACCAATTCAATGGAATGACGCATATTGCCCTCCCGCATAATCACCAATATATGCGCATACGAATATGCACAAGGTATTTTTATGCGCAAGCGCATTTTAACCATGACAGGCGCGCGGCGAGGGGGTTACCTGCTTGACAGGTCGCGAAAGGATCAAGCGACGGAGCGGGGAGAGGTCGCAAAAAAGGGCGCGACCGGGACGGGAAACAGCCCTCGCCACGGACGTGTGATCCAGAAAAAGGATGCACATGAGCTTGGGGAACAAGGGATGTACGCGTGTTCAAGTCGCGATTTTGCGCCGTGCGACTCGGCGGATGACTACGAAGAGATTAGGACGGCAGTGTTGCTTACGACCCGCGACTGGCTAAGGTCTGAGGTTTGCCGTCTGGAAGGGCATTGTCGATCGCGCCGATGTCCGAGCGATGAGCTGATTGGCGCCCTAAGATCTGCGCGAGCCCATTTGGAAGAGTCTGAGCGAGCCGTTGCGCAACTACACGCTGGTCAGTCTCCTTTCGGAGGGGAGCAAGCAGGCCTTCGAACATTGCGGTTAGCTCGGCTTCACTAGGAAGAAGCACAGGCAGAAGAAGCGCTTGGCCTCCGCTGACGATCGGCGGAGGTGCCTTCGCGGCCTGGCCGTCGATTAGCTGGGTGGTCAGATCTTCGGTGCTGCATCCGGCAAGATTGGCGAGCTTGACCATGGCATCGTGCTTCGGCTCGGCGCCGCCTTCCCATCGCGCGACGGTGCCTTGAGTGGTGCCGATACGTTCGGCAAATTCGGTTTGGTTCTCGCCGAACCGAGTTCGCAGGGCTTTGATGTTAGCCGCAAGGATCGATGCCATTGCGGCTGTTAACGTGCGCATCGCGAAATCTCCAATTCGCCCATGCATAACACTGTTGACGCGCATATTCGTATGCGCATATACGTCCGTTATGCCAATCGATGCAGATCTTGCCGTCACGCGGCGCTCCCTTGGATTATCGCAGATCCAGCTGGCAGCGTTGCTCGGGGTCACGCAGGGCACCGTTTCACGCGCTGAAACCAGCGAAGCGCCGGATCGGCGCTACGTGCTGGCGATGGAAGGGCTCGCAGCGCGCGCCGACAAGGGAGACGATCTCGTCGCAGCTGCCAACGCGATCACTGCGGGCGTGGCCATGTGTTCGGCTTGCGAGGCTCCAGCGGACGATCCGAAGGTGCAAAGCTGCACGGCTCCGGAATGTCCTCATATTGGCCGGGAGGCAGCATGAAGTCTTCGTTTTCCGAAGCCGCCGCACGGGCGGCCGGGTCGCCGGCGCGGCGGGGGGCCGTATCATCGACATTCCGCCGCGCCAATCGATTTATATCCGACGTGATAAGTCCTCGATTGCTTGCGCGCCGTCGAATCCGGCAAAGGCTGGCGGAGATCGCGGAATATCGTGTCGATCCGCTCGTTGGTAAGCGCTTTCAGCCGCGCCCTTATCGCGCCTCGACTGGTCATCATCATAGGCAGATGGTTCATCATGTTCATCATGGTGTGTCCTGTAGTTCTGATCGTGTGGCGAGAGAGAGTGCATCAACTTTCTCATGCGGAATGAATACATGGAGTTCGTTTCGCTGTCGCTGGGGGCAAGTGGTTAAACTGATTGGTAAATTGAGTCAGATTGGCACGCTGCGGCGCAATAATGCCGCCGCTCGGCCATGCTGAAGAGTTTCGCGGGGGCATCATCCGCCTGACCGGCGGCCGGATCAACGCATCACATTGAGAGAATTCAGCGGCCCTTTGCCGCTTGGAATTTTGCGCCCGGCGCACGGGGCGGTCGCGTGCGCGTGGAGGGAGTGAAGGATGATGACAGACAAGAACGAATCCGGCCCGATCATCGACCAGCCGTCGCGGGCAGCTGATGGCGGATATGTTCCCGGCGCCTGCAATACGTTGGCAGAATTCGTGCGCACTCTTGAGGACGGGCAGTTCGACGCTGACTGCTACGCCGCCATCCGTGACCTTGCGGCCAAGATGAACGAGCACGCTTGGCACAATGGCGGGAAGTCAAAGGGCAAGGTCACGATCACGTTGGATTTTGGGCAGGAGGGGCAGGTCTGCTCCATCAAGTCCGCATTCAAGATCACTGAGCCTGTTGATACCAGGCCGAAGTCCATCCTCTGGCAGACGGAGGATCACCGCTTCACCCGAGCCCAACCGGGCCAGCAGCAGCTCTTCGGTATCCGCGATGTCAGCGGCAGCGATCGCGGCTTCCGCGACGCCTGACCTCACCGATCAACCACAGGAGACAAGCAATGGATGACGTTAACAAGGGGCCGATCGGCGAGGCCCGGGACTTCATCGAGACGTATTTCAAGCATGAATTGATCGAGGTGACTGAGCCTGGCACCGGAACGGCCGCGCTGTTCGAAGTCACTCCAAAAGAGGGCTACCGGGTTATCTCGGCGAATAGTTTCGATACTTATCGCGAGCGACCTATCCGGCGTAAGGGCACGGCACACCTTCTCTCGCTCGACAGTCTGATCGACCACAGCAATCGTTTCAGCGACAGCGACAGCGTTATTTTCGCGGATGATGACCGCAAGGCACCATCGATCACCACGGTGCTGGATTATCACCGCGCCCAGGCAGACGGCGATCCGCGCTTTGGCGTTCACCGCAACCATTTCGCATTCCCGCTTTCGGACGAATGGCAGGCGTGGACGAAGTCCAACAGCGTCGTGATGAAGATGGCGCAATTCGCCGAGTTCCTCGAAGACAGGATCATCGACGTGCTGCATCTCATCCCAGGCGAGGATGACCTTTCGGAGGAGCTGAAGAAATTCATTTCAGCGGGTGGCGGGGAGGCGATCATAGCGACCCCGCAAAAGTTGTTCGAACTGGCGCGCGGCCTCAAGGTCAACGAGGAAGCGGTAGTCCAGGAGGCTGTGACGCTCGCGAGCGGCGAGGGCCAGGTCCGCTTCGAGGTTTCGCACCGAGATGGCGCTGGTGCACCGTTGAGGGTGCCAAGCCTGTTCCTGATTGCCATCCCAGTATTTCGGAACGACATGCTTTACCGGCTTGCGGCACGCCTCAGATATCGCAAGACGGCCGAGGGCATCGTTTTCTGGTACGATCTATGGCGGGCCGACCGCACATTTGATCACGCCTTCAAGGAAGCGTGCGAGCGGGTCCGGGTCGAGACTGAGCTGCCGCTCTTCTACGGTAAACCAGAAGCCTGAGGCGAAGGCCATGGCGACGCCTTCGCTCGGGCTGTTCCGGGTATCGGAGCATCAGCAGCAGCCGCGCGATAAGCGCGGCCGGTTCAAGCATGTCGAATATAGCAGCACACGGCAGGCCATACTTCGGAAAGCGATCGAGATCCGCGAGGGATTGGGGCTTCCGCATGATGGCCGGCTGGTGCCGTTCAACATGTCGCCGGAAACACGGGATCCGATCGCATGAGGGCCGCGCTCGCCAAGCTGCTCATGCCGGAGCCGAAGAAGAAGCGGCAGATCCAGGAGCGTCCGGCGCCGATGCCGATCGACGACGTCAAGGACCTGCCAGCCGGCAAGCGCGTCATTCTGCATTTCCCGCCCGTGCTGTGCAATCCGAACACGCATGTGCATGAGCGGCTGAAGGCGCGGTCCCGCAAGCAATATCGGATCGCCTGCGCCTATGATGCGCATGCGGCCGGCTTCAATTTCCGGCTGCCCGTGATCCGCGCCGCGACCGGCAAAGTCCATATGGAGGTGGCATTCTTCCGCCCGCCCGGCGTGGCGCTCGATCGCGACAATGTTATCGCCAGCTTCAAGGCCGGACAGGACGGGATCGCCGACGCGCTCCATATCGACGATAGCCGGTTCGTCATCGACTATCAGTTCCGGCGCGAAGCCCGCTCGTGCGTCGTCGTCACGCTCCTCGAGAATAGCGAGGTGGGCGGATGACGAAGCCTCTGACGCGTCCTCTCGACCGCCAGCGCTGGAGCCCTGAAGAGGACGCGCTGCTCGCCCGGTTGCGAGCCGAGAACGTCTCCTACGCCGAGATCAGCAAAAAGCACCTGCCACACCGGAGCGTCCGATCGATCGAGCTCCGCGCCCTGACCGGCGTTCACGACAGCTTCGATTCGGAACGGGTCAATCGCGCTAAACTGATCGAAGCGAACCGGCAGTTCGTGAAAGCCATCAACAAGCTTCGGGAGAAGGTCGCCCGGCGTCAAGCGACGGGGGCGCGGGCATGAAGCACGCTGCTCCGTCGCTGGGTTGCCGCTGTCGCCACTGCAAGTCGGCGCGTCTTTGCCTATGGGACCGGCTGTCCGATCAAAAGCGTAAGTTGCTGAAGGCACTTAGCTTCGCGGTGCCGAGACATCAGTCCGATCTCCCCGGTCGAACGTCGACCCGGCAGGCTCTTCGTACACAAGGTCTCGTCCGGCTTCATTACCTCATCTCCGAAGATGATCCGCGAAGGGCGGGCATGCCCTATTTCACGCTCAGCCAAGCCGGTGATGAGCTTGTGCGCGCCGGCACGGCCGACGACGCAAGAATGCAGCTTGCGGTGGTGAACGGGTTGAAATCGTCCGGCGCCATTCCTGCCGATTATCAGCCGAGGATGGCGCGATGAACGCGCTCACGCTCGAACAGATCGGGTTCGCACAGCCCGACTACATGGACTTCCTCAAGGCCAAGATCGCAGCCGCGCCGACCTTCGGGTTCGAAGTCGATCGATCGATCCTGTCGGCATGCCTGAAGCCGCACCAAGGTGATATCTCGGCATGGGCGGTGAAGGGCGGCCGGCGCGCGGTGTTCGCCAATTTCGGGCTCGGCAAGACGCTGATCCAGCTCGAAATCATGCGCCTGGTGCTGCAGCATGCTGGCGGCTTCGGCCTAATCGTCGCGCCGCTCAACGTGATCCTTGAAGGCACGTTCGCTGCGGACGGCGCCAAGATCGGCGTGGAGCCTGTCTTCATCAAATCGACTGCAGAGTTTTTCGAGAAAGGTGGCGCGGCAACTGGCAGCCAAGGCGCGGGTTCGTCCCCCCTGTCCACCAGCCGGCCGGAGCAAGCGGACGCTGACGCCGCACCAAACGCTCCGGCCGGCACCCCAAGATTGTTCATCACCAACTATGAGAGCGTCCGCGACGGGAAGATCGACCTGTCGCTCTTCTCAGCCGCATCGCTCGATGAAGCCGATTGCCTGCGTGGCTTCGGTGGCACCAAGACCTTCCGCGAATTCATGCGGCTGTTCGATGGCATGCCGTACAAGTTCGTGGCTACGGCCACTCCGGCGCCTAACGAATATATCGAGCTACTCGCATACGCCGCGTTCCTCGAGGTGATGGACGTCGGGCAGGCGAAGACGCGCTTCTTCCGGCGCAACAGCGAGAAGGCCGATCAGCTCACACTTCATCCGCATAAGGAAGCCGAGTTCTGGCATTGGGTGAACAGCTGGGCGGCGTTCGTGCAGAAGCCGTCCGATCTCGGCCACAGCGACGAAGGCTATGATCTGCCGCCAATCGAGGTGCGCTGGCACGAGGTGCCGACGAACCATGGCGCGGCCGGTACCGACAAGGCAGGGCAGGGGCTGCTGCTGAAGGCCGAGGCGATCGGCGTGATCGAGGCCTCGCGCGAGAAGCGCGACAGCCTCGACGCTCGCATTGCGAAGATGCTGGAGCTGCGCGCCGATGATCCGGCTGCGCACCGGCTGCTGTGGCATGATCTCGAAGCCGAGCGGCTGGCGATCGAGGCTGCCATTCCTGGGGTCACCAGCGTGTGGGGATCGCAGGATCTCGAAGACCGTGCCGTCGCCTTCAAGGGCTTCTCCGACGGCAGCATAGCCGAATTAGCCACCAAGCCTGTCATCGCGGGCGCCGGGTGCAATTTCCAGAAGCATTGCTCGTGGGCGATCTTCCTCGGCATCGGCTTCAAGTTCCGCGACTTCATCCAGGCGATCCACCGGATACAGAGATTCCTGCAGCCGAACGTCGTCCGGATCGACCTGATCTACACCGAAGCGGAGCGGGCCGTCCGGCGCGAGCTTGAGCGCAAATGGCGCGATCACGACGCGATGACCGCCCGCATGAGCGAGATCATCCGCACCTATGGGCTTGGGCTGTCCGGTGCGGCCGGAACGCTCGAGCGGACCATCACGGATGGCTCTGCGCCGCGCGTGGAAACGGGAAACGGCTGGCGCGTGGTCAATGACGATACGGTGCTCGAAACGAAGCGCATGGCAAGCGACAGCGTGGGACTGATCGTCACCTCGATCCCGTTCTCGACGCAGTATGAATATACGCCGAGCTACAATGATTTCGGCCATACGGACGACAACGCCCATTTCTTCGCACAGCTCGATTATCTGACGCCGGAGCTGCTGCGCGTGCTGAAGCCCGGCCGGACCGCGGCGATCCATGTGAAGGATCGCATCCGACCTGGCGGGATGGACGGGCTCGGCTTCCAGACCGTCGATCCATTCCACGCGCAGTGCATCGACCATTACCGGGCCCACGGCTTCGCCTATCTCGGGATGATCACGGTCGCAACCGATGTCGTCCGCGAGAACAATCAGACCTATCGGCTCGGCTGGACCGAGCAATGCAAGGATGGCTCGCGCCAGGGCGTCGGCATGCCGGAATATGTGCTGCTGTTTCGCAAGCCACAGACCGATCGCTCACGCGGCTACGCCGATGATCCGGTCATCAAGAGCAAGCCCGATCTCGCCTGGGAAGTGACCGACGATCCCGATGGCGGCCAATGGGCAGACGGCCCCTGGGATGAGGATATCGCGGATCTGCGCTCGGCCAGCATCGTGCCTGGTACCGGCTATTCGCGCGCCCGGTGGCAGATCGATGCGGCCGGCTTCTGGCGCTCGAGCGGAGATCGGACGCTCTCGATCGAGGATTTCGCGGGGCTTCCGCATGACGCGATCTACCGGCTGTTCCGCGGGCACAATTGGGCGACGGTCTACGACTATGAGGCGCACGTCCGCATCTCGGAAGAGATGGAGGCGAAGCACGCGCTGCCAACCGATTTCGCCTTGTTGCCGGCAACAAGTTGGCACCCGGATATATGGACCGATGTCGCCCGGATGCGGACCCTCAACGGCGAGCAGGCTGCGAAGGGGCGCGAGATGCATTTGTGCCCCTTGCAGTTCGATATCGTCGACCGGCTGATCGTCCAGCGCTCCATGCCCGGCGAGCTGGTCTACGACCCGTTCGGCGGCCTGATGACCGTCCCGCTGCGCGCCGTGAAGCTCGGCCGCACCGGCGCGGCCGCCGAACTCAACCCCGGCTATTTCGACGATGGCGTCCGGCACCTGCGCGCGCACGACGCGGCGCAGGCGACGCCAAGCCTTTTCGATCTTCTCGACATGGAGGAAGCGGCGTGAACGCTCTTGCACGGGTTAAGGATGAAGTTGCCGGCCACATGGATCAGATCCTCGCGCTCTGGAAGCCGGGCCGGAAGATAACCGTGATCGTCCGGTCGCCCGGCGTGCCAGATCAAGACTTCATGATGACCAATGACGAAATGCCGGAAGTGCGCGAACTTATCAGGCGTCGCGAGCTCGGCGAAGTGGATCTCGACTGCCATAAACTAGATAACCCGCGCCAGGTCTTCTTCTACGAGCAAGACTTCTATGTGCTGTCGAACTTCTCAGCATTCTCATTGGTTTGGGGCGGATATCGCTTCGATACTTCCGAGCATGCATATCATTGGGAGAAGTTCAGGCTCGACGACACGATAGGCGGACAAGAACGCGATATTCAGCGCCGCATTCGCATAGCTCCGTCGGCGCATGACGCGTTCAAGTTCGCTGAGCTCAATCGCGAATTTCGTCGCCCGGATTGGGATCAGATCAAGGTCGACGTGATGCGCCACATTCTGTGGAGCAAGGTCGAACAGCATGAATATGTCCGTCGCAAGCTGCTGGCCACCGGCGACCGCCAACTTATCGAGGATAGCTGGCGCGACGATTTCTGGGGTTGGGGTCAGAACCGCGACGGTCAGAACATGCTCGGCAAGCTCTGGATGGAGATCCGCGAGGAGCTTCGCGGCAACGGGGCTGCGGCGTGATCGCGAAACGCTACCGCTTCGAGGCCATTGACGAGCGCGCGATCCGGCTGCGGCTGGTCTCGGGCGATCTGTTCAACACCTACAAGCAGGCTGGCGATGGCGGTTGGCTGGTCGCCCTCGGCCCGATCTCGGATTGCGCCCGCATCGCCGACGCGCCGGATGAGGCATCGGCCGATCAACTCGTGGATTTGCTGCGCCTGTGCTCGAAACAACCCCGTGTTCTCCGTCCACCTGAGGACGATCAGGAACCTCGGGGATGAGCCGCCCCGCCACCACGCGACTGAAGATCAACGCGCCGACCGGCACGCCGCCGACGCTGGAGTGGATCGTGCCCGGCGATCTCTCGATCGACGAAGGCTATCAGCGCTCGCTGGCGACTGAAAACGCGCAGGCGTTGATCCGGCGCATCGCGATGTTCTGGGACTGGAGCCTCTGCCAGCCAATCAACGTCGCCCGGCGCGAGAACGGCGCGCTCATGGTCGTGGATGGCCAGCACCGTCATGCCGCGGCCATGCTGCGTGGCGACATCAAGGCGCTCCCGTGCGTGATCGCCGACTATCCTGATCGCGCGGCCGAGGCGGCGGCCTTCGTTGCGCTGAACAAGGAACGGCGCCCGCTGAACTCAGTCGACGTCTGGCGCGCGCAGCTCGCGGCCGGCGATGATCTGGCAAGGCAGGTGGCCGACCTGATCGCATCGGCCGGGCTGGCAGTCGCGACGCACAGCAACTATGTCGCGTGGAAGCCGCGCACCCTCTATTGCGTGCCGGGCATCATCAAGGCCTATCGCGCGCACGGCCGGCACGTAACTTCGGCGGCATTGGTGGCGCTGGCGGAAGCGTTCGACGGCAAGGTGCTGCGCTATGCCGGCCAATTGCTGCGTGCGCTTGTCCGCTTCTACGCGATTTCGCTTCAAGATGATGGGTTCGATCCCGATGCCTTCCTCGAACGGCTGGCGCTGAACAGTCAGGAACAGTGGATGCGCGCGGCAGCCGAACGCATGGCGCGGCAAGGCGGCACGCAGATGGCGGCGCTGACCGATTGCTTCATCCACGCAACTCAACAGCAAGCCGCATGAGGGGCCGTCCGCCAGGCACAGCCATCGGTGCTACGAAGAGGAAGTTGCCTCCCTATGGTGGCGTGCTGCGACGCTTCGCAACGTCGACACCGTCCGGAAACGGCATCACGCTCTCCGCAATCCATCCGGCTTATCGGCATGGCCGCACGCTGTTCCCGTCCCGCGTCTTCGATCCCGACGAGGTGCCGCGGGTGCTCAAGTCGGGTCTGCACAGCCGTAAGATCGGCAAGACGGTGATGAAGGGGCGTCTGAAGGGCGCGCCCATCTTCACGTTGACCCTCGAGGAGCGCGCGACCTGTCCGCGCAGCTGTGAGGCGTGGGCGATCTGCTATGGCAACAACATGCAGGCGGCCGAGCGCATCACGCCCGGGCCCGCGCTTGAGCAATCCCTCTGGGGTGAGCTCGAGAATATGCAGGAAGATTATCCAGGCGGTTTCCTCGTCCGGCTCCACGTGCTCGGCGATTTCTATTCGGTCGATTATGTCGAGATGTGGGGCAGGGCGCTCGCCGCTTTCCCGGCGCTGCACATCTTCGGCTATACCGCCCGGCTTCCCGGCTCCCCCATCGGCGACGCGATCGACCGGCTGGCCGATGCCGATTGGGGCCGATTCGCGATCCGGTTTTCGGGGCGCGATGCACCGCTGAAATCGGCTGTTTTGGGCGATCATCGGGCCGATTCACACCCGGCCGGCGGCGCGATCATATGCCCGGCTCAGACCGAAAAGACAGACTGCTGCGCCACCTGCGCGCTCTGTTGGCAATCCGATCGATCCATCATGTTTCTGAGGCACTGAAATGGCAACAAACAAGCGTCCCCGCCTGACCGCCGGCCGCCCGGATGGCGGCAATCACAAGCAACCCGTGCTCCGACTGGTCGAGCACTCGCCGAATGTCGAGCGTGACTATTCCGTCGGCATCATAGTGGACAATTTCGCCGGCGGTGGCGGTGCATCGACAGGCATCGAAGCCGCGGCGGGGCGCGATGTCGACGTGGCGATCAACCACGATGCCGAAGCGGTAGCGATGCATGCTGCGAACCATCCTCGCACCCGGCATCATTGCCAGAGCATTTGGAGCGTGGATCCGCTCGACGCGGTGACCATCGACGGCGTCCAGCAACCGGTCTGGCTCGCCTGGTTCTCGCCGGACTGCACTCATCATTCGAATGCCCGTGGCGGCAAACCGCGCGAGAAGGGCATCCGCGATCTCGCATGGGTGGTCATCCACTGGATCAAGCGTCTCGGGCCCAAGCTGCGCCCGGCCATCATCAAGGTCGAGAATGTCGAGGAGTTCCTGACATGGGGACCGCTCGACGAAGAGGGCAGGCGCATCCCCGAGCGCAATGGTGAGATCTTTCGCCAGTGGATCGGGGAGATGCGCAAGGCCGGATACAAGGTCGAATGGCGGGTCATCCGCGCCTGCGACGTCGGGACGCCGACGATCCGAAAGCGGCTGTGCCTGATCGCGCGCTGTGATGGCAAGCCGATCATGTGGCCGGTACCGACGCACGGGCCCGGTCGCGCGAAGCCATACCGTACCGCCGCTGAATGCATCGACTGGTCGATACCATGCCCGTCGATCTTTCTCACGGCCGAGGAAGGCCGCGCGATCGGCGTCAAGCGGCCGCTCGCCGAAGCGACCATGCGCCGCATTGCGCGTGGCGTCCAGCGCTACGTGATCGACGCCGCGCAGCCCTTCATCGTCAGCCTTACGCATCATGGCGCGGATCGCGTCGAATCGCTCGAGGATCCGATGATGACGGTCACCGGGGCGCACAGGGGAGAAAAGGCGCTCATCGTGCCAACCATCGTCGGTTGTGGCGGCCGGGCAGGGCAATCGCGCCCGCGCAGCGGTGATGAGCCTTTCGCCACCACGACGGCGAAGGCGGATGCCTGTCTGGTCGCCACCGTGCTGTCATACGCGCAGCAGGGCGGCGCCAATCGTAGCGTCGAGGATCCGATGCACACGGTGACTGCCTCGCCAAAGGATCAGAACACGCTGATCGCGGCGCACATCACGAAATTTCACACGGGCTCTACCGGCCAGTCGCTGGACGATCCCCTTGCGACGGTTACGGCAAACAGCTTCGAGAAGCGTCCCGGCGGCGCGACGCCGCTCGGCATCGTGGCCGCGACAATGGTGCAGACAGGCTATGGGGAGCGCCAAGGCCAGGTACCGCGCTCGCTCGATATCAAGGAGCCGCTTGGCACGGTCGTGGCCGGTGGCGGCAAGCATGCGCTCGTTTCGGCCTTCATGCAGAAGTTCGCCAGCGGCAACGCACCGTCCGGTGCCGATGAACCCGCCCAAACCGTCGAAACGCATGAAAAACATGCCCTTACCGTCGCTCATCTAGCGCAGTTCAACACCAACCCAGATGGCACCGTGAATGCCGGACATGATATTCGTGAGCCGCTGAGCACAATCTCGACAAAAGGGCCGCATCAAGCAGTCGTCGCGGCGCACCTGCTCAATCTCAAGGGCTCGGAGCGAAGGGATGCCCCGGTCGATGCGCCCGGACCCGCGATCACGGCGGGCGGCTATCACGTCGCGGAGGTCCGAGCGTTCCTGCTCAAATATTACGGCACAGATCAAGATGCGCGCCTGGAAGAGCCTCTCCACACAGTGACGTCCAAAGATCGCTTCGGCCTCGTGATCGTCCATGGCGAGGCGTATCAGATCGTCGATATCGGGATGCGCATGCTGACGCCGCGTGAACTGTTCGCGGCGCAGGGCTTCCCAGCCGATTATATCATCGATCCGCCCGGCCCGAACGGAAAGCCGCTCACCAAGACGGCGCAGATCCGCATGTGCGGCAACAGCGTGTGTCCGCCGCTGGCGGAAGCACTGGTGCGGGCGAATATCGGGCGCGGAGACGATCTCGAAGAGGCCAGCGCAGCATGACCTTCCGCTGCTGGCAACTCGCCGTGAAATGCGAGCAGGCGACGCCTGAAGCGCAACACGAAATGCTCCACGAAGCATGGGAAGCGATCGGACCGTCAATGCGTCCGTCGCCGGATCGTGCCGGCAGGTTCGGGAACATGATGGATGCTGCGGCCTATGAAAGCGCAGCAATTGAATTGATGCCAGCGGGATGGCGCATCGATTTCCTTCGCCAAGATCTGCCAGAGAAGCCGACCGTGAAGGTCGATTTGACCTCCGGCCCGCACGAGGCGCGCGGCAAGGGGTCAACCGTCGCGCTCGCCATAGCAGCAGCATCGCTGCGCGCGTGGACGGTATGAGCGAGCTGCAATTCGAGCTGTTTCCAGTTCAGCGACCTTCAAAGGAAGAGATCATAGCCGCCGCTCTCGCCTACGAACCGGTTGCCAAATTTGCAATGTTCTCGGGCGGTGACGGAAGTCTGGCCACGACGCATTGGTGCATGAACAATGTGCCCGGTTGCGAGGTGCTTCACATCAACACGGGAATCGGCATCGAGGCGACTCGCACGTTCGTCCGCGACACTTGCGCTGCCCAAGGTTGGAAACTTACCGAGATCCGAGCGAAAGAGGATTGCGGCCAGGATTACGATGAAATCGTATCCGAGCACGGCTTTCCCGGACCGGCCGGACATCAGTTCATGTATTCCCGCCTGAAAGAGCGAGCCGTTGAGAAGATCGTGCGCGATCGAAAGGTGAAGCGCTCGGATAAGGTGATGCTTCTCACCGGCATCTGCCACGACGATAGCATGCGCCGCTCCGGGTATGGCGGGCGCGAGGTGAACTTCAAAGGCGCGCAGATGTGGGTCAATCCCATGTATTGGGCCGGGCAGTCTTGGCTTCATCAGTATATTCGTGAGACCGGCGTCGCGCGCAACCCAGTGTCGGAGCAGCTCGGCATGTCCGGCGAATGCCTCTGCGGCGCCTTCGCAGAGAAGGGCGAATTGAGGATCGTCCGGATGGTGTGTCCCGTAACTGCCGCGCGGATCGAAGCGTTGCAACATCGCATACAGAACCGTCATCCGTGGGGTTGGGAAGACAGGCCACCGTCCACTGACCGCGATACGCTGACGCCAGACTTCTTCAGCCCAATGTGCGTAAACTGCCTTAAATCACAGCGGGTGGCTGCATGAGCTGCATCGGCACGATCATTCCGATGACGCTGCGCGAGGCAAATGACTTTGTAGAGAAGCACCATCGCCATAGCGCCCGGACGTCGAATGACGGCGGCAAGTTCGCGATCGGGCTGCGCGTGAAGGGTGAGCTTGTGGGCGTGGCGATCGTTGGCCGCCCGGTGGCGCGCCTACTTCAACGCGATCCGCTCACCGCCGAATTGCTCCGTGTATGCGTGAGCCCATCAGCTCCGCGCACGGCCAACAGCATGCTGTATGGCCGCGCCTGCCGCGTCTGGCATGCCATGGGCGGCAGGAAGTTGGTATCTTACACGCTAAAGCGGGAAAGCGGTGCCAGTCTGCGGGGTGCTGGCTTCACAGCCGTCGCCGAGGTGAAAGCCGAGCCTTGGAGCAGGCCGTCACGGCACCGCACCGCGAAAGCGATCGAAAGCGAGCCGAAAATCCGTTGGGAACGGGAGCTGCCCGCGTGAGCCAGGAAACCCAAGCCTGGGCGAAGGAAGTCCGCACCGGTGATCCCGTCAGCAAGGCGGTGCTGATCGAAATTGCCAATTGGGCGAAGCCTGACGGTTCGGTCGAATTCCTCAGTCTCGCCCGGTTGGCCGACGTGCTCGAAATCTCCAAGCGCAGCGTGCAGCGGCACCTTAACCGGCTCGAGTTCGATCTAGGCTTCATCCGCCGCAGCGCCCGGCATCGCGAGGACGGCGGGCAGGGTGCAAACAGCTTCGAACTGCTCGGATATCAGCCGCCGCTCAGCGCATTTGACCCCCGTGACAAATTGTCACCCTCCCGTGACGCAGGCGTCGTCCCCCCGCGACAAAATGGCCATCTCCCCCGTGACACTGCTGTCACCCGATTAGGAGACAAGAATATATTACCCCCTTCAGAGCCTGACGGCTCTGAGCCCCCCAAGGGGGACGAACTGCCGCTTGGCGACGAAAAAGGGGAAGAGGCAAAGCCGTCAGCGAAGCGTGAGCGCGCCCGTGGCGTCCGGATCGATCCGAACTGGAAAGCGCTCCCGAGCGATGAACTTCCCGAGAGCATCCGGTCGTTCGTGCGCAACTGGGCGGCGGGTGAATATCTGCGGCAGGCGGAGAAGTTCTTCAATCATTGGACCGCTGCGTCCGGTCGGAATGCCGCCAAGCGAGACTGGGCCGCGACGTGGCGTAATTGGCTGATCGAGGCCGAAGAGCGCGGGCTCATCAAGCGCTCGGTCACGGGCTCCGGCGCGCCCAACCGTGCAGCCTCAGCCGAAAATCCGCTGGTGCCGGTGCCGCGTGATGGTGAAGACACCATCTCCGAGAAAATCCGCGCCCGGCTGGTCGCTCGGCTCGGCAAGCAGGCCTACACGATGTGGTTCGCGCCCTGTGCCGTGCTGGTGAGCGATTTCAAGGTCACGATGCGCTGTCCGTCTGCATTCCACGCCTCCTGGCTGCCGCAGCAGCACGAGGCGATGGTGATGCGGGCATGCCGCGACGTGCTCGGCGAGCGCTTCAGCGGCGTTCATTGGGTCGAATGGCGGCCGGGATGACCGGCTGAGAACAGAGCGGCGGGAACTGAACTTTGTTGATTGGGGGGATCTGGGGAAATGAGCAATTGGTGCATTCTGCGCATGTCGGCCGGGAGCACGCTGAATGTGGCCAAAGGTCTGGCGGAAGCCGGATTTGAGGTTTGGACACCAATCGAACGGCAAGTGAAGCGCGTCCGCGCCTCCCGCACCCGCGTCGAGCATGACGTGCCGATGTTGCCCAGCTTCGTCTTCGCTCGTGATGATCGCCTGCTCGACCTGCTTGCGGCCTCGAAATCGCCAGCGCTGACCTATCAGCAATGGGATGCGGAGCAGAAGCGCATGGTGACCAAGGGCGTGCCATTCTTTCGCGTTTTTCGCTATCTGGAAGGATACCCGCGTATCGCCGATCGGCATCTCGATCCGTTGCGCCAGGCAGAGCAGCGGCGCAAGCCGCGCGAGAAGCGGAAGCGCCTGGCGATCGGAGCGGAGGTCAAATATCCCGACGCTGGATTTGATGGGCTGATCGGCAAGGTTGAGGCCATGCAGGGGCGCTATGCGCTGGTATGCTTTCCCGGGTTTCACATTCCAGTGAAGATCACGCCAGATTGCCTGATACCAGCGAGGCCAGCCGCTTGACGCGCCCGATTATTTTACTGTATCTCAGCGTGCAAATAAATCGGCTGCCAGGAGCAGCATAGTGAGCGCGCTGGCCCTCTGAGCCACCCTTGCACCGCCAACCGGCAATTGCTTCGGGTGGCAGTGCGAAAGCGTGGTGATCCCCAGAACCATCAAACATCCAGCTCAGACGCGAGCCTGCCTCATATGGGATCGGTCCATGCGGCTTCCTATTGCCAAGCCCGGCCTGGTAGCCATTGGCGGCCGCCGCGTTGCCACGCTGCCCAAGGAAGCGCTTCCGCTTTATCAAACGCCTGAGTACCGCATATGGCGCGAGACGGTCATTGCCCGCGCTGGGGGGCGATGCGAGGAGATAGTGGACGGCAAGCGGTGCTGGAAGGCAGCCCCGAGGCACCGGATGTTCGCGGACCACAAGGTTGAGGTGAGGGACGGGGGCGCCCTGTTCGACCCTGAGAACGGCCGCTGCCTATGCGGCGCCCATCACACCGCGAAGACCGCGAAGGCGCGGGCCGAGCGCCGCTGAGCCCCTCGGGCCGAGGCGACGGCGGATGGCGCCCTCCTTGGAGGGGTAGGGGGTTTGGCTTTGCCCTGATCGCGCGCCGTCAACCGCATTGGACCGCACGCAGAGATTTTTTTTCGACCTTAGGATTTTGGGCGATGCCTCTCAGAGGGCCATGGAAAAATAATCGAGGGCGATAATCCTATGGGTAAGCGCGGACGCCCGACCAAGGAGCCGACTGCCGAAGAGAAGGCGAAGGTCGCGGAATTGGTAGAGAAAAAGCTACCTCAGGCCGACATCGCGCGCATTCTCGGGATGACCGTGCCGACCTTTCGGAAATATTTTCATGAGGAATTTTTTTCCGGTAAAAAAAATATGGTTCCGGCTTTGCCGAGCAGAGCCATCACAGACGCCCAACGCGAGAAGGTGAAACTGTATCTCGGATACGGTATGTCGCCTGAGGATATCGCTCTGGCGCTCGATTACACCCGAGACGGGGAGTTCGAGAGTTTCTGTAGCGACTTCGCGATTGAGCTTCGGATCGGCAAGGCGGTGACGCGCGCCGAAACGATCGATCGGCTGGTTAATCAGAGCAAGGGCGGCCTGATCGGGGCCACTACGAAATTAGAGGCTCTGAGCAGACCCGTCGTGCCAAGCGACGGCGCGGCGCCCACCGGCGCTGCTTATGTCGGCAAGAAGGAGGCCGCCAAAGCAGACGCCGCAAGCGCGGTTGCAGGCACCAGCAAGTTCGCACCACGGTCCGCGCCGCGGCTGGCGACATCGGGCGGAAGACCGGTTGACGGTCCGTGACGCTCAGTTGGTCGACGGCGTGTCCGGATTGGCGTGAGCGGATCATTGCCGGGCAGTCGCTTCTCCCTTGCCCGCCGCTGTTTCCCGCGGAAGCAGAGGATGCGCTGGAGGTGTTCCGCGATCTTCCCATCGTGGACGTCATGGGGAAGCCAAGCTTCGGCGATATCGGCCGCGACTGGATCTTCGACCTGCCCAGCGCGATCTTCGGGGCGTATAACCCTGAAACGGGTCGCCGGGAGATCAACGAATTTTTCGAGTTGATCTCGAAGAAGAATACGAAGTCGACCCGCGCCGCAGGCATTATGATCACGGAGCTGATCCGCAATCAGCGGCACTCGGCGGAATTCATTATCCTCGCGCCGACGATCGAAATTGCGAAAAACAGCGCCGATCCCGCCATGGATATGGTCGCCGAGCATCCTGAGCTGCGCCGTATCCTCAAACCGGTCGCGCATCAGCGGCTGATTAAGCACCTTGGCACTGGCGCCGAACTCAAAATCGTCGCGGCCGACACAGATACGGTTGGCGGAAAGAAGGCGACCGGCGTCCTGATCGACGAGCTGTGGATCTTCGGTAAGCGCGCGAATGCAAAGAACATGCTGCGCGAAGCTATGGGTGGTCTCGCGAGCAGGCCGGAAGGCTTCGTTATCGCGCTGACGACGCAGAGCGACGAACCGCCAACCGGCGTATTTCTGGATTGGCTTCGCAAGTTTCGCGACGTTCGCGACGGCAAGCTGATCGCGCCTCGCTCGCTCGGGATTTTGTACGAGTTCCCTGATGAGATGATCAGGGCAGGGGAGCATCTAAAGCCAGAGAATTTCTACATCACCAATCCCAATCTTGGGGCATCGGTCGATGAGCAATTCATTCTGGATCAATATGATAATGCGAGGCGGGAAGGCCAGCGGTCGCTGGTGGGATTCCTCGCCAAGCATCTGAACGTCGAACCTGGCATCGCTGCCCGTGCCGATAGTTGGGCGGGCTCGGAATTCTGGAAGCAGCGTGCCGACCCAACAATATCGATCGACGATATTCTTGAGCGCTGCGAGGTCGTTATCGTTGGCCTCGACGGCGGCGGCCTTGACGACCTTTACGGCATGACCGTGCTCGGCCGTGAAAGCTTAGAATTCGAAATCGATGCTGCGGACGCGCCCGAGGAGGTTCAAGATCCGGTCGCTGGCAAGAAGCTGATCAAACGCTGGCTGTCATGGAGCCATGCCTGGGCGCATCACATCGTGCTCGACCGCCGCAAGACGATCGAGAGCAAGCTGCTTGAACTTGAACAAGCAGGAGAGGTGACGATCCTCGGCGACGGCGAGATGGACGAAAGCCTGTTGCCCGCCGACATCGCGCAGATCCTGAAGATCATTGTGCGCATCAAGGATGCGGGACTGCTTTGCTGCGTGGCCGTCGACCCGGCAGGTCTTGGCGAACTCGTTGATGCGCTGGCCGAGGCCGGCATAACGGTCGACAATCGCGAAACAGGACAAGATTATCTCATCGGCGCGCCGCAAGGCTACGCGATGATGAACGCGCTGAAGACGGCGGAGCGGAAATTGGCCAACGGCACGCTGCTCCATGCCGATCAAGCGCTGATGGATTGGTGCGTTGCTAACCTCAAGATCGAGGCAACCGCGACCGCCATCCGCGCCACGAAACAAAATGCAGGCGATGCGAAAATCGACCCGGCGATGGCTTTGTTCAATGCCGTGACGATCATGGCCACAAACCCTGATAGCTGCCGCTCGCCATATGAGGAGCGCGGTTTGCTGATTGTGTAGAGGTTCCGATGACCGAACAGGATCCGCAAACTGTTGATGACGATGATGAGGCCGTTCGCGGCTTTGCAGAGAATGTGGTGGATGCCGCCGCCCTTGCGGGAAGCGGGTTCATCACATTCGGCGCCTGGCTCATCTTCCATCCCGCTGGATTTATCGTCCTTGGAATGTTCCTGCTGGCTGGAGCGTGGCTTGCGGCTGGCAGGGCAGAAGACTGATGGTCTTCAGCAGACTAGTCACGTCGAAGAGAGGCCGCGCTTCTGATCAAGAGAAGGCCGGTATGTCGATCGACGATTGGTGGGCCGAATATGGCCCCACGTCGACAAGTTCCGGCGGCATGGCCGTCACGCAAGTCACCGCGCTCCAAGTTGCGACGGTCCTGGCCTGCGTCTCTATTCGAGCCGAAGACGTGGCCAAATTGCCCGCTCATGTCTATCGCAAGAAGGCGGACGGCACCAAGTATATCGTGGCTGACCATCCACTCGAGCGGCTATTGCAGAGGCCGAACAGCTATCAGAGCCGCTTCGAATTTATCGAGCAGATGATGGTCTCCTATCTGCTCCGCAGCAACGGCTATGCTGTAATCATTCGCAACGGCCGTGGGCAGCCGACTAGCCTAATCCCGGTCAATCCTGACCGGGTGTGGATCTTCGAGGCACCAGGAGGCGAGGTATTCTATCAGGTCGCGCGGCGTGGCCTGCATGAGACCGCGGTTCTCAGTAACGAACCGCTGATGATCCCTGCAGAGGATATCCTGCATCTGCGCTGGATCGCTCTGGATAGCTCCCTGCACGGCGCGTCGCGCATCGGGCTGGCTCGCGATGCGATCGGTCTTGCGCTGTCGCAACAGGAGCTTGCTGGGCGGCTGTCGTCAAATGCCACCAACCTGGGCGGTATCCTGACGACGGACCAGAAGCTGAGTAAGGAAGCGGCGCAGCGGCTCGCTCAGGCGTGGAAAGAGCGGAAGCAAGGCCTGCGCAATGCCGGCGATACGGCTGTGCTCGAGGCGGGCCTCAAATGGCAACCGCTCGGCATGACGGCCAAGGATGCTGAGATGATCGCGGCCCGGCAATTGTCCGTGCAGGAGATCGCTCGGCTCTATCGCATGCCGATGCACAAGCTCGGCGTCGTCGATCGCGGCGCCGGCGCATCGCTGGATCAGCTGGACCAGGATTACATGAACAACGTCGTTTCTAGCGATCTGATGCGCTGGGAAACGAAGCTTGATCACGCGTTCGGGCTGTCCGAGGAAGGGGTCTTCGTTGAGTTCGATGTGTCGGGCTTCCTGCGCGCGGCGCTGCAGCTGCGGTACCAGGCATATCGCACGGGCATCGTCGGCATGTTCCTGACCCCGAACGAAGCGCGCCGTGCGGAAGGTCTACCGGACCATCCGGAAGGCGACACGCTCTACCAGCCGACAAATGTCGCACCGATCGGCTTCGAGCCGAAAGGGAATGAAACCGGGCCTGGCAGCGATGTGACCGGCCACGAAGCACCCGGCGGTCGCGGCGATCCAGCCGCCGTCGAAGACGATAGCGCGCCCGAGGACTGAGCGAGGATCTAAAGCATGGCAAAAGCATTTCCAGGCTCCGGCCCTGAGGTTTGGTCGCTTTATGAGCGGGCCGGCAAATGGCTGCTCGCGACGATCTGCGAACGCAAGGCCTCGCGCGAGTGGTGCGACCGCAAGGGCATCGCGATCACCAAGGCGCAATCTGAGGGCATGGGCAGCAGTGGCGGCTTCCTCGTGCCGACCGAACTGGAGAACGCCATCCTCGATCTGCGCGATACCTTCGGAGCATTTAGGCGCCGCGCCTGCGTGTGGCCAATGGGTTCGGACAGTTCATTGTTTCCGCGCCGCACGGGGACCGCGGCGGCCTATTTCATCGCTGAAGGGGCAGCGGCCTCGTCAACGTCGACGAATATGGACGGCGTTGCCCTCACCGCGAAGAAGCTCGGTGCCATGGTCACTCTTTCGAGCGAACTCAATGAGGATGCGATCGTCGACATGGTCGACTATGTGGCGACGGAAGTCGCGTGGGCACTGGCTGCAAAAGAGGACGATTGCGCATTCAACGGCGACGGCACGAGCACCTATGGCGGAATGACCGGCCTGGGTAAGCTCGTGCTCGATGGCAATCATGCCAAGGCGAAAGTCACGGCCGCTGGCGGCCATAACACCTATGGCCTTCTCGACAGTTCTGACCTCGGCAATATGATAGCCGGGATCAAGGCATCGGCCATGCCCCGCGCTGCGTGGTATGTCAGTTCGGTCGGCTTCGCCCTCACCTTTGCGCGCATCGCTGCGGCAACCGGCGGATTGCTTACCCCAGGCATGGTCGATGGCATCCCGACCCAATTCTATAATGGGTTTCCGGTCATCCTCACGCAGAAACTTCCACAGGTCGCGACGACGCTTTCGGGGCAGATGATGATGGCGTTTGGCGACATGTACGGCGCGGCCGTCATGGGTCAGCGCCGTGGCCTCACCATCGCGCGCAGCGATCATCGCTATCTGGAAAATGACCAGATGGCGGTGCTTGTGACTGAGCGCTTCGATGCCGTGATCCATGATGCTGGCGACAATAATAATCTCGGCAGCATTGCCGCGCTGGTCGCGCCGTAAGGAGCCCTTTCATGCCAATGAAGCTTTTGAGCGCCGACGATTTTCGTGATGCGGCCAAAGATGGCGGCCATCCCGATGGAACCGTCTTTCGTTTCGCGACAGTTGAACCGGAAACCGTTGACGGTGCCGAGCGCACCAAGCGCTTCATCTTCAGCGATGCGACGGTTGATCATGCTGGCGACAGCATCGATCCAAAGGGCTGGGACCTCAGTGTCTTCAGGCGCAACCCAGTCGCGCTTTTCAGCCACATGTCGTGGGAACCGCCGATCGGCCGCGCTTCGAACGTCAAGGTCGAGAGTGGTAAACTCGTGGGCGATATCGAGTTTGCGAGCGCGGACATCTACCCCTTCGCAGACACGATCTATAATCTCGTCGCAGCTGGCTATCTGAAGGCTGTGAGCGTCGGGTTCAAGCCGAAAGAATGGACGTTCACCAACGATAAGGATCGGCCCTACGGAATCGACTTTAAGAAGCAGACGCTTCTCGAAATCAGTGTCTGTGCCGTGCCTTGTAACCCTAACGCGCTCGGCGAGGCTCGCAGCGCCGGGATCGACACTGCGCCGCTGATGGAATGGGCCGAGAAGGTGCTCGACAGTGGGGATACGGTGTTTCTGCCGCGTAAGGAGCTGGAAGGCCTGCGCGCTCAGGCTTCCGAGCACCCCGCACCGCGCTACTACGTCCATAGCAGCAAAACGCTCCACCCGGATGCGGCGAAGCATATCCGCGAGGCGGTCCAGCGCTGGCAGGACGATCCAAACGAGGTGTTGGTCCTCGAAAGCGGCTTCGAACTGCGCACCATCGGCGGCGCTGCCCATCAGCAGGAAAGCGAAGTCGAGGCACTGGATGATGCAGTCGTGGGTCCCCTTCTGCTGAAGATCGACGCCGCCGACTTGCGCGCCGAAATCGCCGAAGTGATCAAGGCCGGCCGCCGCGTCTCGGCCGCCACCAAGGCGAAATTGCAAGAGGCGATGGACCATCATGAAGCCACCGCCAAGTGCATCAAGGATTTGATGGACGGCGATGGTACCGATGATGAGCAGGATCCGAATGATCCCACGGAGCAGCCGATCGGCACGGTCGTGACAGAATCTGACGATAACCTCTCGCCCGAGGAGCTGCGCCTGAAGGAAGTTCGCGCGCTCCGCGAAACGCTTCCAACCAACGACTGATTTTACGACTTCGCCGCTTGGCGAATGCCCACCCCGGCCTTGGGCAAGCCGCTTAGCGCACGCCGCGATGGCGTCCGCATTCCCGCAGATGGAGCCCTATTATGGCTAAAAAGCATGAGCTGCGCCAAGCGCTGAGCAAGGCCGCAGATGAATTGGAAGCGATGGCTGGCAAGTCCGAAGCCGAAGGTTTCAAGCAGGACGTTTATGACGCCCTGAAGGAGAAGATCGCCGATCTGCAGACGCAGCTGAAGCGCGTAGAAGAAGCCGAGCAGGTGGCGGCGAGCCTCGCGACGCCAGTCCCCGGCCAGGATCGCATGACGCCGTCGGCGCCGGCCAGCGCGCACAAGCTCTTCGGCTCGCTGAAGCACTTCAAGGATCGCGAGATCGCGGGCCAGACCGTCCGCGCGGTCGACCAGGCCTATGCCGCCGGCATGTGGTTCAAGGCGACGATCTTCGGCAACGCCGAGGCGATCGAATGGTGCAAATCGCGCGGCGTTCCCGTCACCAAGGCGCAGGGCGAAGGCGTCGACAGCGCTGGCGGCTTCCTCGTGCCGGAAGAGCTGCTCTCCAACATCATCGTGCTTCGCGAGCAGTTCGGCGTCTTCCGTCAGGAATGCCAGGTCATTCCGATGGGAAGCGACACGCTGAACTGGCCGCGCCGCGTAGGCGGTCTCACCGCTTACTTTACCGGCGAGAACACCGCGGTCGCGGAATCTCAGGCCTCCTGGGATAACGTCAACCTGACCGCGAAGAAGCTCGGCGCGCTGACCCGCATGTCGAACGAAATCGCCGAGGACGCCGTGGTCTCGATCGCGGACTGGCTCGTTGGCGAAATCGCTTATGCCTTCGCGCTGAAAGAGGACGATGCCGGCTTCAACGGAGATGGCACCTCGAACTTCGGTGGCATCCGCGGCGTGACGCAGATCTTCGTCGATGGTTCGCACTCCGCTGGGCAGTATACGACTTCGAGTGCAACGCTCACGTCGCTCACCGTCGCGGACTTTACCGGCGTGATGGGCAAGCTGCCGCAATATGCTCTGCCAGGCGCCAAGTGGTACATGAGCCAGCAGATGTTCTACAGTGCAGCCGGCACCGTTCTGGCGAAGGCGGGTGGCAATACGATCGCCACGCTCGCGACTGATCCGATGAACCCGCGTCTGCTCGGCTTCCCGGTGAAGATCGCGCAAAAACTCCCGATCGCCGCGCCGGGTTCTGGCAAGGTGCAGTTCCTCTTCGGCGACCTTTCCAAGTCATCGGCCTTGGGCGAACGCCGTGGTGTGACGATCCGCCGGTCGGATCATCGCTACTTCGAGAACGACCAGATCGGCCTTCTCGGCACGGAGCGGTTTGACATCAACAACCACGATCTCGGCGACACCACGAACGCCGGCCCGCTGGTTGCGGCTGTCTCGCCGTAATCGCCACCGATCAAAACCCCCGCAATTTCAGATCCACAGGAGAAGCACAATGACTCCTCAATTGAAGACCATCGTCGCGGTGAACGCCGTCTCGAAGACCAACGGCGCCACCGCATCTGGCATCATCGACACGCTTGGTTTCGACTGGGCGACGATCGATATCATCGCCACCACGGCCGACGTCGTGTCGAACAAGCCGACCGTCTGCAAACTGCAGGAGGCGGACGATACGAACGCCACCAGCTTCGCCGACATCACCGCGTTCGCGACCCCGACGATCCCGAATGCGAACACGGCGGCTACTGCGGTGCTGCAGAACAACTATAAGTTCAACGTCGATTGCCGCGCCCGCAAGCGGTATCTGCAGCCGGTCTACAGCCCCCAGACCACGCAGACCGTCACCATCGTCGCCAACCTCGGACGTGGCGAGCAGGCTCCGGTCTCGGCGGCGAAAGCCAACGCCATGACCTTGGTGGAGGGTTAAGACGATGGCCGCCAAGAATGACATCGCCAGCCTCCAGAAGGCGCGGGATGAGGCCTACGAGGCCTATGCGCAGGCCGCTGCCAAGCTCGACGAGGCGGAAGCCGCTGCTGCGGTCGAAACCGCTCCGGCTGAAGAAGAGGCAGCTGCGCCCGCACCGGAAACCGGCTCCGAATAACAAGCTCCGGGCCGACACCCGGAAAGTAAGTCAGCGCGCTGATAGGCGGGGGCCGAGTGTCGGCTCGGTCTCCGCCAACCCCCTTCAAACTCGAGCTCATGAGGCTTAGCCGCGCGCCTCTGAGGATGATCAAGCGCGGCCGATTTCGGAGATAGAACCCGATGGAAGACGACATGAAAGCAAAGGTCGAGGCGCTGATCACCAGGGCGTCCGAAGCAAGTGATTCGAGCGATGCAATGCGCCTGTCGCAGGCTGCTTGTAATGCCGCGAACGCGTTGTGCTCACTGCGCCACGCTACGCGGATAAACGAAAACAAAGATTGATGATGTGCACGGCGGTCTTTGTTGGCCGCCGTGCGCTCTGCACTCCCTCCCGACAGAGGAACTACCGACATGACTGACGAAGAACACGCGGGGCGCATCCGCGCGGCGGAAAAGGCCCTTGCCGAGGCAATCGTCTCGACCTGCAATACGCTAAAAGCCCGGAAAGATGACCTATCGGCGGCGATCGATGCAGCTCGCAGCGCAGGCCTAAATGTGCGCGCGCATTTTAATCCTATCTGTCCGTGGATCCCCGAGATGGAGCAAGAGATCCAGCCGATCGCCGTTCAACGGGTGATTTCGTTATGACCCGCGCCTTCGTGACCGGCATTACCGGGCAGGACGGCAGCTATTTAGCCGAACTGCTTTTGACGAAAGGCTACGAGGTCCACGGCATGGTACGCCGGGTGTCGCAGCCCACGTTCGGGAACCTTGCCGCGATCCGCGACCAGATTGTTCTGCACACCGGCGACATGACGGACGGTCCTAGCCTATTCCGCATCCTGCAGGATCTGGGCCCCGACGAAATCTATAATCTCGCGGCCATGTCTCAGGTGCGAGATTCCTATGATCACCCCGAGGTGACGCAGGATATTAATGCGGGCGGCCTGCTGCGGATCCTGGAAAGCTGTCGCACGCTCAAGCTCGACGCGAGGATCTATCAGGCCTGCTCAAGCGAGATGTTCGGCCGGGTTCGCGAAACGCCGCAGACCGAGGCGACGCCCTTCTATCCGCGTTCGCCTTACGGCGCCTCGAAGGTTTCCGCCTTCCACATGGCCAAGGTCTGGCGCGAGGCGTATGGCGCGCGCGTCTCCTGTGGCATCCTGTTCAACCATGAAAGCCCGCGCCGCGGTGAAGCGTTCCTCAGCCGCAAGGTGTGCAAGGCCGTCGCTGAAATAGCGACCGGACAGCGCGACCGTCTGGTCCTCGGCAATCTCTCGGCGAAGCGCGATTGGGGCTATGCTCCCGAATATGTCGAATGGATCTGGCGCATCCTGCAACATCCGGAACCGGATGATTTCGTGATCGCCACCGGCGAAACCCATTCGGTGGAGGAGTTCGTCGCCGCTGCGTTCGCGCATGCGGGCATCGTCAACTGGCAGGATTATGTTGATTACGATCGGGACCTGACGCGCCCGGCCGAGGTCGACCTGCTGAAGGGCGATGCAAGCAAGAGCGCCCGGATCCTGGGCTTCGAGCCGAAGGTGAAATTCCCCGATCTCGTGAAGATCATGGTCGACGCCGAGATGGCCAAGCTTTCGACGAAGCACAGCGACGAGCGGCGCGATCTCCAATCCTTTCCGGAAGCAAAGGTCATCACGCTGAAAAAGGACGCCACGATCGGCGGCCATTATCACAAGCTGAAGGACGAGCATTTTATCCTGTCTGAAGGGGCGGGGTATCTGCGCACCGGCGCTGGGTTGGAACAGTGGCAGGAGCCGATGCAGATCGGCAAGATCTACACGGTGAAGGCTGGCACGCCGCATTGGTTTGACCTGACCTCCGGTAGCGTGCTTGTCGGGCTCAACAGCAGGCCCTTCGATCCGTCGGATGATTATCGCATTTCTAGCGATGGATATCGCCGCCACGTCGAGCCGGTCGCGGCCTGATGCGTTGCCTCGATTTGGGCGCCGGCGATATGTCGCCGCCCGGCTTCATCCCGATGGGCAACGCCCACGGCTCGGCTGTGTATCCGCTCGCTGGCGTTGCCGATGGCAGCATAGATTGCGTTCGCGCGTCGCACGTGCTCGAGCATTTCGCGTCGGGCGAGATCGCCGACGTTCTCGCGGAGTGGGTGCGAGTACTTAAACCCGGCGGCGAGCTGCGCATCGCGGTGCCGGATTTCGCGAAGATCGCGGAAGGCTATCTCGCAGGCGCGCGCATGCCGACGGAGGCCTTCATCATGGGCGGACAGTCCGCGCCTGATGATTTCCATAAGTCTCTGTTCGACGAAGCTCATCTGAAGACGGCGCTCGCCAAGGCCGGCTTGATGCTCATCCGCCGATGGGAGTCTGAGCTTCAGGACTGCGCCTCGCTGCCGATCTCGCTAAATCTGGCCGGCACGAAGCCGCACCAGGCCGAGATTGGCGTGTCGGCGGTCATGTCGGTGCCGCGGCTGGGCTTCATGGACAACATGTTTGCTGCGATCGAAGCCCTGCCATCGCTCGGCGTCAAGCTTCGGCGCCACACCGGGGCCTATTGGGGCCAGTGTGTGGAACGCGTGATGGAGGAAGCGCTGCGCGAGGACGCGCCGGATGCGATCCTGACGCTCGATTATGACTCGGTGTTCACCAAACGCGATGTCTCGATGCTCATGCAGCTTATGTGCTGCCATCCCGAGGCTGATGCCATCGCCGCCGTGCAGGCGGGGAGGGGAACGGCGAGCGGCCGGCTGTTCACGATCAGGGGCGACGATGGCGCGAGCCTATCGCAGGTGCCGGCGGAGACATTCGCGGGCGATCTGGCCAAGATCACCACAGCGCATTTCGGACTGACGCTGATCCGCGCGAACAAGCTGGCGGAGCTTGGCAAGCCATGGTTCGCCGATATCCCGGCACCGGACGGTTCATGGAATGAAGGCCGCACGGACGCCGATATCGCGTTCTGGCGGAAGTGGGAAAAGGCAGGAAACAGCCTCTACCTCGCCAATCGCGTGCCGATCGGACACCTCGAAATGACGGTGCTCTGGCCGGCTCCGCTCGGGCCTGAGACCGCACCCATGACGCAGCCTGTCGGCGAGTGGCGGGAGCATGGCCGCCCGTCGGAAGCATGGCGATAGTCCCGACGCTTCGAACATCTGCGAGGGTTGAGCGAAATTATGGGTTTTTCCGCCATCACCACGGTGATCTCTCCTGCTGCGAATTATGACCTGACGGACCTTGCGTCCGCCAAGGTCGAGCTGAGCATCACCTCGACAACGGACGATACTTGGCTAGCGAAGGCGGTCAGCCAGGTGTCACGTGCCATTTCAACTGAGACGCAGCGCGTGCTCATTCCCGAGGTTATCCAAGATCTCTTCCGGATCGATCGGCACCTCGCTCATCGTGGCTCGTCGCGGCAAGCATTGGAAGTGCAGCTTTCGCGCTGGCCGGTCATCAAGATCGTGTCGTTGGTTAAGACGCTATCGACCGGCCTTCCGCAAACGCTGGTCGAAGGTACTGATTTCAGCGTCGATTCCGAGAAAGGAACTTTGACGCGGCTCGATCCGGTAAGCGGCGCCGCCCTATCTTGGGAAGCCGACCCGCTTACGGTCATATACATGGCCGGATACGGCACGCTCGCAGCCGAAACGCATTCGGTGCCTGTATCGCCATATCAGGTCACCGTTTCACAAAGCGCGGCGTTCTCCTGCGACCAGTCCGTCAAATATTCGAGCGGAACGGCGCTCACGCGCGTCAGTGGCTCCCCGGCGGTCGGACAGTACAGCGTTGCGGCCGGCGTCTACACCTTCGCGGCGGCTGACACTGGCCAGTCTCTGACCTTTTCCTATGGTGTGAAGAGCATTCCTGATGATCTGGCGGAGATTTGCCTTCGCCTGGTGACGGCGCGCTACATGAGCAAGGATCGCGATCCGGCGCTCGTACAGCAGGAGACGCCTGGCGTTGGGATGCGGCGCTGGTGGTTCGGCGGCGCACCGGGTCAGACGGGGCCGTTCGCGCCAGATATCTCCGCGGCGCTCGAGCGCTATTGCATGCCGGTTGTCGACTGATGGACAATATTCGCATCAACATCACTGGCGATCGGCAGGCCGGGCTCAAATTCGAGGAGTTTCCCGACGATCTCTACGAGGATCTGCACCGGGAAATCGATGCGCTGACGCACGAGTTGCTCGGATTGGTTCAAGCGGCAACGCCGTCCCATACCGGCAGATTGCGCAGCCAGGAGCGCGCGCGGATCTTCACGGACAAAAACCGTATCACCGGCTACATTGACGTGGCCGGTGAGAAGGGATCGCAGGATTTCGCGAAGGCTGGCGCGATCGAATATGGCGCCCATCGCAAGACGAAAGTTTCAGAGCACTCGATGAAGCTCGATCACGCGTGGGGGCAGATGCTCAACGCGCCGATCACGGTCATTGTGGCAGCTTATGAGCGCACGCCGAACATCGCCGCGCATGCCTTCGAGCGGGGCCCGCTGGCGGTTATGCAGCCGCAGATCCTCGGCCGGCTGAATGATGCGGTTAGCCAGGCTGTCGCGAAGGCCAACGAATGAACGTGGACATCGAAACCGTCATGGAAGCGCTGCTGACGCACGTCACCGGTGCGGTTCCGGACTTCATCACCTCCGGCCGGCGCGTGAAGCATTGGACCGAGGTGTCCGATCAGCCCGCGTTCTTCCTGCGCCGCACCGGCATGATGGACAGTTTCAACGGCTCCATGCCGATCGTCACGATGGACTGCGAGGCTTGGATTTACTGCAATGCGGGCAAGAGCCCGGATGTCGCGCCGGACGAACAGCTGACCCTCCTCGAGACGAAGCTCCGCGATAGTTTGGCGCCAAATGACCAGATGAGATTCACGCTGAACGGTCTCGTTTACTGGTGCCGGATCGAAGGCAAGAGCGACATTTCCCCGGGCGATCAGGGGCCTCAGGCCATCGCCAGAATTCCCATTCGCATCACCCTGCCATTTTGAGGAGAAAATCATGCGCTTCGCTGCTCCAGATCACGTTTCTGGGATCAACCTTTCGATCGGCCCGGTCGTCGTCGTCGACGGCTTCGTCGAGGTGCCCGACGATCTCAGCCAGGGTGACCTCGGCGGCCTGGCGATGAACGGCTTCACGCCGGCTCCGGTTGATGCTCCGGCGCCCGCCAAGGCAGCGAAGGTTGACCAGTCGTCGACAGGCGCATCGCCAAAAACCGAAACGGCGGCGGGGGGCGCCGCGACGGAAGCCTGATCCCGCCCCATTCCCAACGCCCGTCGCGAGACGCGCAGTCCCACAGAAGGAACTTGAACAATGCCCTCAAACGATACCTTTTCGTTCGGCGCTGGCGTGCTCTGGGCGACCCAGTTGACCGATTATACCGGAGCAGCCGTCGCGCTGCCGACGCCGCTGCTGTTGGGCACCCTGCAGGATGTCAGCATCGACATCAGTTACGACAGCAAGCCGCTGCACGGGCAGAACGCGTTCGCGGTCGCCAATGCGCGCGGCAAGGGCAAGGTCTCCGGCAAGGCCAAGTTCGCGCGCCTGGATGGTCTGCTGTTCCAGTCGGTTATCAGCGGCATGCCGATCACTTCAGGTATCGCCAGCGTCGTGTACGACACCACCGGCGCAGCAATTCCGTCGACGCCATTTACCATCACTCCGACGGTCCCAGGCTCGGGCACCTTCGGCCGAGTCCTGGCCGTACGTGACGGCATCGGCAATGAGTACACGCAGGTGGCGAGCGGTCCGACGGCCGGGCAGTATTCGTTGTCGGGGGGCGTTTTCACCTTTGCGGCAGCTGATACTGGAAAGACTGTCTATATCGACTTTGCTTACACCGCGACGTCGACCTCGGCGAAGAAGGCACTGGTTACCAACCAGCCCATGGGTTACGCACCGACCTTCCGTGCCGACTTCCTGAACCCTCGCTCCGGCATGTCGCTGGTTTTGTTCGCCTGCATGGCCAATAAGTTCGCCTATGCGACCAAGATCGATGACTGGGCGATCAATGAACTCGATTTCGAGGCCTTCGCCGATAGCAATCAGCAGGTCTATCAGTTCGGAACGATCGCATAATGGTCACGCTGACCCTTGCGGGGCGGTCTTTCGAGATCGCCCCTTATGACATCGATGACATGCTGGTAGCCGCGCCCCATGTTGACGCGTTGAAGGGGCGAAAGAGGCCTGAAACGATCACCGAATCTCTGGAAGAAATTAAGCAGATTGCCGCAGTCGTGACTGTCGGATTGAAGAAGATTGATCCCGAGATCACCATCACGTCGGTCATAAAGATGGCGTTGCCTGACGGGGTGGAAACGCTCTCTCTGGCGATGCAGGAGATCCTCAACGAGTTCGGCCTCAAACCTGCGGGGGAAGCGAAGGCTCCTGCCAAGCGGCGCAAGGCAGCGGGAGCTTAGAGCAGCAACTTATCGACATCGTTTGCGGCCTAGTCGCCGCAGGCGTCGAGGGAGGATGCTGGGATCGCGTCACGAAATGGAACCTGAAACGGGCCCGGGCAATGTACTCTTACTGGGCGCGCAACGGGCCGCCGCCATATCTCGCGCTGCAGGCCCTCGGCCGCGCGGTTGGCGTTGATTGGAAGCTGGAGACTGAAGAGCCGGAAATTTTGTCAACACGTTCCATGACTGATCCTGCTCAGCCCGTTCCTACCATAGCAGAGGTTGCCGCCGCCGCTCCAAAGCCCGGCGCTGATCTCACGGAAACCAGCGCCGCGATCCTGCGGCAGATGGGAATCAGCTAGCCATATTTGGCGTAGAACGTCGCATCATTGGACGTGAACAGCAGGATCGCGTCGATCAGCGACAGCAGAAACGGAATTAAGGTCCAGCAAAAGACCAGATAAAGGACGCCCGCGCCGGTGCGGCCGAGATAAAACTTATGCATGCCGATTGCACCGAAGAACAGCGCAAGCACTGCCGCCACGGTCCGGTTGCGTGACGTGCTGGCCACCGCTCCAGGTTGAGGCGCTCCACAATCCGGACATTGCTGCGCTGACTGATGCAACGCCTTTCCGCATCCGGGACAATACTTCGTGAGCGCCGGGTCGATATTCGCGGTCGCCATTCTCAGATCCTCGCTTTGGCAACTCCGACATTACCGAGGCGCCGCTCATTCGCAACTATGATGATCGGACTTTCGTGAGCGACTGTCCCGAATTTGGAGGTGATGATGGCCAATAATATTGCGGTCTCTATCACCGCCGATGTGGTCGATCTTCAGGCGAAGCGGGCAATCATGTCCGCGGAACTGAAGGCCGCGACCAAGGACCTAAACGCGTTTGCGAAAGAGGCGGCCAGCACCGGCGGGACCGATCAGCTCCGCGCCGGCATGCTCGCGAGCGCCGAAGCCGCCGAGAAGGCGCGCGCCAAAATCGCGCTCGTCACCCAAGAGATCAAGGAACTAAATCACGTCCCCGAACCGCCGAGGCATGGTTTTGAAGCGCTTACTGCCACTGTTAGTCAGACGGGAATTCACCTCAAAGAAACCGTTGGCCAGTTCGGTGAATTTCGCGCCGCACTTGCTGAGGTCGCGGAAGTCCTCATAGTCGCCTTCGCGGTCGAAAGGATCGCCGAGTGGGCCGAGCACATGGGCGAGGCCGCCGAGAAGACTAAGCACATGGCCGAGACCTTCGGGATGACGGTCCCTGAGGTTCAAGGTCTGTCAGCAGTCGCCAAAGAAACTGGCATGGACGTGGATGCACTCGCCAAAGGCATGGGCATCCTCGATAAAAACACCGTCACTGCAGGCGAAGGCAATGGTAAGATCGCGGCGGCGCTGAAAGCGGTTGGCATCGCGGCCAATGACGGGCGGTCGCAGATGGAGCGGATGCTCGTCATCGCCGACCGGTTCAAGGACATGGACGACGGGCCAAAGAAGGTCGCGCTCGCCATGGAACTCTTCGGCAAATCCGGCAAGGAACTGATCCCGGTCCTAAATATGGGCGCGGAAGGCCTGCAAGAGATGGACCGCGTCACCCAGGAATATGGTGCCGGTGCCCTGTTTGCGAGCGCCGCCAATAAGGAGCTGCGCGACTGGCTCGATCAGGTGAATGCGCGAGGCATGGCGCTCGCTGATGCCACCGACACGACCAAGGTTGCGATGCAAGGCCTCGGAAACGTCATGACCGATGCCTTCGCGCCGATCCTGACCTCGCTCACCGATGGCCTGAATTCCATGATCAAGGCCTTCATCGACAGCTACCGCGAAGGGGGCATTGTCGCCGTGGTCATGGGCACCATCACCACTGCGCTTGAGGCAGTGTGGGAAGTCGTGAAGGCGCTCGGCCAAATCTTCTACGAAGTGTTCAGCGCGATCGTGGAATTGGTCGGCGACGTCGTGGCGGACATCATGGATGCCTTCGGGATCAAGACGCCGCAGGCCATGCATGCTGCCGAAGTCGCCTGGAATGTCTTCAAGGATGCCGTCGTCATCGCGAAGGATATCATCCTCGTTGCTATCGACGCCATCATCGGCATCGTCGAGCAGCTTGTCGGCAATCTGGTCACGTTCGGTAAGGTCGCGTGGGACGCTTTCTCCCTGAACTGGGGAGCGATCGAGGGCGACTGGGCCGCGGGCATGTCACGCGTTGAAAAGCAAATCGAAGCGTCGTCTGCCCGGATCAAAGGCCACGTTGCCGAGATGCATGCAGCGCTCACCGCAGCTGCGCACGGAGAGGCGCTTCCGGGCAAGCCCGCGGAAACGCACGAGCCGAAGGGCGTGAAGGATTTCGACCCCGATCTAGCCGGCGCGGGCAAGAAAGGACCGAAAACCACCATCGCCCAGAAGCTCGAAGAGGAGCTGGAAGCGAAGAAGACCGCTTGGGCGATGGAGCAGGACGCTCAGGGCACCTATCAGCAATATTCGCTGCAGTCCGAGGCTGATTTCTGGCAACAGGCACTCAAGCGGACCGATCTCAGTGCCAAGGACAAGCTGGAGATCGAGCGGAAGTATCTCGCCGCGCGGCAGGCGCTGATCAAGGAAAAGCAGCAGCAGGAGACCGATGACGCCAAGCAGAGCGAGGCTCTCGCGATCGAGGCGGCCAAGACGCAAAATGACCTCGCCCGGCTCGGCATCCAGGCCAAGCTTAATGCGATAGAGGAAGCGCGGCGGCTCGGTACGATTTCGGCCAACGAGGCGGTCCAGCAGCATCGGGACCTGAACGCGCAGCTATATCAGCTCGACGTCGATCTCGAGAACAAGGAACGTGCGATCAAGCTCAAGGGCTTGCAGGACCAACGCGCGATCCTCGGTCAGAACTCTGAATATTATCGCAAGATTGACCAGCAGATCGAGCTGCTCGAAAAGCAGCACCAAGATAAGATCACCGTGCTCAACGCGCAGGGTAATCAGAAGCGGCTTCAGGATGATCGAAAGGTTTACGAGCAGACGCATAAGTTGCAGCTCGATGCCATCCACAGCCTTAGCCAGTCCTGGAGCAGCACGCTGGGGCAGATGCTGACCCTGCAGACATCGTTCGCAAACGGCGTGAAATCGATGTGGCAGGGGCTGGTGGGAGTGATCGGCGACGCGCTCGGCCACATGATCGAGAAGTGGCTCGAAAAGCAGCTCACAGCGCTTATTCTAGGCCGTACGCAGCAGGCGGTGACCGGGGTCGCACAGGTGACCTCAAATGCCGCAGTGGCGGCCTCAGGGGCCTATGCGGCGACCGCTGTGATCCCGATCATCGGGCCAGCGCTGGCACCCGCTGCTGCTGCTACGGCGCTTGCCGGTGCCATGTCGTTCGCGCCGCTCGCATCGGCCGAGGGCGGTGACTGGCAAGTGCGTGGCGGCCTCTATAATTTGCACCCGGATGAAATGGTGCTGCCTGCACATCTCGCCCGGCCGATGCGGTCCATGATCGAAGGCGGCGCGAACGACAATACGTCCTCAACCTCTTTCGGGCGGAGTGCTGCAGCGTCAGGTTCGCGCGGCGGCGATGTCCACAACCATAACTACAATATCAAGGCCCTGGACGGTCACAGCGTCAAACGCGTCCTGATGAACAATCTGGGCCATTTCGCCACAGCATCGAAGGAAGCACGCCGCCAAGGCCACTTCGCGGGGATGCGGCGGGCCTAATGCTGCGAGCGGTAAGGGGATGGGACTGGATTCCTCAGGGGTTGTCCGGCAGCGAAAACGCACGGTTGTTGGCTGCTGACAGGTTTTACAGTTCGGCCAGCAACGGCTACTTTGGGAACTTCAACTCGGTCGGTCGATTTGGCTTTGGTGGTTGCCTCAACTGGGCCCTTGCGCCGGGAAATCTCGATGCCAACCAGATCGTAGGGCTCACGGGCTCAAGCCGCGCGACCAACACAATGGGTTGCGCGGTTTTCGTGGATCAAGCGAATAATGCCTATGATTGGGTAACATTCTTCGATGCTGTAACCGGCGCTCCCCAGTTGAGCTTCTATTTCGCTGAATATGGAGTGATCAAAGTCTATCGGGGATATCCCTACAGCGGGACGCTGCTCGTCGCATCGCAGCCGGGTTCTTTTCAGGAAGACGAATGGTTCTACTTCGAGGCGAAGGCGACTATCGATGCAACGGCTGGCGCAGTCGAATGCCGGGTGAACACAGCTACCGTCATCAGCCTGGTCGCGGCAAACACCATGGCGACCTTGAATGCCTTCGCGGACTCGTACGGCTTCGGCGTAGCGCGCGGGCCAACCTTCGGAAATGCAGCCTTCGTCAAATTCGACGACTTCTACTTCAACGACGATACCGGCTCCTACAACAACGGTTTTCTGGGCAATTGCCGCGTGATGACCCAGAAGGTCGCTGGCAATAGCACGCCGCAAGATTTCACCATCGGCGGGTCGTCTCCGGCAGCGACGGCATGGCAGTCTCTCCTGAATGCCAATCTCGACGACACCAAATACCTTTTCGACAACACTGCCGGCCATAAATCGCTGTTCACGATCGAGGCCATCATCAACGCCCCAATGGTGTTCGGCATTCAGATTTCCGGCGCCTATCGCCAGGATGACGCAACCCAGCGCACGGCGCGCAACGTGATTAAATCGGGCTCGACGACGGCCGAAGGCGGCGATCAGCTGACCAACCAGACCTACACGATGTATAAGGATATTTGGGAGATCAATCCGGCGACCAGCGTTGGGTTTACCGGTGCGGAACTCAATGCGTTGCTGATCGGGCCTAAAGAGCAGGCCTAATGAGCGAGCTTCGTGTAACCGAGATTATCTCGGAATCGTTGTCGGCCGGCTATTCCAATGTTCTCGCGCCAGTCGTCCTGAACGAGCCGCTCATCGGCGGCTACAGCACCGTGCGTGCCTCGCTCGCGATCAATGAACCTCTCATCGGCGGCTACAGCAAGATCCGAGCGTCGCTGCTGATCGTCGAGTCCCTTTTCCCCGTTCCCCCAGAGGAAATCATGGTCACAGCCATCCTGCCCGGCTTCGGCAACTCGCTGGCCGATCCGAGCATTCCGGAAGCCGCCAACCCGGCAACGGGCGCGACGCCGGGCCTCGCCTTCTCGGTCCACATGAAGCCGCGCTTCAACACGCGGGTTTCGACCTCGGTCAATTTCAAGTCGATCCGCACGCCGCTCGCTCCGAACCCGAGCTGGGAATTTGAACTGCCCTATGAGTTCCTGTCGGATCGCGATCAGGCAAACTCATCACTGCGCACGCTGATGGGCTTCTACTGCGCCCGGATGGGTAGCGCGAACCCGTTTCTCGTGAAGGTCCCGGAATTCTATCTCTCCACCGATGCGACGATCGGCACCGCCGATGGCGGCCGGCTGCAATGGGACTTCCTGCGCTGGGTCGGGAGCGAATTTTCGGAGCCGGTCGGGCAGGTCGACATCGCGAACACCATTCACGTCTATCTGACGCTCAACGAGACCGTCAGCGTGCCGGGATCTGGCCCCTATACCGTCACCGTGGCGCACGCCGCCGCCTTCGTGGAGGACAAGGGTGTAAGCATCGGCGGAACTCCGCTGACGAAGGTCGCATCCTCGCCGGCGGCCATGCAATATTCGGTCGCGGCGGGCGTCTACACATTCAACTCGGCGCAGCATGGCGCTTCGGCCGTTATCGACTATCGCTATCTAGTCGACCCGAGCGCCTATTCCGTCACGCTTCCGAACAAGATCGTCTTTGGAACCGCGCCCACGCCGGCAGGCGCCCGGATCAGCTGGGACGGGCAATATTTCTTCACGTGCTATTTCGACGAAGACATGGCGGACTTCGAGAAGTTCGCGGACAAGCTCTGGACGCTCCAGCAGTTGACCTTTCACAGCGAACTGCTTGCATGAGGCCGATCACCGCGCAGCCGGGGCACGTCGAAGCCGATGTGGTGGACGCGCTGGCGTCAAAGAACTTCGTCTATACCGATTGCTTCACGATCACGCCGCTGATCGGAAGCCCGCTCTATTACACGAACGCCGCCCGCGACGTGACCGTCGTGCCGCTGGGCGGCCTGATCCGGCAGACCTATCTTGGCGGTTCCGTACTCGTGCAGGGGCTCCGGTCGCACATCAAGATCGGGATCGAGGTCGACGAGCAGCAGCTCGTGCTCGATTATACCAACGAGCTCGACTTTCAGGCGCGGCTTCCCTGGCCGAAAGCATTGCTGCTCGGATATCTGGATGGGGCATCGATCCGGCGGGACCGCTTCATCGCCGGTGCGTGGGGCGATGATCTCTCCTATCCCTGGCTTGGCGGCATGCCGATGTTCGACGGCATAGTCGCGGGGCTCACGCAGGTCGGGCGGCAGTCGGCGACCCTCAGCGTCAAATCCGCCATCAATGTGCTCGACACCGAGATGCCGCGCGATCTCTACCGGCCGCGCTGCAAGAATGTGTGGGGCGATCTCAATTGCGGTGTCGATCAAAGCGCGTTCGCATCGATCGTCACCATTAGCTCTGGATCGCCCACCACGACCTTCCTGCCGTGGACGGGAGCCGATGCAAATTATGTCGAGGGGAAGGTCCACATCGACAATGGCGATTCGGTGACTCGGGTGCGCAAGATCCAGCGCGCCGACACGACAGGCCTGTGGTTGGTATACCCGCTCGATTTTACGCCGACGATCGGAACGACCTTCACGGCGTTCCCCGGCTGCCCGGGCACGATGACGCGCTGCCAGGATTTTCACGGCTCATCATGGCTCACCCGGTTCAAGGGGTTTCCCTACATCCCCGTGGTAGAGTCGAGCTTCTAGATGTCTGATATCGTGCAAGAATGCGCCGAGCGCGCCTCGGCGGTCGCGGAGGCGCGGACATGGGTCGGCACGCCCTATTGCCATGCTGCACGGGTGAAGGGCGCCGCAGTCGATTGCGCGCAGATCCTGGCGGGGGTGTTCGCCGGCGCCGGTCTCATTCCTGACGTCACCATCGCGCCCTATCCGCCAGATTGGCACCTGCACCGCGGTGAAGAACGCTATCTCGCGCACCTCGAATTGATGTTCGGCCGCGTCGATGATGATGAACGACCGCTCTGCGAACGCGGTGCCGATTTCCGCGCCGAGTCCGGCGACATTCTCATGTGGCGCTGGGGCAGGACCTTCTCGCACAGCGCGATCGTCACCGAATGGCCGAATGTCATTCATGCCTTCGCGAGCGAGAGGTTCGTCGTCGAGTGCGATGTTCAGGGAACGCCGATGAGAACGCACCCTATGCGCGTCTATTCCTACTGGAGCGGCAAATGAGCTTTTGCCCCAGCTGTGGCTTCAATCTGGATCGCGACGAAGTTCTCCAGCTCGACGGCTTCGTGCTCGATCCGCGCGGGATGATTGCTTTCCAAGGATCGCCGGTCCTTATGACGCATCACGAGGCGATGGCCATGCACACCGTAGCATCCGCAAACGGGCGACCGGTGAAAACAGAGACAATCTCGCAGCGGATATCTGACGGAGAAGACCCTCACTGCGCCTCGGTATTCATCCATCGTGCTCGCCGCCGTCTGCTCGCCGCGGGCGTCCCTAATCCTATCCAGACGGCTTTTCGTCGCGGATATCGTTGGAGCGTGAAGTGGGTTTCCTAGGTCTTGGCGGCCACAAGACCAAGCCTGAATATACCGGCCTCGCCACACAGACTTCGACCTCAAACATTGCGATCGCCATCGTCCTCGGCGAGAACAGGGGCTCGCCCAACATCATCTGGCAGGGCGATTTTCAAGCCCACAAGCATAGTGCCGGCGGGAAGGGAGGCGGCGGGAAGGGTGGATCGACCTACACCTATTCGGGCAGCTTCATTCAGGCGCTCGGCTGGGGCCCGATCCACGGAATAGGCATGGTCTATAAGGACAAGGAGCTAACCACGCTCGCGAAGTTGGGGTTCACCCTCTTCACCGGTACGACGCCGCAATCGCCTTGGGGCTATCTCACGACCGCTCATCCGAGCGAGGCGCTCGGCTATGCCGGCATCGCGTACCTGGCGGTTGCGAACTACGATCTCGGCAGTTCCAATGCGCTGTCGCAGCACAGCTACGAGATTCAGGGGCAGCTCTGGAACACCGCGTCTTGGACGGGCGGCAACGACGCGGACATCGGTCTCGGCATTCAAGCCTATATTTCCGATCCGACCTGGGGCGTTGGCTTCGACACGTCGTTTCTGAACACGAACAGCCTGCTTTCGACGCCCGCTGCCACAACGACCGGCGACAATGCGTTCCAGACTTATTGCCAGGCGATGGGATGGGGGTTCTCGCCGATATTGGTCGACCAGGTGGCGGCCTCCGACACCATCAAGCGCTGGTGCGACCTGTTCAATGCTGCCCCCATCTGGACGGGCTATAATCTCAAGTTCCTGCCTTATTGCACGGAGACGATCACTGCCAACGGGGTGACCTATCTGCCAAGCTTTCCGGTGGCCTACGTCATCACCGACGATGATTTCCTCGGTGACGCGAGCGCGGATCCGATCAGTTTCGATCGGGCAGATCCTGCCGATTGCAAGAACCAGTTTCAGATCACGATCTCGAACAAGGCGAACCAGTATAACGACCTCCCCGTCATGTGGGAGGATCTGGCGCTGATCGACCAATATGGCGTCAAGCCCGATAGCGGCTTCGAGGCCAAGGAGATTACCTCGGAGACGATGGCGCAGCAGATGGTTGCGCTCTATGGCCAGCGCAGCACCTATGTCCGCAATCGCTTCGCGCTGAACCTTGGCGTCAATTTCATGCGCCTCGAGCCCGGCGATATCATCCAGGCGGTCGACCCGGTGCTCGGCACGCTGACGCTCATGGTCGATGAAATCACCGAGCAGGACGACGACAGCTTCGACATCGTCGCGTTCGAATGGAACGACAGCGTCACGCTGGCACCGACCATCCCGACGCAATCGGTCGGCGGTACCAACGTCGACACCGGAGTCGCGGCAAGCGCGGTCAACACGCCGATCCTGTTCGAACCGCCGTCGACACTCGCAGGCACGCCGCAGGTCTGGGCGGCCGTCTCCGGCGGCAATGGCACCACGGCCGACCCGCTGTGGGGCGGCTGCAATGTGTGGATCTCGACGGACAATGCGACCTACACGCAGATCGGCACGATCAATGAGCCGGCGCGGATGGGCGTCACGACTGCTACGCTCGCCGCCTATGGGGGCAGCAATCCCGATGCGGGCCACACGCTATCGGCCAACTTGGCGGAAAGCGCCGGTGCCCTCATCAGCGCGAGTTCAGCGGCCGACGCCGCGGCCGGCGCGAACCTCTGCTATGTCGGCGGCGAATTCCTGTCACCGCAGACGGTCACGCCGACCAGCACATATGCGTTCAACTGCACCAATCTTTATCGCGCGCTCTATGGTTCGACAGCCGGGACGCACGCTTCGGGAACGCCGATCGCCCGGCTGGACGGCAACATCTTCAAGTACGATTTGCCCGCAGCCTATATCGGCGTCACACTCTACCTGAAGTTCCAGAGCTTCAACGTCTACGGCCTCGGTGTGCAGGATCTTTCAACCTGCACGGCTTACACGATCACCACGACCGGCGCGGGCTTCGGGACCGGCACCGCCGGCGCGCCGGCGACGCCGACTGGGCTCAGCGCGACCGCAGGTTATGCACAGGTGGCACTCAGCTGGACGGCAAATGCCGCGAACGACAATGTCACCGCCTATGAGGTTTGGCGCGCGAACGGGACGGGAGCATCGTTCGGCTCGGCGAGCAAGATCGCGACCGTCGCGGGGCTTGCATATACCGACACCGGGCTCGCGGCGACGACCGGCTACACATATTTCCTGAAGGCGGTAAACGTGGTCGGTGCGTCTAGCGCCACGAGCGGCGTGAATGCGACGACGAACAGCGTCGGCTTCGGCTCCTCGAATTGGGCGTTAAACGAACTTCCGTCTGGAACGATCAACGGCAGCAACACGTCATTTTCGATCGCCCACACGCCAACGTCGGGCATCCAGCTCTACCTAAACGGCTCCCTGCAGCAGCCAGGCTCCGGCAAGGATTACACGCTGACGGGAACGACGATCACCATGGCGGTTGCGCCCCCTAGCGGCGACATCCTGCTCGCTTCGTACCAATATTGAGAGGTCTCCGATGAAGGCTTTGCGTTTCCTACTTCCGCTGCTGGCGCTCGCCGCCGGGCCGCTTTTAGCTCAAAGCAAGCTCAATCTCGGCACGCAGGTGAAGGGGACGCTCCCGGTCGCCAACGGGGGCACCGGCGCAACCAGCCTGACCGCGCACGGCGTCGTGCTCGGCAACGGAACGTCGGCGGCAAACGTCTCCTCGGCGGGGACCAGCGGTCAACCCTTTCTGTCCGGTGGCGCGAGCGCGGATGGTGCCTATGGGGCACTTAATCTCTCCACCTCGGCTGTCACGGGCAATCTCAGTACCTCGCACTTGAACAGCGGCTCCAGCGCCTCGTCATCGACCTTCTGGCGGGGCGACGGGACGTGGGCGACGCCGCCGAGCAGCGGCGGTGGCGGCGGCAGCACCTATACCGTGCCATCGCTGGCATCATTCACATGGGTGAACCAGAGCACGTCAACGGCGCTTCAGTTGACCAGCAGCGGCCCGATTTTGATGACGACGCCCAGCACCACCTTGAACTGGCGTTTGTTGAAGATCTCCATTCCTTCGACGCCCTATAGGGTGCGTGCGTTATTGCGAGGCGTAGCCACCAGCGAAGCATCGACCACTGCCTGGACGAAAGGGCTGTTCTTTTACGACGGGACCAAGCTCGCCGGCATTGAGGCTTGCATCGGCTGTAATGGAACGGGCGGACAGCTGTTACGGGCCGAGAAGATTAATAGCGTGACCAGTGACAATAGTACTGTGACCAGCAGCGCATCTTGGGGTGCCGGCACGGCGCGCAATGAGCTATTCTGGGCTCAGATACGCGATGATGGAACGACGTTGTATTTCGATATGAGCCTGGACGGGGACAACTGGGTCAATCTGACAAGTTTCACGCGGGCATCGTTCATCACGCCGACCGATATCGGCTGGGGTGGCGCGTCGAACAATAACGGCATTTACGTAAGCCTGCTGGCTTGGACGGTCGATTCCAACGCCAACCTGAACTAGACGCCAGCGGTCGCGGCCTCAGGCTTCAAGATTGTCTCGCTTGCTTGCGATGGGCGTCTAGACTTTATCCATCCGGTAAGAGCGGCTCTGACGGGCTCATCGATATAGCGGAGCATGAGATAAGAAATTGTGGCGACCGCCAACAGCGTGCCTGCAACGCAAGACGCGTCGCCATATCCTCGCGATCTCACAAACATCACGACGGCGATCATCACCGGGTAATGGACGCAATAGATCGGATACGACATGCGCCCGAGAATGGCGCAAGCCTTCTCCATAAACTTCGGCACCTCATAGGACGCTCCGAGCCATACGATCATCGGCCCGATCGAAAGTGCGAAAATAAGGTCGCGCCCCGCGCGCCATTTGCCGGGATCATGCCAGAAACAGAAGATCAAGATCGGCCAGCCGAGCAGCGCCAGGAACCCTTTACCAGGTGCCGGCGTGCTGCATGATCTCGCAATCAATTGGCCTATGATGAAGGCATAGAGCGTCCGGAAGGCTCCGAAGTAACCGAAGTGCCAAGCCGGTCCCAGGTTCAACGTCCCGGCGATCACCGTGCCGATGGCGACGAACAATGCCGATGCGATAGCCGCTACAAATAGGATCTTGTCGCGGCTCCGGAAGAGCACGAGACAGAACACCAGGCTCGCGCCGATCTCGAACAGAAGTGACCAGGAGGGGGCGTTGAGCGGAAACAGATCGCGTCCGGAAGGAAGTGCCGGGAGCATCAAGATGGCCATACCGGAGGCATCAGCCAGTTGGCCGGATGACAGAACATGAGGAATCCACGGCGGAAGTAAGATCATCGTCTGCACCAAGCCGAGAATCGCTCCGATAAGGTACATCGGGTAGAGACGGATAAGACGCGTCTGCAGGAATTTGATAGTGCCGAGACCCGCTCTAAGGCTTTCCTCGTACGATCTGGTCAAGACGAAACCGCTGAGACCAAAGAAGAAATCTACGGCCAAATATCCAGAATTGACTGCGTTGATGTCGAAGCTTCGCAGATGGAAGAGAACGACAGCGATCGCTCCCAGGCCGCGTAAGCCGTCTAGACCATGATTTCTGTCGTTCATGTTGTTGATGACTTACCCATAACTCCCTCAGTGACAAGGGCGCTGTAAGCTTAACGCGCCCCAAAACAGAACACAGTCCCAGCATCTGTTTGAACAGCCAAGGACCCAAAAAGATGACCCTTCAATACGGCACGACGCTGCGCAACGCCCGGCAGGATCAGAATGAAACCACGATCGGCACCGCCCCCGTCATCCAGTTCCGCACCGGTGCGCCGCCAGCCAATTGCGGATCGGCCGATAGCGGCACGCTCATCGGTTCGATGACGCTTCCTTCCGACTGGATGGCCAATGCGTCCGGCGGTAGCAAATCCAAATCCGGTACATGGTCGATGACCACCTCCGCCGCCGGTCGCATCGCTCACGCGCGGCTCAAGGACAGCGGCCTGACCACCTGTCATATGCAATGGATCGTCGCCATGCCGTGGCAGGCTAGCTATGCCTATTCGACCGGCGACTATGTCACCAATGATAGCGGCAAGCTCTATAAGGCAACCGCTGGCGGCACGTCGGCCAGTTCAGGCGGTCCGACCGGTACTGGAGCCAGTATCACGGACAATGGTGTCACCTGGGCCTATCAGCAGGCCGCCGCGGACATGACGATCGACAATGCCGTCGTCGTGTCTGGACAGACGGTCAACGTCAGCACCTTCCAAACCACTGACGGTAATCCATAGGCGCCCGGGAGACGTAGATGGCTGATATCAAGCAAAAATTCGGTACGAACAATCAGGCGCTGACGATCACGCTGGCGTCACTAGCCAGTGCCGCGATGCGCGAATGCACGGCCGTCGACAATACGACCGACCTGTTCATGGACGTGAAGGTAGCCGTTAAGGTGAAAACAGGCGCGAGCGGCGTCTCGTCGACGGGCTCGATCAATATCTATGCCTATGCGTCGGTGGACGGCGGCACGTCCTACACCTCGAGCGCGACCGGATCGGACGCCGTCTATTCGGGCAGACAATCGAACCTGATTTATCTCGGCTCGCTCGACGCGGTGAACAATGCCGTCACCTATTCGAGCACGTTCAGCCTGTCGCGGATTTTCGGCTATGGCGGCATTCCGGCGAAGTGGGGCATCATCATCGAAAATCTGAGCGGCGCCGCGCTTGATGCCACTGGCGGAAACCACAGCGTCACCTATCAGGGCGTGCTGGCACAGGCCGTCTGACCGATGGCGCGGGGGTTTTCCACCACGCTTGGTGTCGGCACGACGGATGTTGTGACGACGGGAACGTGTCCGGCCGCGAACATTCGAACATACTCAATCTGGTACAATGGGCGTGTCCTCACGGGATCCCCGCGCCTCTGGTACGACGCCAACCAGATGCTGCAGTTCAACGTGTCACCGTTTCAACTGCTCTTCACGCGAGGATTTTCCACCACCAGCGGGGTTTGGCTCATCACGGGCGGATCGCAGGCGACGACTGGCGTCTGGAATCATTTCGTCATCAGCTTCGACAACAGCAGCACCGCAGATCCGGTGGCGTGGATCAATGGCCAGTCCGCAACTGTCGCGGTGAGCACTGCGCCGGTGGGTACGCCAAACGCGATTGCGACCAGCCACGTTATTGGCAATCGCACGGCGCAGGATCGCGTGTTCGATGGCCTGCTCGGTGACTTCGCGCTCTGGAATGGAGTGGCACTCACTCAGGCGCAAGTGCTCGCTCTGTACAAGGGCGCCCGGCCGGACAAGATCGCGCGCGGGGCGCTGGCTGAATGGATCGACCTGCAGAGCGGGCGGCCGGTGTCGCGCGCCGGCAGGACGCCACCCAGCCTTGTCGGGACTAAGATCAGGCCGGACAGTTCGCGCTATATTTGGCCCATAGAGTCGAACGCGCCGTTCGGCGGCTTCCTATTGCCCGTCACGGCCACCTTCAACGTGACGGAGTTAACTGACGGCATTTCCGCCAGTGCCTCCGCCACGGTGGCGGCAAGCAGTGCTGTGACTGAGGCTGCTGACGGACTAAGCGCCGCCGCGGCCGCCGCCATAGCGGCAGCAGCATCGCTCACGGAAAGTCCTGATACCATCGTGGCCTCGGCGTCCGCTCAAATCGCCGCCGCATTGGCTTTGATCGAGGCACCGGACAGCGTCACGGCGAGCGCGACAGTCGCGATATCGGCACTGCTGAATATGGCCGAAAGTCCGGACGCGGTTGCCGGATCGGCGAGCGCTGCAATCGTGGCAAACGCCGCTATGAGCGAAGCGCTCGATATCATCGCCGCCGCCGCGGCATCCGGCGTCACGGCATCGGCAGCTTTGGTTGAAGCGGCGGACACGCTCATCGGTGCCATTCGGGACCTCGCAGATCTGATCATTCCCGCCGGCCACCTTGTCAAGCCAGCAGCCCGCGTCCGCCTGGTCACCCCTGAAGCTCGTGGCCGCGTCGTGAAGCCCGGTGCCCGTATCCGCTATGTGAGGCCGAAATGATCTATAAGTGGGATTACAAATATTCTGAGGAAGGCGACTTCTTCTATCATGATTGGGTGGACATGCTGGGCGGCGACACGATGCTCGGCGAGCCGACGCCCACCGCGCTCGATTGCCCCGGCCTCACATTTGGCTCGGTCGTCACCACCGGAACGATTACCAAGATCTTCATCAGCGGCGGCACGCCGACCCCGCTCGCGAGGGTCAAGTTAAGTGTGAACACTGCTGCCGGACGGCTGCCGCTCGTCTCTGTCATCGGCCTGCCGGTCCTGCCGGCCTGACCGAAAATAAAATTCACCAAGTTCTAAAAGGGGATAGACTTGATGAGCGTGCCATCCCAAGGTCGCAGCATAGACGAAATGAGCAAGTGGCTGGGCAAGATCGAAGGTGTCGTCGAGGGACTGGAGAAATACGTCCATGAGTTTCGCCACGATGAGCGCAACCGACGGCAGGCGGACCAGACATTCCAGGATAAGGTTATCGCCCGGCTTGACAAGATGCGGGACGATATCGAGGAAATGCGAGCGAAGGATGCCGCGGCGCTCGCGGCTGTCCGCCTCGCCGACCGTGAAGAATTCGAAGGCCTCCGCTCCGACGTCGAGGAACTTAAGCGGGCAAATGACAAGCGCGAGGGCGTTTGGGGCGCGCTCGACTGGCTGATCAATAGCCCACTTATCGGATGGCTGGCAGCTGCCGCCGCAATCTTCTGGGGCATGCTGAAAACCAAGCACTGAATCCCGCGCCACATCGGCGCCAACTTCAACAGGGAAAATCGAAATGCAACCATCAGCGGACATTGTCGCCGCCGCGCAGGCGTGCGAGCGCAAATGGAAGATCCCGGCGTCTGTGAGCCTTGCCCAATGGGCGCTCGAGAGCGGCTGGGGCAAGCACGATCTGGGGTGTTTCAACTATTTCGGAATGAAGTCGCCATGCGGTGCCGACGGCATTCCGCTGACGCCATTCGTGATGATGCGGACCCGCGAGCAGGATCGCTTCGGCCACGATTATTACATCCAGGCGCCGTTTCGAAAGTTCGCCTCGGCCGAGGAGGCGTTCGACGAGCACGGCAAGCTGCTCGCGACGAAGCACGCCTATGCCGCGGCCTTCGCCAAGCTCCCCGACGTTGAGGCATTCATCGACACCATGGCGCCGGTCTACGCGACCGACAAGGGCTACGCGAAGGCGCTGCGCGCGGTGATCCACGGATCGAACCTGCATCAATATGACGGGGGACACGGATGAACTGGAATATTCTTCGCAACGTCGCGGGCGAGTTCGAACTCGGCCGCGTGTACCTCGGCCTCGGCGGCATCCTGGCCATGGTCTCGCCGATCGGGTTCGAGGGCTGGGACATGTGGAAGAACGGCGCACACTTCGACGTGACGGCCTGGTGCGTCGCCTATCCCGGCGGCTTGGCTGCGCTCGCCGCGCTCGGTCTCTTCTCGATCGGGCGCAAGGAAAAGGACATCGCGCAGGCGCGGGTCACGACGCAGGGGGCGAACCCATGAGCAGCCCGTTCGGCCGCAAACTGAGCGCAGCCGAAGCAGAGGCTTACCTCGGCGGCGATGCGATGAATCTGGTGCGACAGCAGCTCATGCTGGTGATGCTCGATCGTCTTGGTGGGGAGCTGACCATTCCAGTTTCTGAGGTCGATGCAACAGGCCGCTTCACGATGACAATGAATGTCGATCAAGCCGCCAAAACCTTCACGTTGAAGCTCGGGAGAACGCAATGACCATCTGCGTGACATTCCTTGATCGCGAGGAATATCGCCAGCGCAGCGATGCCCGCATCGAAGCCCACCGTGCGTGGTGCGCCGCGCATCCTGAGATCGATATATCGAAGGGCTGGCCGCCGGAGCTGCGGGCCATGAATGAGAGCTTCATTGGGCCTGGCATGATGTGGGAATGTCCGTGGTTTTTCGATCCTCACGACCCTGACCACCAGGAAAGGCGCGAGTATTATCTTTCGCAACCTGACAGTTTTTTCGAGCCAGCCAATAACAGCAGTCGGGGTGTCTTGTCGCTCTACTATTGGCGGCAATGGTCGCACATCCGGCCGCCATACAATGTGCTGTGCCCGAACGGCGATAGTTGGATGCCTGATCAGGTGTCGAGCAACGGCATCGGCTGGCAGGTGACCGGCGAGCCGCCATTGATCACGGCGGCGCCCAGCATACAAACTGGCCGCTACCACGGATTTCTTCAAAATGGTCGGTTCACGCCGGACTGTGAGCGACCGCACGCGCCAAACGGCGTGCGCCATGACGGATCGCCGGCATGACCGATTGGCAGCCTCTTTCGCCGATCCTGCGCAAAGACGGGATCAACGATGATCTCCTCTATTTCATGTGCCCTGGCTGCGGTACGGAGCACGTGATCCGCTATGGGGGCCACGACACATGGTCATGGAACGGGAATGTGCTCAAGCCCACGTTCCTGCCATCGGTCAAGGTCACCTATAACGGCCCTGATGCGGACACGGGGGGCAGGCCGGCCGCCATCTGTCATTCGTTCGTGACCGACGGCCGAATTCAGTTTCTCGCCGACAGCACCCATGCGCTCGCCGGCCAGACCGTCGATCTTCCGGAATTTCCGGCATGATCCCCGGTGCGATCATCACCTTCGCGCTCGACGCGCTCAAGTTCGTCGGCCGTAACTGGAAATGGTTTGGCCTGGCCGCGCTGTTGATGCTCGTGAAATGTGAGCATGACGGCAAGCTCCACTGGAAGGCCAAGGCGGCCCAACGGGAAGCTGAACTCAAGACCTTCGCTGACCGTGTGGACGCGGCGACCGCGAAGTTCCGCGCCGCCGGGCTGGAGCGCCTCGTGCACGTCCAGCAAGCCCAGATCGACACATTGCAAAAGGACCGGGACGATGCGCTCTCTCTTGCTGCTCAGCGCCTTGCTGAGTTTAACCGCGTGCGGCAAAACACTGCCGACGCCAGTGGCGGACGGCTTGAGCCCGTGTCCGCCATTCCCGAAGCGGCCGGCGGATTTGTCGCCGATTCCGCCCATCCGGGATTTTATTCGATACTTGCCTCAGACGCCATCACGCTGATGCAGAACTGCCAGGGCTGGGCCGACGCCTATGACAGCCTGGCGCACGCGTGGGACCATCAGGCGGCGATCACGGTCGACCTGCCGCCCGCCAAGCCAATTTCTCCGAACCCGTAAAAGGAACCTTACATGCGCAGACTGTTCACGGGGCTGCTCAGCCTCGCGCTATCGCTTGTCTTCATGACGATGGCCATTCCCGCACACGCCACGCTCGCAGACGCGCAGTGGGTATGCACGCACCAGAGCACGCATACCGCGGCACAGATCGCCTGGGCCGAGACTCTGGTGCCGGGCTGTGTCGTCACGCCGACGCCTGCTCCGGCTCCCACGCCAGTACCGCCAGCGCCACCCGGGGGCATGAAGGTCACGAGTTCGACCGGGCTGCTGACCGGGCTGATGAACGCGAAGGGCGGCGAGACCTTCTTGCTCGCGCCCGGCGGCTACAGCCTCAAGCTGTCGGGCAAGAGCTTCGCCACGCCCGTCACGATCACCTCGGCCGATCCGGCCAACCGCGTGCAGATCAATTATATGAAGCTGGCCAGCGTCGCCGGCATCACTTTCCGGAAGATTGATTTCGCGCGCGGCGCGGTGCCGGCTGGGACGGATGTCAACTCGCAGACGATCGCGATGGGCGTTGGATCGAGCAACCTCAGCTTCGACCAGGTCTATGTCCACGGCTCACTTGACGGCAATGCCCGCAACGACGCGGTCGGTATGATCTTCAACGGCGGCAGCAATATCGCCGTCACCAACAGCCGCTTCCAGCAGCTCGGCCGTGCTGCGCAGTTTTTCGGCATTAGCGCCGTGACGGTGGCGAAGAACGACGTGCGCGAGATCCGCTCGGACGGCTTCGATTTTTCCGCCGTCTCCAATGCGCTGATCGACGGGAATTTCTTCACCAACTTTCAGCGCGTCGCAACCGATCACCCCGACGCCGTCCAATTTCAGACGGCGGGCAGCAGCCGATCGTCTGCTGATATCGTGATCCGCAACAATGTGCTGCTACCAGGCAGCGGTAACGGCACGCAGGGCATCTTCATGCGCGATGAAGTGGGCACGCTACCTTACAAACGCGTGACGATCGCCAATAATCTGCTGGTCGGGAACGGCATGGAAAACGGGATCACAATTAGCAATGGTGCCGATATCACCATCACCGGCAACAGCGTGCTGTCGCCGATCGATGGCGATGTGTTCTGGATCAGGCTCGGGCCGATCGCTGGCAAGAAGCTGGTCAGCGGCAACATCGCCATGCGCGGCGGCCAGAAGACGCCAACGGACCTTTTCAACGCGGCCCAGCTCTCGCAGCTCACGCTGGTCAACGTCGCGAAGATCTCGGCCGCAGCGCTAGTGGTTCCCGCCTGGGGTTATCAGCCGGTACAGTGAAGTCAGGGGCGAACGAAAACGCGGTGCCGGTGCTGTTCGCTGTCGGCTAGTACCCTTATGCAGAGACGCTTTTCTTGCGCCGCCCGGAAATCGAACCGTCAACCTTCCATTTCTTACGATAATGTGCGGCGCCGGTGCCTGCCACGGCCAACCGTGCCCGCGCAGCTTCAGCCAGAAAACCTGAGCGATTCCCTGTTATCCGGTCGATCGCGGCGAGCAAACCTTCGTCGAGCGTGATATTTACACGGATTGCACGGCCGGGACGCTCGGCGCGGACGAGTATGCGAGCAATCTCATCCACCTCGGGATCATGCTCGATGGCATCCAGCTCCGAAGGAGCTGCGATCTGATCGCCATGCTCCACTGACACGAGCAAATGGCCATCAAGGGCCTGTTCAGCATTGCGTGCAGCTTCCTGTAGGGTTGCGCCAGCAGAGGTGCAGCCCGGAAGATCGGGGAAGAATACGCTGTAACCGTCGGCGGCACGCTCGACGATCGCAGGATAGAACACGGTGGCCATTACTAGCTCCTTAGTCGTTACATTGGGGCGGGCTCTTATCTGAGCCTCACCCCGCTTTGTTTCTCGATACTTTTCAGGGTCCCTATCGCCATGTCCGCCTTTGGATGCGGGACGGTGACGGTGCCGGGCTTCGTGGGGTGGCGATATTGCTTATGGCTGCCGGATTGACGAACCTCGAACCATCCGTCTTTTTCGATCTTTTTGATGACTTCGCTGCTACGCATTCCATTCGCTCCCTCTGTGTGTATGATATACACACTTTATGCCGATGGTGCAAGGAAAAAAGTACACACTACATACACATTTATGTGAACACCACTCGCGGGCTGATCAGGCCAAGCGGGGGTGCCGGGTTGCCGCCCGGACACCGACGGCTGAAGACCGTCACTAGCGGCCGGCCGTGCCGCATCGCCCCGCACCCGTGCACCGGGCGCGGCCTTCTGGAACGTAAACAATCATGGAGTCGAGAAATCTGTTTGACGAGCTGGTGCGCCCGGTCGCGCCGGCAGCGGGTTATATTGGTGGCAAGCGGCGACTGGCGCGCGCCATCACGCGCGCGATCGATCGCTGTCCGCACGATCTCTACGCGGAAGTGTTCGTGGGCATGGGCGGTATCTTTCTTCGCCGCGGCCGCAAGCCACGCGTGGAAGTGATCAACGACTGGTCCGAGGACGTTTCCACCTTCTTCCGCATCCTCCAGCGGCATTATGTCGCGTTCCTGGACATGCTGCGGTTTCAGCTGACGACGCGCGCCGGTTTCGAGCGCCTCCTTCGCGTCGATCCCTCCACCCAAACCGATTTGGAGCGCGCCGCGCGCTTCCTCTATCTCCAGCGCCTCGCCTTCGGCGGCAAGGTGGCCGGCCGCAACTTCGGCGTCGATCCCGGATCGCCCGGCTCATTCGACGTCACCAAATTGGGGCCGCTCCTCGAGGCGATCCACGAGCGGCTCGCGGCCGTGACAATCGAGCGCTTGCCTTGGTCTGACTTCCTGTCCCGCTATGATCGCGACGAAGCGTTGTTCTATCTCGATCCGCCCTATTGGGGCAGCGAGGGTGATTATGGCGCTGATCTGTTCGATCGGACGCAGTTCAAGGCTATGGCCGAGCAGCTGGGCACGATTGCCGGCAGATTCCTGCTGAGCATCAATGATGTTCCCGAGATCCGCGCGATCTTCGCGGGCTTCTCGATGATAGAGCGGGGTTTGCTCTATACCATCGGTGGCGGCGGTAATGAGGTCGATGCCAAGGAACTGGTGATCAGCAACCTCGATCAGGCGCGCCTGGAGCAAATCTTCGCCTAGAGGATCCTCTTCCCGATCAGGCGCACCAGATCGCGAAGATCGAAAGCGCCCTCGATCGAGACGCGTGATAGCTCGTCGGCGGCCACGGACAGGCCGCGCGCACGGAGATGAGCGATCGCGGCGCGGCAAACATCGTCCAGTTTCTCACGCTTCATATCGATCGACATCCAGCGTTCCTCTTGCGCCCACGTGCTGAGGGGGTTGACCCATGTGCCGGTCGACCATCCGAAGACGTTCCAGCCGTCACATCCCGGCGTGAGGCGGCAGCGCGTGCGTTTGTCGAGCAGCCGGTAATCTCGGCCGAGCTTGGCCGTGAGGGCCGGAACGTCGAGAGTTTTGAACTGGCGACATTTTCGGCAACGCACCTGGATGTAGAATTCCGGGCGCTCGGCCATCATGTCGGCCATCGATCCGAGCGTCATCACCCATGAGGGCGTGATCCCTTCGTTCTTTCGCACACCCATGCGAACAGAAAGAGAACATCGACTCGCATCGAGTCAATCGTCCGGGCCCCTGTCAGGCTGCAGTTGAGGCAGATTAGGCGCCCTCCGTCGGCGCGCGCCAGCGAAACAATTGCGCAAAATTCATGGGATCGCGAGCCACGAAGAAGGCCGCAATGGGCTTGCGATCGCGGTAAAGGACCGTGGCATGCTCGCTTGCTTCGACTAAGAGCGACATCGGGTTGGTATGCATCTCGACGGCGCAGATAGCATCGAACCATGCTCGCCCGACGTTGCCAGCGGCGTCAGGCGAGCCGGATGCGTCGATCGAACGATAGGGCTGTCGCCAGTCGGAGAAGATGAGCGCCACCCTGCGGTCAATCTCGGTTACGGCTTCATATGCTTTCACGGTTGCACGCATAGCGTCTTGGGCGATTTTCAGCGCGCGAGCTGGGTCGCGCTCGATCTCTCTCTCGCTCAGCGGAGATAAGGCGGCTCTTCCGACGCGCCGAAGCCCGGCTTTGGTCGGCTTCACGATCTCATCCCCTCGAACATGCGTAGCTGCCAGGTCTCGCCCCACTTCTCCTTGGCGTCGGCGCCGCGGCAGGCCTCACAATCGCAGCGATTCGCGTCGAGCGGATTGGCGGGGTCCCAGACGGCCCAAGCGTTGCGTCGATCGGCGCGGCTGTGGCGCACGGGCATGAAGTTCCGGCCAGCGACATAACACTTCGCCGATTTATCGTAATCGACGTGCGGGTTTGCCTGCAGATAGGCCTGAATGTCTCCGGAAGCGACAGGGGCCGAGACCTGAAAATAGGTGATGATCTCCGCGCGGTTCACCCGGCGATGGCGGACGAGCCGATCCTCGATGAAGTCGAGACGGCGATCGGCAAACCAGTTCATGCCAGCCAGCCTCGGACGATCACGAGCAAAAGCGGCCCGGCCATAAGCAGTCCGCGAATCTCATTCGCCACGATAAGCCACAGCAGCCATCGGCGGGATCGAGCGCTCGTCCTCATTTCGCCGGCACCCATTTCATGATGCCGCGCGGCGTCACGATCTTCACGCGCCTTTCATCGGACGTTCGCGCGATGATCGGACATTGGATCGTGACGGTTGGCAGCGGCGCTGCCCAGATCTCGGTCTGCTCGAATTTGAGCTCGACCGGATAGCTGTCGAAGTGCTTTCGGGTCGGATGTTCCTCGGCCATTACGCGCAGCTGCTCGGCCGTCCAGGGCGATCCCTCGACCGGCGTTCCTTCCCAAATGTTGAACTTGGATGGAGTGATTCTCCGGACCGGCAGAAACGCTCTCATGACGCCCGGCCGGGCAGGAGCGGGGACGAAAAGCGTGCGGTAAAGTTGCGGTAAAAAGCCCGCAAATATATGGTTTGTTCTCTCGCCGTTCCGGCGCGCGTTCTAACGAAATCGACGCTTTTCTGCGCTTTTGAACTGCCAGCCTTGTATTGACATCGCAGGGGTCGCAAGTTCAATCCTTGCCGCGCCCACCATTTAACATCATGATTTCCTTGCACGTTTTGCTCCCATGATGCTGCGGACATTGCTGCCCTCTGCGGTAAAGCTGCGGTAAGC